>JACCDG011400920.1_pt1 | contig 21710 bp, 22 predicted proteins | sample 7442471 | NCBI WGS metagenome assembly JACCDG01 (sample SAMN15323444, study PRJNA562643) | freshwater metagenome | isolation source: river surface water | place: USA:Blue River Watershed | collected 2017-08-17 | reverse complement strand
CTGGACCGCTGACCCAAACAAGGCGCTGCGGTTTGCTCGCCGAGAGGATGCCGATGCCGTTGCTGGAGGCACGCTTGATGATGGGCGGGCGGTGCAGCACGGATGGACAACACTGTGACGCCGAACGTGGAGTAGACACCAGATGGTGCATAATACCGATCAAGTCCCTGCGCCGTTGGCCCTTAACTCCGGTTGAGGTTCCAGTGAGCGCGGCGTGGGGGCTTCCTACAAGGAGAGGCAATGACTTCAGACGAGGCGATTCAAAAGGTGGCAGTAGCGTTTATCCCGGCGACGTACAAACGCGTATTGCAGAAGCTAGGCGAATCTCCGCTTGACTCGCAGGAAATTGCAGACTATCTTGGTATGACGTTAGGGGGCGCGTACAAACTGCTCATGATGTTGAAGGCGTACAAGGTCATCTGCGCGGTGGAGTACCGACGCCAGTCGATCAAAGGGGCACCGATCAAGGTATGGGGGTTAGGCAGCAAGGACGCTCGACCCCCACCGAAGATTTCACCAGCAGCACGCAGCAAAGCATGGCGAGAAAGGCAGTGCAAACCAAAACGTCCGCGGAAGAACCCGATGGATACTTTCATGAAGTGGGCATCAGACAAAGGAGAATCGCATGGCAGCTAAGCGGACATGTTCCGTAGAGGGGTGCACTGCTAATGCTAGATGTAAAGGGTGGTGCAAGATGCACTATACGCGGTGGGTAAGAACAGGAAGCCCGGTAGGGCTAAAACGCAGCCCTGCGAAGCTCACTTTGAATAAAGGATATTATCTCGTCGGGAAAAAGGCTGTGCATACCAGTTTAGTTGAGGCTGTGCTTGGTAAGCAGCTTTCGCCCGGGGCGTGCATACACCATGTAGATGAAGATAAAACTAACAACGCTAAGTCTAATTTAGTGGTTTGTCCGAGTCACGCTTATCACATGCTGCTCCATAGACGGATGCGGGCGCAAGCGGCGACAGGGAACCCCAACCTGCGAAAGTGTTGTATATGCAAAGAATGGGACCATCCCGATAATTTATATTTTCCTCCAAGCACATATGTAGGGAAACATAAGCAGTGCGACGCAAAATACCACGCAATCATAGGTGCTCGAAAACGCAATACCGTTTCGAAACAGCAAAAACCACTTGCCTAAATTTAACCAAAGGAGTCTGTCATGAGCCTACCCCCGAAATACGTTGCCTTGCGCAGCGCCCTGCAGTCCGTCGGCGTTACTGTTGACGGCAACAAGGACGCTATTCTTGACGGTGCTGCAAAGTACATCGATGGTATAGTGGACGCGCCTGTGCCCGTCGGCACCGAGCCGATGACCAAGGTAACTGCGGATGAAGCGAAGCCCTTGTCGAAGTCCGTTGTCAAACGTGTTGCTGCACAGAAGAAAGCGACGAAGTAATGTGGGACGCCACGAAGTTTGCGGCGTTCGACTTCGAAACAAGTGGTGCTCTACCTGAGTACGCGCTGCAGCCCTATCGTGTGAAAACCGGCGAGGCTTGGGTGACCTGCCTCGGCCTCGCTGGGAAGTCCCACGGCAAATCTCGCGTGGTGGGTGTGCTGGCACCCGACAAAGAGCGCATCCGTCACGTACTGCAGCATGCCGTCGATGACAAGATTACGCTGGTAGGGTGGAATACTGCGTTCGACATCGCGTGGTGTATCGCTTACGGTTTGGAAGACCTCGTCATGCAGGTGCAGTGGCTGGATGGCATGCTGCTCTGGCGTCATCTGGACATCGAGCCTGAGTACGACGTTACCGACCGCAACAAGAAGCGCTCCTACGGGCTGAAAACGGCGGTGGCGACGTTCTTCCCTCAACACGCAGGGTATGAAGCCGACGTGGACTTCCACGATCCCTCCCCCGAGGCGCGCGCCAAACTGCTGCATTACTGCAAACAAGACGTGGTGTTCACGCTGGCGCTGGTCAAGAAGTTCTACAACCAGCTGGCCGCCGAACCGAGACGCCTCGCCTCTGCCTTGGTTGAATCGCGCTCCCTCCCTCTGGTGGCGAGTGCTTGGGTAGAGGGGATGCTGGTTGACGTGGACTCGGTACAAGAGCTGGACGCCACGCTACTGGCGACGAGCGCCCGCTGTCTGGAAGAGTTGGCCCCCCACGGTGTGACGGAGAAAGTTGTACGATCTCCCAAACAGCTGGCTACGTTGATGTTTAAGACGTGGGGACTGACGCCAGTCAAGACGACGGACACCGGGGCGAACTCCACCGACAAGGAAACGCTCTACGAGCTGGCGTTCGAAGACGGCCGGGCCAAGACGCTGAAGGAGTACCGCGAGGCGCTGGGCAACCGCACCAAGTTCGCCGAGACCTTGCTCAAGTCCGCAGAGTACAACGGCGACGGACGTACCCGGCCGCAGGCAGCGATCTTCGGAACGTATTCTGGACGAATGACGTACTACTCCAAGCAAGGGAAGAACAAGGACGAGCGGCCGACAGGGTTCGCGTTGCACCAGATGAAGCGAGGCAAGGACTACCGCAACGGGATCAAGGCGCCTGACGGGCACACGCTGGTCGAATTCGATGCAGCCGGTCAGGAATTCCGCTGGATGGCCATCGCCTCGGGCGACGAAACCATGCTCGCGTTGTGCGAACCGGGCGAAGACCCTCACGGGTTCATGGGCTCAAAGATCGTGAACCGCGAGTATCGTGAGTTGGTTGGTGCCGTACATGCAGGGGAGAAAGAGGCGAAAGACGGCAGGCAGATGGGTAAGGTGGCGAACTTGAGCCTTCAATACCGTACCTCGGCCGGCAAACTGCGGTCGGTGGCGCGCGTGCAGTACAGCCTCCCTATGACGCAAGCCGAGGCGGAGTTCATTCGTAAAACGTACTTGCAATCCTACCCGGGTGTGCCAGAATATTGGGAAGAGCAGATCAGAAGTTGCAAGTTCAACAAGTACGTCGAGACGTTTGCCGGGCGCAGGGTACAGTTGCTGGATGACTTCAATGGTTCGAAAGGGTGGTCGCTGGCATCCACGGCGATCAACTACCGTATTCAGGGTACAGGTGCGGACCAGAAGTACCTCGCGTTGGCGATTTTGCGGCCGTACATGGTGAAGCATGACATTCGGTTTGCGTGGGAACTCCACGACGGTTTATATTTGTACGTGCCTGATACGAAAGTTGAGCAGTGCGTGCCTGAGATTCAGCAGATGCTGTGCAATTTGCCGTACCAAAAGGCTTGGGGTTTCACACCGCCAATTCCTCTGCCTTGGGATGCAAAAGTTGGAAAACGGTGGGGCGAATTAAAGGAGTGGAAAAATGCCTAGCAAGAAAAGCGACAGGAACTACCGTCAGGAGAGGGTCACCCTGCTTGCCCGCGGCGAGGACGTAGGACACGCAGCGCGCCTGCGTCTGCGCCGGGAAGCCGAGAAGAAGGGGATCGTGAAGCGCGGCGATGGCAAGGATTTGGACCATCGCAAGCCCTTAAGTCAGGGCGGCGCCAACACATTGTCCAATGCACGGGTGACTACGCCGTCGGCGAACCGCAGCTTCGCACGCAACCCCGATGGGAGCATGAAGTCGCAGAAGTCGAAGAAGGGGAAGTGACGTGAGCCTGATCAGCCGCGGCATCGGCCGCACGCACGACGGCGCCGGGGTGTACGAAATCGGGGAGAATCCAACGAGGTTCGTCTGTGGCTGGACGACAGGCAGCATACTTCGCTCTGGCCTGCAGTTATTCGACACACGAGAGGCGGCGGAGTTGGCTTGGGAGATTTCGCCACAACCGATGAATCTGTCAGCAGGGTTTAAGTACGATAGAGGCTTCACCGATTGGCGCGGCATATTTGAGAGCCCCTCGGTATGACTTGGTCATTTTCTCGGCTGAAATCATACGAAACGTGTCCGCTTCAGTTCCTAGAAGTTAAGGTGCTTGGGCACTTCCAAGAGCAGACACACCCTACAACCGCGTTCGGAACCCGCGGCCACCTTGCACTGGAGGAGAGAGTACGTGACGGCATACCACTACCAACGGAGTTCTCGTATCTGGAGGGATTCGCTCAAGGGCTTATCGCTATCCCGGGGCAGACATACTGCGAACTCGAACTGGCGTGCACAGCCACGCGCGCTCCGACAGGCTTCGAAGATAGTGACGCTTGGGCTCGTGGTATCGTTGATCTCTTCAAGTTTCGCGACACCGAGGCCCTCGTGGTCGATTACAAGTTCGGAAAAGTAAAACCAACAACCCAGCTCAAGTTGATGGCCTTACTGGTGTTCGCCAACTTCCCCACGGTGCAGAAGGTCGACACGAGGTTCCTGTGGATCGCTCATCGCGACAAGACGAGCGGCGCGTATCACCGCAAGGACAGCGAGCAGTTGTGGGAAGAGTTCGAGCTGGCGTCAGCACAGCTGGAGCAGGCGCACGCAGACGGGGTGTTTCATCCAAAACCGTCGGGCTTATGCCGCCCGAACAACAAAGGATATGCAGGTTGTCCTGTAACAACCTGCGAGTTCAATGGAAAAGGAGGAAGACGTTATGGCTAAGTTCTATCTACAGTCAGTGACCAAGCCGGAGATTCGTTTCCTTATTCTTGGCCGCAACAAAGACACCGGCATCATGAAGTTGAAGGGCCAGTACGCCGAGTTCGAGGAGCACATGGACAAGGACAAAATGGATTTGTACAAGTACACGATCGTCAAGGAGGAGGAAGACCATGCAAACCAAGTATAACCATCTGAGTACGCATGAGCTGGTCATGATGCACCGGCACGACACGCCGACGCCGGAGCTGATCGAGGAAATGTGGAATCGCCTTGAGGCTACCGTGTTGGGCGCGGCGCGCAAGCCGGTATTCTGCGCGGAGGATGACTGATGGCTGTCACTCCAGAAGGTGTTACAAAAGAGAAAATCAAGAAGGTGCTGAAGGCCGCCAGTGCGTACTACCACTGCCCTGTGCAAAACGGGATGGGTAAGCCTTCGCTTGATTTCATCGTGTGTCACAACGGGCGCTTCGCTGCAATAGAAGCAAAAGCCCCGGGCAAAAAACCGACGCCGCGGCAGGAGGGCACCATCCACGAGATCAACTCGGCCAAGGGTGCGGTGTTCGTCATCGACAGCGACGAGTGCGAGGGCATGCAGAATCTGAAGTTCTGGCTGGCATTGGGAGGAGCGACATGAGTACCAAGTGGCTTCACCGAGGGCTGACGACGTGCGCCTATTGCTACTGCCTGTGCTTGTCCGAAGAAGCGTATTACAAGGAGTTGGACAAGCTAGGCGTCTCGCGCAACGACGCGCCCCTGTTCAAGAAAACACCACAGTCGAACGCAGTGACGAATTTGATCCAGAGGCCTGTAATGAAAGACGTTGATCATCCTGTCGCCATCGTCTGCATGTCTGGTTGGGAGAAGTACGAACCTGTAGTCGTCGCGGGGCTGCTGGTACATGAGGCAGTACACATCTGGCAAGCGCATGCAGTACATATCGGATCGTTCAACGATCACGGTGACGAGGAAGAAGCCTACGCGATCCAGTGGATTGCCCAACAACTTATGTGGTCTTTTGTGGAGCAGACGAAATGAACAAACCATTAGTTATCTATCATGCAAGTTGTGCAGACGGGTTTGGAGCGGCGTTCGCAGCGTGGTTGAAGCTGGGCGACGAGGCAGAGTACGTGGCCAAGAGGTATGGTGACGGATTGGAGGAGGTGTTCAGTCACCCGCCGCGAGAAGTCTACGTCGTGGACTTCAGTTTTCCGAAAGAGGTCATGGACGATTTGTTTGCCCACGCAACAAGGGGGGTTTGGTTGGATCACCACAAGACGAGCCGACTGTACGCCGAGGAAAAATGCGGTGGGAGTATCGGCGACCGGGCAGAGCGGCACAATAAGGCCCTCGACATCATCCACGACAACGACAAGTCCGGCGCCATGCTCGCGTGGGAATACTTTCACCCTGACACCGAAGTGCCGATGCTCATCAAACACATCGATGACTACGACCGTTGGCAGTTCAAGCTCGACGGCACCAAAGAGTTCAACAAGGCGTTGTGGTCGTATGCTCCTTGGACGTTCGAGCAGTGGCACAGCTGGACCTTCCAACTCGACCACAACCTTGACGGGCCTTACCTGAGCAATCACATTACGGCGCCCTTCATCAAAGAAGGCGCTGCGATCCTCCGTGCCCATGACCAGAATGTGGAGTCTGTAGTGAAGGGGGCGGCAAGGGCGTGCAAGCTGCTGCACATCAAAGAGCAAGACGCTTCTTGGTACGCTACGCATGAGCACTGGGAAGCCGAGTTCGATGTCAACGCTGTCGGCCTCGCCGCCAACTGCCCTCCGCACCTGACATCTGATGTTGGACACGAACTCGCCAACCAGTCAGGTACATTCGGCCTGTGCTGGACGCTCAACAAGGATAAACCTGTAGCCAACTGCTCATTGCGCAGCAATGGTGACTACGATGTCAGTGCCATCGCCAAGGCGTTCGGGGGCGGCGGACATCGCAACGCCGCAGGCTTTGAGGTTCCGATCGAAACGTTACTGAGGTGGCTGAAGTGACCTTTCATGTTGGTCGGGGCATGCTGGTCTTCCCTGCATCCGACCCAATAGCGATTCGCGCTGTACTGCCCCATGCCAAGACGCTGGAGTACAAAGGCAAGCCGCATATCGCGGTCAAGCACGATCTCGATGCAGTGACGATCTTGCGCAATCTCGGGATTGAGGCGCCGTCGCCTGTGAATTACACGTGGACGTATCCGGGGAGGTACAAACCCTTCGCACATCAGCGGGCCACAGTGGAGTTCCTGACGGTGAATCGTCGGGCATTTGTATTGAGCGGCCTCGGTAGCGGCAAGACCGCCGCAACGCTATGGGCTGCCGAATATCTGAAACTGGCCGGGGTCGTTGACCGCGTGTTAGTCGTTTGTCCTAAATCCTGTACGCATAAGGTTTGGGAGGATGAAATCTTTCGTACCCTCATGCACCGTACTTGCGTCGTGGTAGAAGGCGGGCGCGATCGCAAGCGTAATCTGGTGGCATCCGATTCTGACTTTCTTGTCATCAACCACGACGGCATACCGACAGTGCAAGACCTGCTGGCAAAGGACAAACGCATAAGCCTCGTGATATACGATGAGGCTAGTGTTCTCAGGACCGGCACGACCCGCAGGTACAAGACCTTCAAGAACATACTCAAGCCAGCTACTCGCCTGTGGCTACTCACGGCAACACCGTGCCCCAACGCACCGACTGACGCATGGGCTCTTGCCCGCCTTGTCAGACCCGAGACAGTACCGCCCTATTTCACCTCGTTCAAACGCCAGACCATGATTCAAGTGTCCAACTTCAAGTGGATACCCAAGCCAGAGTCAACGCAAATGGCCTACGATGCTCTACAGCCGGCGATTCGGTTCCGTACCGAGGACTGTATCGACCTGCCCCCGGTGACCTACCAAAACCGATCGTGCGAGTTGTCTGACGAGCAGCGCAAGATGATCAAGGCAATGGCCAAGGACTTCGTGGCCGACAAGGATGGCGCCACCATCACAGCAGCGAACGCAGCGGTCAAGCTCATAAAAATTCTCCAGCTCTGCCTCGGCGCGGCCTACGACGACACAGGGGCAACCCAGCTGGTAGATGCGCCTGATCGACTCAACACCTTGCTGGAAATCATCGAAGAGGCCGACCACAAAGTCATCGTCTGGTGCCCGTTCAAACATGTTATGAAACTGCTGAAGCAGGAGATCGGCAAGCGGTGGGGGGTAGAAGTGATCAATGGCGACACGTCTGCCAGCGACCGGGCACGCATCATCACGTCGTTTCAAGAGGACGGCCAAGACCCCAAGGTGCTGATCGCCCACCCGGCGACGGCCGCGCACGGACTCACCCTGACCGCGGCGAATATCTGCGTCTGGTACGGGCCGACCTTCTCTGCCGAGATGTATGAGCAGAGTGTGGCTCGGATCGTGAGACCCGGACAGAAGCACCATATGACGGTAATACACCTCGGCAGTACGGCTTTAGAGTGGGACGCATACGCCGTGGCCAACACCAAAGTCGACCGGCAAAAGAAAGTGCTGGACCTGTATCGAAAAGTGATTGACAACCCCGACTCATAGGGGTATAGTTCGTTCTGTAGCACCACATAAGGAGGTAGGAAAATGAGCCTAACCGTTGACACCGTAGTGTCGAAGTATCTTTTGCTGCGTGACAAGCGCAGCGCGCTCAAGAAGCAGTATGATGAGGCGGATTCCGGCCTCAAGGAGATGATGGAGAAGTGCGAGTCGTGGCTGCTGATTCAGTGCAACACCCTCGGGGTGGACAACCTTGTCATCAAGGGGGTCGGCACCGCCATCAAAGGCAAGCAGATGCAGGTCTCCTGCAAGGACTGGAAAGCGTTTCACGAGTGGGTCAAGGCGAACGATCAGTTGGACATGTTCGAGCGCCGCATCTCACGCAACATCTTGAAAAGCTACATGGAAGAGCACGAAGCGACCATCCCCCCGGGGTTGGATGTTATTTTTGAGCAAACAGTCACGGTGCGCCGTGCATCTAAGGAGAATACAGAATGAACCAAGCAACGAACCTCGTAAGCCTCTTCGGCGGCAACACCGCCATGACCCTGCCGGCCCACCTCGCCAACGTCGAGGGCTCGGCGACTTCTCAACTGATGGGGGGCCTCGGTGGCGAGGGACGCAACCGCATCGGCCTCAAGGGCGCGCGCTTCCGGCTGATTCAAGCCGGGCAGGAGGTGGCCATCAAAGACGAGTCCTACCTCGACGTGGTGGTGCTGGGCGCCAACGCAGCCGTGAGCCGCACGTTCTACGCCGGCAAGTATGATCCGACCAAGAAAGAGAAGCCGACGTGCTGGTCCCCCGATGGCGTCGCCCCGGGCAAGGATGCGGAAACCCCGCAGTCGGCCAAGTGCGCCACCTGCAAGCAAAACGAAAAGGGCTCCAAGGTCTACGACGACGGCACCAAGGGTCGCGCCTGCTCGTTCAGCAAGCGGCTGGCGGTCATGCTCCCCGGCGATCCGGACCAGAACGTGTACCAGATGGACGTGAAGGCGCTGTCGATTTTCGGTGACGGGCTGCCGGCCAAGGGGCTCTACACGCTGGCCGAGTATAGTAAGCTGCTGGCGGCGCGCGGCGTGCGCGCGGAAGGCGTGGTGACCCGGGTGTCGTTCGATACGGACTCCTCGGTGCCGAAGCTGTACTTCACCCCGCAGTCGTTCGTGGGCGAGGCGGAGTTCGCGGCGATCGCCAAGCTGACCAAATCGCCGGAAGTCAAGCGGCTGCTGGAGGTCAATGCGGAGACGGTCAATCTGTCAAGTGAAATCGACCTGCCTGACGACAACGGGTTCTCGACGCAAACCCCCCCGGCCCATGCCCTCGCAGCGCCTGCAACCACCCCTGCGCCGGCCGCGGAGAAGCCCAAGGCTGCCAAGCCGAAGGCCGAACCCAAGCCTGAGCCAGTCGCTGCGACGCCTATGGAGGCCGATCTGGAGAGCATGCTGGACGGTCTGATCTAAACCCCAAGGGGCCGGCGCGAGTCGGCCCCGTCAAAACCACACTAGGAGAATGACATGAGCAAAGGTAAAAAGCAGCAAAAGAACTTGGACCGTCGCCGCGCCGACTACAGCCGCATGATCGCTCAACAAAAAATTGGTGACGGCCACCGCGATGCGACCGGCTATCGCCGGCCCGGCAGCAACAAGAAGTAAGGAACGATCATGCACTGTCCATGCTGTGGCGCTCCAACCCGGGAGATTCGGGTACTGGAAACCACGAATGCAAAAGATCAGATTCGACGACGCCGTGAGTGCGGGCTCTGCAACCAGCGGTTCTCGACGGTGGAGGTTGTGATTCGCGACCGTCAGCGTACCAAGGCTCGCGATCTGGTTGTCATGCCGCCCGGATCGAAGGACGCCTTGACAAAGGCTTTCCGGTAGCCTATTCTGTAATTTCCCGCTGTGGGGGCGGGGAGAATAGGGGTAAACGCAATGCAAGTCTCGAGAGTTCTTTGGCCCACGCCGCTTCGCTGCTCCCCGCTGCGAATCCCCACCATCGAAAGATGTAGCGGCGTGGACCCAAGAGCTTTCTCCTACCAAAAATAATACTGCGGGGGTTGCATGCTGGAGTTCCTGTCTCGAATCGTTCCGTCTGAAGGTCTGGTCTGTCTGGCCACACCCTCGCTGGAGCACAAGGGGTTCATCCACTCGCGGTTCGAGTCGCGAGAGAAAGCCAAGTGGTTATGTGACAAGCTGACAGCGGAAGGCCGCGACGTGTATTTCGCCGTCGGCACGCTGAAGTCACGAGGCATCGAGAAGAACGGCAAGACTGTGGTGCGCGTCGCCGAGAATATCCACTCGATGAAGGCGCTGTTCCTCGACCTCGATGTCGGGGCCAAGAAGTACTACAAGACCCAAGGCGAAGCCGTCGCCCACCTGCTCAAGTTCGTCAAGGAGATTGGCCTGCCGGCGCCGCTGCTGGTGTCTTCGGGGTATGGTATCCACGTCTACTGGCCATTCACCCGCGCCGTCCCGGCTGATGCGTGGCTCAAGCTGGCGGCCCAGTTCAAGGCGCTCGTCGCAGCCTACGGCCTGCATGCCGACCCTTCCCGCACCTCGGACGTGGCCAGCATCCTGCGCCTGCCGGGCAGCTTCAACCACAAGACCCCCTCCTCCCCACAACCTGTCAGGGTACTGAACAAACACCCGGTCCCCGACAGCGAACTGCGCACCCTCGTCACGACGATCGTCAACGCGTCCAAGCAGTTCAGCGCTGTAGCGAAACCAGTCTCAGCACCGGCTGCAAAAGTCGACGTGGGGCTAGGCAGCTTCGAAACGCCACAAGAGCCCGCCGACTTCAAGGAAATCACTCTCAAGTGCCGGCAGATCGGTGCCGCGGTCAGGGACCAAGCCACAACAGAAGAACCCGTGTGGTTCGCCGTCCTCCAGCTCGTCAGGCACTGCCAAGATGCTGACACGTGGGCTACATCGGTTTCGAACAAGCACCCCGGATTCGACGCGGACGAACTCGCAGCCAAGATGCAGCGGCTGACCAACGACAACGTCGGCCCCACCCTCTGTGACACGTTCGACTCCCGCTGCGCGGGCGGCTGCAACGGCTGTGAGTACCGCGGCAAGATCAAGACCCCCCTCGTCCTCGGCCGCAGCCTCAAGGAGGCCAACGACAAGCCTACCATGACCGTCGACCATGGCAACGGCGACACCAGCACCATCGAGCTGCCCAATCCACCGTGGCCCTACATGCGCACCACCAGTGGCGCCATCGCGATACGGGTCAAGGACGAGGACGGCAAGGAGCTGGACCCCGAGGTCATCTACGACTTCGATATCCACCCCACACGGCGCATGTACGACGAGATCGATCAGACAGAGATATTCTTCTTTCGGGCGTGGTTACCCCAAGACGGCTGGCGGGAGTTTCCGGTGCCGGCATTTCTGGTTTATGATGAACGCAAGTTGATGGAAGTTCTCGGACGACAGGGGGTCATGCCTGACCTAGCCCAAAAATCAAGACTGGTGGCCTATATGCTTGGATACATACAGAGCCTGCAGCGGTCAATGCCTGCAGACCAAATTTACAGCCAGTTCGGCTGGCGCAAGGAAAACACCGAGATTGTCATCGGCAACCGAAGTTACTCGGCCAAGGGGTTCCGCAAGGTCAAGGTGTCCGACCAGTTCGCCCGGGTACTGCCGAAGTTCGAACCGAAGGGCGACCTCGAAAAGTGGAAGAAGGTCGTCAACATCTACAACCACCCGGGCTACGAGGACTACGCCTTCGCGCTCATGATGGGCTTCGGGCAGTTGCTGTTCAAGTTCTCAGGGTATCAGGGGGCACTGTACAACCTTTATGGTGACGCAGGCTCTGGCAAGTCCACCGTGCTCCGCCTGATCCACAGCATCTATGGCACCCCGACCGAGACCTCCCTGCTGCACCAAGACACCACCAACGCCAAGATCGCCATGATCGGCTGCTACAACAACCTGCCGATCACCTACGACGAAGTCACCAACATCGACCCCAACGAGCTGTCCGACCTGTGCTTCGCCGTTTCGAACGGCCGGGGCAAGGAAGCGCTCAAGCAGGATCGCACCCTGCGCGAGAACACCGCCACATGGCAGACCGCCATGTTCATGACATCCAACGACCCCCTGATGCCCAAGCTGATCCACCTCAAGGGCACGATGTCAGGCGAGACCTACCGGCTGCTGGAACGCCGGATCACCAAAACGACCCGATTCTCTCTGCAAGCGGCACGCGAGATGCTTGAGCCGCTGAATCACAACTATGGTCTGGCCGGCGCCGTCATCGCCGAGTGGCTGGTGAACAACGTGGACGAGGCCCGCAGGATGATGGAAGACGCCTACGCCGAGGTCTGTAATCTGGTGCAGGCCGAGAGCCAAGAGCGGTTCTGGGCCGCCATGTGCGCCCAAGCGGTGGTCGGCGCGCGTCTCGGGAACAAGTTGGGGCTGCACTCCTACGACGCCACTGCTGTACTGGCCCACACCAAGCGTGTGATTCTCGAAACCCGCGGTGTGATGGTTTCCGACACCAAGACCCCGATCGATGTCGTCGTAGAGTACCTGAACAGTCACATCAGCCAGACACTGGCCACCACGATCGATCGTCTCGGCGTCCCGGTGATCACTCGCAAACCGATGCACGAACTCATGATCCGGCACGACCAGACCGACGACCGGCTGTACATCACCAAGTCGCACTTCAAGGACTGGTGTGTGGCCAAGCACCACGACGCGACTGCGGTGCAGGAGTACATGGAAATGGTCGGCGTGCTGGTCAATGCCGGCACAAACAAGGCGCTGGGCGACGGCACAGAATTCGTCACCGGCCGGTCGTTGTGCTACGTCCTCGACTCGGGGAATCCCGCCATTTCCGGGCTGACGGTACTCAAGGCGGTTGAACTGGCCAAGAAGGCCGAAGGCACGACACAGCCCCGCAGGGGCGAGAAGGAGAAGGCAGCGTGACGATCCCTGAACCCCCCGACAACATCCTCGAAGAAGCCGACAAAATCATCTATGGCGACCGGGAGCAGACTTATGGCTCGCCTGACACGAACCTGCGGCGGATCGCCGCGCTGTGGACCGCCTACATCGCAGCTAAGCAGCCTCATGCCCTGACGCCGGTCGTGTTTTCCCCGGAAGACGTTTGCTGGATGATGGTGCAACTCAAGATGGCTCGCCAGATGAACGCGCCGAAGAGGGACAACCTTGTCGACGCTGCTGGATACGTAGCGTTGATTGACCGCATTCTGTAAAAAATACGGCCCCGTAGGGCCGCAGTAAAGCCCCGCGTTGCGCGGGGAGGGAGGAGAGGGTTAGCGTGGGGCGCGCATCTGCTGGAGCATCTGGTTGGGCGTGTGTTGCGGTTGCGAACCACCAAGGCTCTTGATCAGCTCCATCAGTCCGCCCATATCGTCCGGACGCCCTTGGCCACGGACCATCTCCATCAAGGCGGCCGACGTACGAGGATTCATTCTGGGGGCGGGCTGTGCTGCTTGCGCGATTGCGCCGGGCTGTGGTTGCATGGTATTACTCCTTGGAAATGGTTTCTTGCCGCTTGGCTTCACGCTCTCGCTGTTTCTGTGGTGCTTCTACCAGCGGTTGCAACGAGTGTGACTTTAACTCATCCGGCTGATCTGCGAAATACCTACGCATCTTCAGTTTGGTCTGTTGCAGGCTCATCCACCGGTCGCGCAACTCCGTGGTGTCTTCGCCGTTCTTGCTCGCTTCGATGTAGTCCTTCTTGATCTCGCCTTCGCGTTTCTTGTAGAACTTCGTGATCTCGATCTGCTGGCCCTGAATCCACTGGTAACGCTTGAGTTCCGCGGCCGGCAGGCCGACGCCGGCCAGCATGGCTTGGAACGTGTTGATGTCTTCCGGCTTGACCAGCACGTCGCCGTTGCGCAGGGTGTACCCTTCGTTGGCGATCCGATACCCCTTGAGCGCGTCCTCGAGTCCACGAGGCATGAGCTTCTCGACACCTTGAGCGGTCTGCCCTTCGTTCATGAGAGCCATACCGTCGATCATCTTGCCTGCCTGCGACATGCCCGGCCCCATGAGCCCTACCAGACCGTCAGCAAGGCCCTTCTTGCTGAGTTCGAAGTTCGTGTAGGGCAGGATCGAGAACACCCGATCGTCGGACAGCTTCGCCCCCAGATCGAGCCCCAGCGTCGCCGGCAGGCCCTTCAACACCATGTCCGCGATCGCGTTGTCCTCGCCGAACCAGTCGCGCATCATGCGCTCCAAGTCCTTGGGCTCGTCTTCGTCGCCGAACAGGGCAGGAACCACCATCTCCGCGAGATTAATCAGGGGCAAGCCCAACATCCCGCCGACCGCCGCCGTGTGAGTCAGCATGTACCCGAGCATCCGGCGAGCAACCGCCTTCTCTGCAGGGCTGGAACCGTTGAAGGCGTCGTGCATGGCGCGCACGTACAGGGCGCCGACCATCAACTGGTACTTGCGATACTGCGTGATGAATTTCGGCAGGCGCTTGATGATCATAGGGGCTGCCAGCTGAGAGAAGTCGCCTTGCGTCTGCTCCAGCACGCGAATGGCGAAGGTCTGCGCTTCCTCGTTCGTCCTGCCCTTCTCCTTGGCCATGGTGTACGCTGCGGAGGCTGCTGTGACGCGATTGGCGCGCTCCACCCACCGTGAGGCTTGGCGCAGCTTGTGCAGCACCTGTCGGCTCTTCGTGAGGCCGGCATCGACGTTCTCGAACCCCGTGCGCGGGGTGTTGTACTGGTCGAAGTCCTCGGCCATGCCTACGTCGATCAGATTCATCTTCGAGGCAGTCTCCAGCGTCTTGCGCAGACCCTCGTTTTCGACCTTGGACCAGTCGAACTTCTCCCCCCGCATCTTGCTCCACAGCTTGTACCCCTCGGTGACGTGCTTCCACGCCCCGGTGTAGTCGCCGAACTCGGCGGCTATCAGAGGTACTGTCTTCATCGCCACTTGCGTCGCGTTCGCGAAGTGGTAGCCCGGGCTCGTCGCCAGCTGCATGGCGGAGGTCATCCCCACGGCAAAATCCTGCACCGGGGTATCCTTGTAGTCCAGCATGCGCTGGCGATGATTCAGCATCGCGTTGACCACATCCTGCAGCCCCTGCTCCTTGGCCTGCGTCTCGGCATCTTTCGACACCTGATACGTCGCCTCGTTGATCTTCTGGGCATGCTCCATGTTGGCGATGAACGCCGCCTCGGCGCGTGCCTGCTTGAAGAACCCTTGCAGCATGTCCTCATCGGCGCCGGCCCGGTACTTCCGCTGGCGCATTGACTGGCGGGCCAGATGGTCTTCCATCATCTGGTGGTAGAGGTCTCGGACGGTGTTCTCCATCTTGGTCCGGATGTCGTGCCTCAGGGAGTCGTCGCCCTTGATCGACTCCAGAACTTTAACCAGAGAACTGCGATTGATCTCGCTGTGTGTGTAGGCCCGCACCGGCCGCACGCCGACGTAGCTGCCGGCTTTCGAATACTTACCTGTGGCCATCAGCTCGTTGTAGAGGCGCTTGGCGGCCCCCTCAGTGGTACGGAACGAGATTCGGTAGTTGTCCGGATCGCTGCGCAGCTCGTCGATGTGTTTGGTGTTCTTGAACCCGCCATCCTGATCGAGTTGACGTGCTTCTTCTGTCAACAGTTCGAGGGACTTGACCTCGACCATATAGTTGCCGAAGCGGCGCAGCGGCGCGTAGGGGCCTTGTACCTGCGTCAGGCGCTTGAACGGGTCTTCCACACCGAGCTGCTTGAACACCTCGCGCTTCTGCTTCATGGTGTCTTCGCCATGCTGGAAGATCGCCTTGACGATAGCGCGCATCTTGGGGGTGAACACTTTGTCGTCAGCGAAGCGCTTGGCGAAGTCCGGATCGATTTCCACCTTGCGCCCGAAGCCCGGGTCGTAGGCCCACTTCTGCTCCGTCGTGGAATCCAGCAGGAACGAGTTCAGTATGTCCGTTTGCTGCTTCGTCAGTTTCGCATCGGCGATGTCTTGCATGATCACGTCAACGTCTTGGTCCAGTTCGATCTTGCGTGTCTGGGCGGCCAGCAGCGCGTCGTACATTTTGCGCAGTGCCGGGATACGGTCTTCGTAACGGCGTACCAGATCGGGGAGGCTGGTCAATTCGAGCACCGCCTTGCGCACGAGGGACTTCATCTCGTCCCACACCTGAACACCGGAGGGGCCGATGAACTTCTGGGCTTGAGCAGGGAGGGTTTCAGCGGCGAGGGAGAATTGAGGCTCAGCTTCTGTCGTACTACCCATCGCCGTCGCGCCAGCGCCGACTTCCGGGTTCGTCACAGCTTCTCGTGCGGCGCCGTAGGCCAGATCGACGAGCTGCTGCGCGTTGAACCCGCGGGTGTTCGTCTTGAACATCTTGTCGACCGCGGCCTTGAAGTACTGGGCAAACCAGTTTACGAGGTCTTGCACGCTGCTCACATCAGAGAGCTTCATCCCCATTTTCACGCTGCGCGGGGTCACGCCGGCTTTGACGGCTTCTTCGATCGCGTAAGCTACCTTCTCAGCATCAGAGACCTCACCAGCCGCGGTCATGCGCGCTTGCATCTTGTCGTAGACCTCACGCTCCTGCGACCCGAACGGTTCAGCGGCCCACAGGTTGACGCGCTCCATGATCTGCGCTTCTTGCCCGGCCAGCCCGATGTGGCTGCCGACCTCGTGCATGAACACCGCCATCTCGCTGCCTGCCGCGATGTTGTCCGCCACCATGTAGGCATGACCGTCGAGCACGAATGCTTGGACGCGCGTCGCGTCGTCAAGAGAGAACTGCGCCCCTCCAGCGAAGGCGTTGTCGCCGAGAATATCGTCGAGCCCTCGTTGCAATGAGAACCAGCCCAGATCGCCCAAATCATTCTTCTCGATATACACCGGGTACATGATTTCGCCGATGTCGCTCTTGAAGTAGTAGTCCGTGCCGTACTTGTGCGGTTTCCTGTCCGGGGTATAGATCGTCGCCCACCCCAGCTGGTCTGCAACGCCTTTGTGGATCAGGCCGTCCGAAGGAAAGACGTGGGTGATCCGGCCGCGGTCATCGATGAACGCTCGCACCTGTCCGTGGTTCTCTTCTTTGGCCAGCAGATTCTCGACCTGAACGCGCTCAGGGTTGCTGAACACAAGCGCTGTGTCGCCGCTGTAGTTCGTGATTTTGATGACGCTCTTCTGCGCCCCGGCAATCCGATCGCGCACCCTCTGCGGCAGGTCACTCCATTTCTGTACAAGGGTAAGACGAGAGGCCGCTTGCTCGGGGCTGATGAACCAGCTACGCAGCGCGGACTTGATTTTGCCGACGGTTGTGGCGGCGCGGCCAGCGATCGGGCGTGTTTTGGAAAAGTCGATTCCCTCGGTGCCCTCGTACCCGTAATCGACACCGGCTTCAGGCGTGTCCGCCTCCAGCTCATCCATTTGGTCGATAACGTCCGAAGTCTTGCCAGCTTTCTTGCGCGCGTCGCGATCTTGCTGCAGTTCTTCGGCGTCCAGCATCTTCTGGAATTGCACATTGAACTCGGTCTCGTTGTCCGCCTTCTTGGCGCGCTCCATCGCGGCCAACCACTTGGCGGCTTCCGAGTCATTGCGCAAGATCGTCGCGATCTGCCGGGCACGCTGCATCTTGACCTGCAAGTCTTTCACCCGCGTTGCTTGCGCCTGCGGCGACACGATCGGGTCGGGCGCATCGCGCTTGGCTTCGAGCTGTTTGAGAATCTGCTTCGGCGTCTTCGTCAGGTCGACGTTCGGCACCGGTTTGATCGCCTTGACAATACCCGGGCGCCCTTCAGCGATTGCCGCGGCGGCCATCTCGATTGCATCTTCCAACCACTGCACGCGCATATGAACGGGCTGCTCGGCCGGGTACTTGCCGGCCAGCGCCTCATGCTCCCCGCGGTGTTTGTAGTACCAGTCCTGTTCGGGCAAGGTCAGCTTCGCTACCGCGGCGTCTCCGTCCTGCACGGCTGGCGCTTCGTCTTCCAGCACGTTACGGGATTCGGCTTCCTTGTAGGCCAGATCGAAAATGGATGCGCGCTCGGCTTCGAGCATCTTGAGCGCGTTGGTCGCTGCTTTGACGAGCGCCGTGTCTCGAGACATCCCCCGCTTCAAATCCGGGGCGATCTTCTTGAGCAGGTAGGGCATGTCCACCTTGTCTCTGAATTTCTCGACACATGCGCTCATAGTCAACCCTTACGTGTAGTAGTGCATCACTGCTTGAAGCAGGACTGTGGTGATGATAGTTTCTTCGTCGTCCTCTTGCAACTGCTGCGTCATGTCGATAACGAGCGGGGCTTTCGGAACTGACGTGCCCCGATCGTATCCGGGGTATGCTTTGCCGAATATGCCAACCTTGCCTCCGCCACTGCCTCCTGACAACTGCGAACCGCTGGGTGTAACCGTTGCAACACCGTGTAGCGTCAGCGCGCCGAAAGCCAGCGCAGCAAAAGTTCGTTGTCCGAGCGTGCGAAGCGCCATTACGTCAGGTCTCGGGTAACGGCGGTTCTGTTGCCGCCGCTGTCGACGGTGACCACCACGCGGTCCTTGTCATCGGCAAGGCTGCGGAATATCTCGGTTCCTGTTCCTGCTCCACTGACCTTACCGCCGAGAACAGCGTTGGCGAGTGCAAGAGACTCGGCGACAGTTGTCGTTCCATCAACTACCTTGGCGGCAACCGCCGTGGCATTTGCACTCGCGCTAGGTAGCGCCAGTAGATAGGCCGATTCCGTCGACGTCAGCGCCGATCCTCCTGTCGTCACCACCGATACCGGCGTCCGCCAGTTGATTTCGATACCCTCGCCGCCCGAAGTTGGATCAAGCGCAGGTCGTAATCCGTCGTCACGGAAGATTCGCACATCGTCGGTCTGTTTGACGAAACCCGCCGACTCATCGAAGTACAGATTCAAGACGCTCGTGTTGATACGGATGTTCCCGGCATCCAGTGCTGTGACACCACCCCAAAAATCGTACATTCCCGCATCGGTCGTCAGAATATAACAGTAGTAGGCGAACGCGCCTTTACCGGAGAAGTCCGTGTCGGCATCCAGCACGATATAGTCGTCGGTGTAGTTCGGCGAGAACGTGGTGTCCTGCGTGCTGCCGTCGATCGCAAACGTGGCGTACTCGGGGATCGCCTCTTCATTGACCGTGACCGAGAATCCAGACGTTGCCACCGTGACCGTTGTATCGAACAGCTTGAAACTGGTCGCCTCATCCATTTCGGCAAAGCGAATCTCCGCGATCTCCCCGGCGAGGAACTCTTCACCGTCGATGTAGGTCGTGGCAAGGCTCGCCGTTACCGGGTCGTCGTGGTAGAACAGGATCGCGTAGCATGTCCATGTCACCGTTCCGTCCGCCGTGGTGTTGCCGATCGTCGTGTCCCACGTCGGCTCAGTTGTCGCGTGGCTGGTGCCGCCTGTCGTTGCGCGGAAGTACAGCCCCGCCGTGCTTTCGCTGCCGAAACCCGTGGTGCGCTTGACGATTGCTCCCGTCGCATAGACCGTGTTCGCTACCCATGCCGACGCGCCCTCGGCGGTCTGGTTGATGATCTGCAAACGGGTCGTGGCGGCTGCGGCGGTGGGCATTCCGGTAATGGATACGTCGGCTGTCACGGGCGGACTGTAGGTCGTGCCGTCATCGGCAGTAAAGAGCGTGAAGTCAGGATGCAGCGTGGTGCCGGATGAATAGACCACCACGCCCTTGCTCGCCGCCGAGCCGTAGAGATTGCCGCGTACGGTCTTGAAGTCGCTGCCGTTGGTTTGCACCAGATCATGCCAGTCGAACCCATCGTAACCGCTTGCCGCTGGATACTCGCCGCCAGCGCCGAAGTTGTAGCGCAGTTCGCGCATGATGTCTTCGCCAGAAGCCGCCGACACGATCCTGACGCCGAAGGTCTTGCCTGACGTGGTGTCGTTGTAGGTGCCTCGGTCCAGCGTGAGCGTGACCGTCGGATTGCCTGTGGCGATCCCGTTCGCCGTTGGTGTCAGGCCGACGACATAGAGCTGATCTTCAAGATTGCCGTACAGCGTGACGACGTTCGCTTCGGCTTGATCGTAGCCTTCGGCTTGAATCTTCAGCACCAGATACCCGCTACGGTCAAAGCCGTCAACATAGTTCCCGTCGCCGTTCGGGTCGCTGATGATCTGTACCAGTTGATCCATTTCGTTGTTGACCATCGCGCCGTCTTCGGTCGTGCCGCCGTCCGACTGCTGGTAGCGCACCTGCTTGTTTCCCGCGCCACTGGTCAGGATCGCGCACCATGAGGCCGTCGTCGCGCCGTTGGTATTGGTGTAGCGCAGTCCGTCGCGGGTCAGGTAGTCAATACTCGTCGCACCGTCGCTGAACGTCCAGCCGTTACGCAGCGTGAAGCTGTTTGGACCGTTTGCAGCCAGCGGGAATTCGACGTTCGCCAGCGCCTCGCCGTCGTCGCCCTTGTCGATCCACTGCTCGATCCAAAAGCTGTACCAGTTCTGACCGGTACTCGCCGCGCCGAGTTGGAAGGTCTTGGTGCCGGGGTTTGTCGTCGGGTTTGTCCCGACTGTGACGACTGCCGTGCTGCCGTAGGTCAGGCCGGTCGAGCCGCCAGTGATGTAGGCGCGATCAAGAACCTGAGTTATCGCAGTATCGGGACGCCCCGTCGCTTCCACGGTCGAGCCGTTGAGCGCCACGCCTGTCGCCCGAATCGGGACGTATCCGGCTTTCTGGATCGTGTAATCAACGGTCGTTGAACCACTGGTCGAGTCGTCGAAGGCAAAGGCGTTGCCGGTCACACTGTCGGTGCCGAATATTACAGTCTGCGTACCCGGCGTGAATACTTTGACCTTGGACCCATTGACCAAGCCGGTGAAATTCAGACCGCGATAGTAGGTGGGAGAGGCAATCACAGCCACCGCCGTCGATCCGCCAACGAAGGTTACATCGCCAGCCACCAGTGCCGTGCCGTTGCCGTCCGTGGTGATGGTCAGTGTGCCGGAAGCAAGGGCGCTGTAAATCTTGTCCGTGGCAGGCGTACCCGAGAGCGTGGTGCCGTTGATCGTAATGGCTGTAACCGATGCGCCGAGCGCCACATGGTATTTAGCCGCTGTGCCCGTCAGGTCGATGGTCGAAGTCGTCAGCACCGCGCCGTTCGCGTCGAATGAACAAGCCGCATTTGTGCTGGTCGTGTCCGTAATTGTCGCGTTGGTGACATCTGCACCACCAAAGGCTACCTCGTCGCACCCCGAATACGTCGCGCCGGTCGGGTCAAAGTCCGCCGTACCCGTCCAGAGCAGGTTGCCGAACACGCCGCCCTGCGTCGATACCGTAGCGCCAGACGCGCCTGTAACCGTGAAGTTCTGTTCGGCCTGCGAACCGGCAGCAATGGCAGACGCCACAAAGCGCATCGTGTCGCCGGACGCCGCATTGACGCCAACCGTAACCGTGTTCGCCGGTACATTCCAGAGTGCTTGGCTGTTGGTCGAATACTTTGCAGGCGTGTTGATAAGCGTTGCCGTCGTGTCCACGTAAGTCGGCTTGCTGCCGTCGCCAAACGTGAAGGAAGTCTTGGCAAGCATCGCATCGCCGGATCGGGTGCACAGGCCGGTGTAGCCCCACCCGTTCAGCGCGTTGTGCAGGAATTGCCCGTTCAGTGGCCGCGTGGCGTTGCCGCCCGTCATGGCCGATGTGCCGTGCAGGTACATATTGCGCCAACTGATTGATCGGCTCTGCGTGTTGCTGCCGG
>JACCDG010794085.1_pt1 | contig 21710 bp, 22 predicted proteins | sample 7442471 | NCBI WGS metagenome assembly JACCDG01 (sample SAMN15323444, study PRJNA562643) | freshwater metagenome | isolation source: river surface water | place: USA:Blue River Watershed | collected 2017-08-17 | reverse complement strand
GGAGAGATACAGCAAATCGTTCTTCACCAGGATTCATAGAAAGCATGTTGGTGATTTGATAGTCAAACATAGGTTTGCGAAGAGCACCATTTTCATACAAACTTTGTCCAAGTTTCTCAGCAAATTTCATAAATGGATTTCTTACGTAGTAGGCTGCAACATCTGCTATACTGATAGCACAATGCCAAATTCCATTTTCGTTCCATAAAGAAATCACATCATCAATATCTCGACACCCTTCAGGATCAATGTTTATTGTGGGAACATCTAAGAGAAAATATGCGCTTTTTGGTGGAACATTTAATTCAAGAGGAATTTCCTTCTTCTTCTGATTCCAGGGAGAATACTGAAGAAGAAGAGCATCTTTTTCCACACTTTCAACCCCACAGGGTCCAAGAATCTTTTGAAGGGAACCACGTGGAAGAGTTGTTGTATCCCAGAGTTCAAAGGAAGCGAGTCCCAAATGATTCTTTGTTTCTTTAAGAGAAGAACCAACAAGAAAGGAAGGATAGGATGTATCCAACGGAGTGAACAGATAGATAGGAACATTGCGAGATGTAAATCCATATTTTACTTTGTTCTCAAACTCAACAATTCCTACCAAAGGCGGGTGCTGAGTACGTTGAAGAAGCTTACACCCAGTCTCTGTAGTTTGTACCGAATCTCCAGGAAGTGCCTTTCCAGCGTGTACTGCTCCATCAAATTGGAAGAGAACTTCACCTTTTTCTGATACTACTGAAAAGTGTTTGTAATCTTTTGTAGAGAGCATATGGATACGTTCCTATCGGACTCCTATATATCAATTTTAGGAATCCGTCTAAAGACAATTTCGTTACATGGGTAGACATGTCTGTCGATGTTATTATTCCGCTTGGTCCAAGGGATGAAGATATTATAGGAAGATGTATCGCATCCGTTCGCAAATGGGTTCATGGTGTGCGCCACGTTTTTGTGGTCGCATACAAGCCTATGGAAATCCAGGGTGCTTATGTCATTGATGAAAGTCAATTTCCATTCACGAAACAGCAAATTGCTGAAAAAACCTCTGAAAAATATGCGGGATGGTATCTTCAACAACTTCTCAAGTTTTATGCGCCTCTTATGATTTCCAATGCGCTAGACAATTGTGTAATTGTTGACGCAGATGTTGTTTTCTATCGTCGTGTAAAATTCATTGAAAATGGAAAATTTCTTCTTGATAAGAATCATGAAATTCACCAGCCTTATTTTGAGCATATGAAGCGCCTTCACCCTTCCTTTGAAGCTTGGAAACGAAATTATTCAGGAATCGTTAATTGTATGATTTTCAATAAGCAGATTCTTGTAGAAATGTTTGACAAAGTGGAGGGTTATCAAAAGAAGCCTTTCTGGGAAGCATTCTTGGATTGCGTCACGGAAAAACATTCCTCAGGCGCATCTGAATACGAAATTTATTTTCATTATCTTATGAACAACCACTTTTCAAAGGTTGTTCTTCGTCCTCTTCAGTATTCTAATTTTGGACAGCGCTGGGAAACTCCCTCAGGAGATTGGCATTATGTTACATATCATTGGCATGCGCAGAAGGCTCCTAGAGCTTTACGTTAACAACCGAGGGTTAAATCATACAAATCTTCACATGATACAACATTCTTCATCGTTGGTTTTAAAAAATCCCTCTTCTCTTCCAAATAATGCTTTCTACAAAGCGGTTCATATTTCGTTGCGGTTCCTACACTAATAACACTTTGCTCATTTGTCTTTCGATGCGTGAACAAAGCGGGGGTTCCATCGCCACATTTTGAACAGAAAGACGTAATCTTTGTAAGTTTGTCACAGAAGGGCACAAGCCTAAGAATCTGCCCAAACGGCCTCCGTTCTGAATCACCATCCAATCCTACAACGATTACGTGTTTCCCATCTTGTTCAACTGCGCGAAGCACAAACGTAACTAAATCTTGAAAGAATTGAGACTCTTCAATAACAATCAACTTACTATCCTTGTATTCTTTCTTTGGAAGCACGCACAGAAGTTCTGTTACTGCCATCGCAGGAAAACTCTCATGATTGTGACTATGAATCGCGTCCTTTTCATATCGTGTATCAAGATGAGAAGTTAGAATAAGAATAGGATAATTGATAGATGTATATCTGCGAATAATACTCAGAAGATGGGATGACTTTCCAGCAAACATTGGACCGACAAGAAGTTCAAGAGACATGGTTGGCTACCTTTGGAGGAGGAAGGAAAGCGTTAATTTTTAGCGACCCTCATGCGTTAGCGTCCTGTGCTTCCAAACCCTCCCGCACCCCTGGATGTAGACGGAAGTGACTCCACAACACGAACTTCACGAATCCAACCCATATCGGGAGCAACAATTTGGAAGAGACGCATACCCTCAAAGGTGGTATCTCCAAGGGTTTGAAGGAAAGCACTGCGAGAAACAACCCAAACAGGAGCCTTTAGAGTTCCACGATACGAACTATCAATCACCCCCTGTGAATTTGCCATGACGAGGCCCGTCTTGTAAATAGAGGAGCGAGGGCAAAGCCAATAATGAACGTCTTCTTCTGTTCCATCGGAAAACACCCGAACCATTCGTGCGGAGGTGCCAAGGTCAAGAAGGGTCGGTTCAAAATTGCTAATGAGTTTATCACTCTCATAATTCTTGGAAACATAGAGGTCAAATCCAGCATTTTCATTCTGTTCAAAGACCTTGCTCGAATAATAACGCGCACCTTGTTCCGTGGGAAGAAGTTCAAGACGATAGGTGAAAGACATTGGACTACCTGATGGATGAAGCGCACGTGCGTCAATTTTCATCCTAAACGATTGGTGTTCCTTTCTAGTAAATGGAAATTACTCTCCCTGTCTCCATCGGCGAAGCTTTGGACAAACTCACCATTTTGGATATTAAGATTGAAAAGATTTCGGATGAACGCAAAAAAGATTGTGAAAGAGAGTTTGCTGTGCTAGATAGTTCGTTGAAACAATACAGAGAAACATATTCCTATTTTTACAAACTCTTGCGAGAAATCAATCTTGAGATTTGGAATCTTCAAGATAAATTTCATGGAAAAGAACTCTCCTCAGAAGAAGCAGGTAAAATTTGTAAACAAATCTTGGAAGAAAATGACAGACGTTTTCGTGTGAAAGCAAAACTCAATACCATTTGTGCCTCTAATCTTCGTGAGCAGAAGGGTTATGCGAAAAAGCGCGCCTTTGTTTATACACATTTGGGATTGGGAGATATGTTTTGGATGAATGGTGCTGTGCGCTATTTATCAACGTGTTATGATGAAATTATACTAGTATGTAAAGAAAAATACAGAAACAATGTTTCTTTGATGTATTCGGATGATCCTACTATCAAGCTTTTCTGTTTGCCAGGAGAACAACTCCTCCCTCCTTTTCCTACTCCAGTATGGTATAATACAGCAGAAAATATGACAATGTATGGATGTGGCCAACATGTTCGTAGTCCAATTTATGAGTTCCCTTACTGCTTTTATGACGATATGAATCTCCCTCGTGAATATCAAAAGAAATACTTTCATATTCCAACGCTCCCTGAAGCAAACCAACTTTACAAACATTTTGAGAACACTCCCTATATTCTCATTCATCAGCAATCACAAAACAAGCGAATTCCTCTTTGGGAAAAACTCAATCACGAACAACCTGAAACTCTTTTACTTGATTTGAATGAAAATCATTATCCCCCTGAGCACAAATTCTATGAACTTGCGCAACGTGTATTAAATGTTCCTCTTCTTCATTATAAAACTCTTATGGAAAATGCGAAAGAGATTCACATGATTGAAAGCAGCATTTATTGTATGGCATCTCACCTGGATTTATCAAAGGTTTCTAAGAAACTCTGTTATGAAGCCTTTGATAATTCAAATCTGCGAATGGGTGTCTTTGAAACAGGAATTCTTTAATGTTTGCGTGTGTGGTGTTTGCGGTGTTTGCGATGCTTACGCGTTTTGCGCTTACCTCCTTTCTTTTCTCCAGGATTAAAGGCTCCCATACTCTTTAATTCTTCCTCCAATTCATTTAATTCTTTATTTACTGAAGGCGCACTCCGCTTTCCAGTCACTTCATCCAATCTTCTGCGAAGATTTGATACATCAACCGGTTTTGCTGTAGCAGCCGCTAATCTTGCTCTAAGTGGACCTACTTCATCTCTTTCATACCCAGGAGGAGCAGGCATGGCTTTCATCTCTTGACGAATCGCGCCCGCAATGATACCTGCGACCTCTTGCTGGATTCTTTGATTCTGTTCCTTTTTCTCAGCAGCATTTTTGGCTTTCTTTGTGGGAGAATTTCTATATTTGCGTTCAATGATGCCACGAAGAGAATTCAAGGACTCGTCGATTGCGAGTTTTGCTTGCCGAACAGTGCTCGGAGCAGGATTCTCAGCTGTATTCAAAAATGCTTCGTTGGTGATTGAGCGTTTTAAAAGGCTTTTATAATAGTCCATTTGACTCTTATATAATTCGCCTTGTTCCTTGAGAGTGGCCAAATCTTCAGCTTTCAAAACGTTTCCTTTTGCTTTCAAGACTTCAAGGAGTAAACGAATCGCCTTGATTTTACGCTGGTCTTCTGCGGTATTTCTGTCTTTCTCAAGTGTTATAATCTTTGCTTCAATATCTGCTAGAGTGTTTGTGCGCGCAGCAGCGCTGAGGTTCAATTGGTTTGCTTTCTTGAGCCCCTCTACAAGTTTTCCTAAATCCCCTTTCATGAATTTTATTCCTAAGAATGACATGTTCTACTTCTTCATAATATTTTTGGTCTAAAGTATTGCGAAGAATATCTTAGAGATGAAAGTAGCTTTTCTTACTGGAATAACAGGTCAGGATGGTTCTTATCTAGCAGAACTTCTCCTTGAAAAGGGCTATAAAGTTCACGGCCTTGCTCGGAGAACATCCAACCATCAAAATACATCACGTATACAACATATTCTTTCCAATCCGAATCTTCAACTTCATACCGGAGATATAACAGACGCATCTTCGATTCAAAACATTTTAACGTCTGTATGGAATCCTGTTCAAGAAACAGCTACTTTGGAAATTTACAATCTTGCTGCGCAGAGCCATGTTCACCATTCCTTCAGTGTTCCAGATTATACGACCAAAGCGGATGCGCTTGGCCCACTCTATATTTTAGAATGGATGCGCGTTCAGCAAAATACATCACGTATTCGCTTTTATCAAGCAAGCACATCAGAGCTTTTTGGAAAAGTTCAGACGATGCCGCAAACGGAAACTACACCTTTCTATCCTCGTAGTCCTTACGCAGTAGCAAAACTCTACGCCTTTTGGATAACGAAAAATTACAGAGAAAGTTATAATTTGTTTGCTGTAAATGGTATTCTGTTTAATCATGAGTCTCCGCGAAGAGGGGAAGACTTTGTTACGCGAAAGATTACTCTTGGATTAGCCAATTTTCTTCATGGCACAAAAGAAGTGCTTCAGATTGGAAATCTAGACGCAAAACGCGATTGGGGGCATGCGCGCGATTTCGTAGAAGGGATGTGGCGCATGCTTCAATCAGAAGCACCTGATGATTTTGTTCTTTCTACAGGTGTTCAACATAGTGTCAGAGAGTTTTGTGAAATTGCCTACACGTATGCGACAGGACGTTCTCTTCGCTGGGAAGGCGAGGGTGTAGATGAAAAGGGATACGATTCTGTCTCAAATGATGTTGTAGTTAAAGTAAATCCAGAGTTCTTCCGCCCCGCAGAGGTATCTACGCTACTTGGAGATGCGCAGAAAGCAAGAGAGATTCTTCATTGGGTGCCCATTACTCCATTCTCCGACTTGGTGAAGGAAATGATGAAATCCGACCTCAAATTGATTTTAGGAATTGAAGCCTAAAGGGTTGCTTCCAAAAATTGAGGGAAAAGGAGTTCCAGAAACCACTTAGAAAACCCGCACTAATTAAAAGGAAGATGCCATCTGGTTTAGTTAGACCGAACTCTGAAATCGAACCTATCGTTGGGATTCAATTTGGCATATTTAGTCCCGAGGAAATTGAAAAACGCTCTGTTGTTGAAATTAGCAATAGTGGAACATATGATGGTTCTGAGCCTCGTATTGGTGGTCTCTTTGACCCTCGTATGGGTGTTCTAGACAATGGAAAGACGTGCCGCAGCTGTGGTCAGAGCAATCACAATTGCCCTGGTCACTTCGGCCACTTGAAGCTTGCGCGCCCTGTCTACTACTATCAATTCTTCCATCTTGTTCTCAATATTCTTCGCTGTGTGTGTATCCGTTGTAGCAAGCTCCTTATCGATAAGGAACATCACAAGGATATTTCCAAGCGTCGTGGAGAAGCCCGTTGGCGCGCGATTCTCAATGCGTGTAGCAACATGACACGTTGTGGACAAGATATTGAGGATGGTTGTGGTGCCCGTCAACCCGATAAATATAAGCGTGATGGTATCGCACGTGTTGTTGCGGAATGGATGAATATGGAAGGCCCAGAACAAACAAAGGGCACTCCCGTATCACAGGTTCTTGAAGTAGAATATGTGCTTCGTCTCTTCCGCCGCATCACCGATGAAGATGTGGATTTCATGGGATTCAATCGCTTCTGGTGCCGTCCTGACTGGATGATTTGTACCACGCTTGCGGTGCCTCCTCCGCAGGTTCGTCCTTCTGTCATTCAGGATAACAACCAGCGCTCAGAGGATGATTTGACCCACAAACTCTTTGAAATCGTTAATACAAATCTCACTCTCCAAGACAAGATTAACAACAACGCAGATAAGAAAATCATTGACGAATACACCAATGTGCTTCAATACCATATTGCGACTCTTGTAAACAATCAGATTCCCGGTGTCGCACCAAGTGCGCAACGTTCTGGTCGTCCTCTCAAGTCTATTCAACAGCGTCTTGGTTCTAAGGAGGGTCGTATCCGTTACAACATTCAAGGAAAGCGTGTTGAATTCTCTGCTCGTTCAGTTATCACTCCTGACCCGAACTTGTCCGTCGCAGAGATTGGTGTTCCTCTGAAGATTGCGATGAACCTCACAGTTCCTGAGCGTGTGACCCAATTCAATCGTGCTGCGATGTATAAACTCATCCAGAATGGTCCTGATAAGCACCCTGGTGCGAAGACTCTTGTCCGTCAGGATGGTCGTATGATTAGTCTTCGTCACGTGAAGGCCAATGAGATTGTCCTCTTCCAGGGAGATATCATCAATCGTCACTTGAACGATGGAGATATCATCCTCTTCAATCGTCAACCTACGCTTCACAGAATGTCTATGATGGGTCACCGCGTGAAAGTGCTTCCTTACAACACATTCCGTCTCAATGTTTCCGTTACGAGCCCTTACAATGCTGACTTTGATGGTGATGAAATGAATGCGCACATTCCTCAGAGCCTTGAAGCCTCTACAGAACTTTCTGAGATTGCCGCAGTTCCTCACCAGATTGTGGCTCCTCGTCACGCGAAGCCTGTGATTGGTATTGTTCAGGACACTCTTGCCGGTTCTTGGCGTATCACTCGTCCCAAAGTTGGATTTACTCGTCGTGAATTCATGAATATGATGATGTGGAATCGTCGCTTTGATGGTGAAGTTCCTGCGCCTGCGAAAGGAAAGCAGTGGACTGGTCAGCAAATTGTCAGTGAACTTCTCCCTCCCATTAACTTGGAGACAGGAAATAGCTTCTACAATGATGCGAAGACTGCCGAGGAAAAGAAGGATAACTTTGTGATTATCCGCGAGGGTGAAATCGTTCAAGGTATTCTTGATAAGGATATCTTCAGTAAGCCTCCTCGTTCCATTGTTCACACCATTGTGAAGGATTATGGTTCGCAAGAAGCTGTCAACTTCATTGATTCTATGCAGAACACAATTGAACAATTCCTTGTCTACAATGGCTTCTCAGTTGGTATCAGTGATTTAGTAGCTGATGAAGATACGCGCAAAGCGATGGAGAAGGGAATTAAGCAGCACAAGGCTGAGATTGAAAATATCTTGCTCCAAGTTCACTTGGGTCTCTTTGATAACAATACAGGAAAGACCAATCAACAGGAGTTCGAGGATAAGATTTACACGGAACTCAACAAAGCCACAGAAGCCGCAGGTAAAATTGGCCTTGGGTCTCTTGCGGAGGAAAATCGTCTGATTGCGATGGTTCGTGCTGGTTCCAAAGGTTCCGTCATTAACATTGCGCAGATGTTAGCCTGTGTAGGTCAAGTCAGTATTGATGGTAAGCGTATTGCCTATGGTTTCTCTGACCGCACTCTTCCTCACTACAAGAAATACGACGATGGCGCAGAAGCTCGTGGATTCGTAGAGAGTTCCTTCATTAAGGGTCTCACTCCCCAGGAATTCTTCTTCCACGCTATGTCAGGTCGTGAAGGTCTTATTGATACTGCCGTCAAGACTGCTGATACAGGTTACATTCAGCGTCAGCTCATCAAGGCAATGGAAGACTTGGTCACTCACTTTGATGGAACAGTGCGCGACGCTCTCAACAACATTGTTCAATTCCACTATGGTGAAGATGGATTGAATAGCACAAAGGTGGAAAGCCAGGCACTCCCTCTTCAGAAACTCACGGAACAAGACATATTGCGTGATTATTCTATGCGTGGCTTGGCCGACCTTCCTCGCACACCTGAAGAACAAGTTGCCTTGGATGCCTTTGCTCGTCAAGTGCTTGCGGACCGCGAGATGCTTGTAGATGGAATCCTCCGCATCAGCGCAAAGGGTTCTACGTTTGCGAGCACGAATATTGAACGTATTATCATGAATATCCAGAACAAGTTTACCCTAAAGAAACTCGCAGGAGATGGACCCACGGACCTTGTCCCTTCGTATGTCTTGGAAGGTATCAAGAATGTGATTGACCGCACTCAAAATTATCACACACTCTGGTCAGCTATGCTCCGTTTCTACCTTGCTCCTCACAAGCTCATCGGTGTAGAGAAGTTTACGAAGACTGCCTTTGATGCTCTCTGCGAAATGATAGTTGTGAAGAACTGGCAAGCCTGGGCTCAGCCTGGTGAGCAAGTTGGAATTATCGCAGCACAGAGTATTGGTGAACCCTCTACGCAGATGACGCTGAACACGTTCCACTTGGCAGGTGTAGCCTCGAAGTCAAACGTAACACGAGGTGTGCCTCGTCTCAAGGAACTTCTCAAAGTCACGAAGACTCCCAAGGCGATTTCCTTAACGATTGGATTGAAGCCTGAGTTCCGTGAAGACAAGGACAAAGCGCGTGAAGTGATGCAGGATTTAGAACTCACTCTCTTGCGTGATGTAGCAACAAAGGCTGCTATTTACTATGACCCCAAGGATGAAGAAACAATCATTTCTGAAGACAGAGACTTAATTGATTTCTACAAGGCATTTGAAAAGAGCATTATGTCTAAGCAGGAAGAGGATGAAGATGAAGAAGAAGAGAAGAAGGAGGACGGCATTTGGAGTCGCTGGATGTTGCGCTTAGAGTTGGATCGCGAGCGCCTCTTCAACAAAAATATCAGCATGGATGATATTGCGCTCGTGCTCAAGGAACAATTCTCGGATGAAGTCTCCCTCATCTATAGTGACTTCAACAGCCCTCGCTTGATTATGCGTATGCGCCTCCCTCTCCAGACCGAGGGTTTGGATGACCTCGCAAATCTCAAGAAGTTCGTTGTGCGACTCCTCAATGGTATCGTCATTCGTGGAGTTCCTGGTATCAAGGCGGTTTCCTTCCGTCAAGATAAGAATCAACTTGAACTCAAGGAAGGTGCGTATAAGACACTTACGCAGTATATCCTGGATACAGATGGTACAAATTTCCAAGCTGTTATGACACATCCTATGGTGGATGGTCGTCGTCTTGTATCTTCCCACGTTCACGATATCTATGAGAATCTTGGTATTGAAGCAAGTCGGCAAGTGCTTCTCAATGAAATCTCCACATTGTTCGAGGAAGCAGGTGTGAACTATCGTCACTTGGGTCTCCTCTGTGATGTGATGACCACTGCTGGTCGTTTGATGTCAGTAGACAGATATGGTATCAATCGCAAGGATATTGGTCCGATTGCGAAAGCCAGTTTTGAGGAAACAGAGAAGATTCTCTTGCGTGCGTCAGTCTTTGGTGAGATTGACCCTGTCACAGGTGTCAGTGCGAATATCATGACAGGTCAGCCGATTCGTGGAGGGACAGCCTTTACACAACTCCTCATGGATGAAGACGCACTCATGCGACTCCAGCAAGGTCTTCCTCCTGTGGAAGATGATGAGGAAGAGGATGTTCCTGATGTTTCTGAGGAAGCCATTGCGAATGAAATTCAGGAAGATTCCAAAGACCCTTGTTCTTCTGCGCATTTGCGTATGAATGTCATCATGCCTCAGCAAGCCGTCTTAGTTGAGGAACCTGATATTGAAATCACTGAAATTGAATAAAAAACAGGTTAAACACCAACTACTATAGATATATATGGAAACTGAGCTACCGAATGCTCCACCATGGGTGAAACAGAAATTTCAACCAGGTCAGCAACTCAAACAGCCCGCACTTTTTATTTTCGTTCCTTGGATTCATCAAGAGGAAAATGCGAATGTAAAAAAATACAAACTTCAAGTTGCGAAATATGAACAAGCACACATTTGGGAACTTGCGAAAAAGATGGTAAATCCCTATGAATTTGTTCACACGCAAGAAAACAACTATTTTCATTCCTCTCTCTGTATTTTGAAACCCTTGAGTCGCAGTTTCTTCAAAATGATTGAAATTTTACATGTATTTGACTTTTTTCATCAGATTCCCAAACAAACACCCAAACTTCGGAGTGCGCATGTCGCAGAAGGTCCAGGAGGATTTATTGAAGCCTTTTATGAACGTTGTGAAAAAGAAAAAAGACTTGTTGGAGCTGTCACAGCGATGACACTCAAACCTACGCACACCAATATTCCTGGATGGAGACGTGCTTCCTATTTTCTTCAAAAGCATCGTGAAATTAAACTTCATTATGGCCCAGATGGAACAGGAGATTTGTATCAACGAGAGAATCAAAAATCCTTTGTTCAGGAAACAAAACCTGGCGCACATTTATTTACTGCGGATGGTGGCTTTGACTTTTCCATCGACTATGATGACCAAGAGAAACGTGTATTTCATCTTTTAGTCTGCTCTGCCTATATTGGTATTCAAAGCCTTATTCCTGGTGGATGTTTTGTGTTAAAGATATTTGATATTACCTCTGAGCATACTCGCATTCTAATTGGTATTCTTTCTCGCTGCTTTCGTGAATGGATGCTCTACAAACCCGCCACAAGTCGCCCTTGTAATGCGGAGCGTTATTTTCTAGGAAAGGGGTTTCGTGGGGTGAATCCGTCGATTCTAGAAACACTGAATCATTTTCAGATACAAAGTGAAAAAGGATATTACCCCACGTCAACGAATTTTTTTACAGAGTCTGAACGCTCCTATCTTGAATCTCATTATCAAGAACAATTAGAATCTCAAATAGCTTTTTTACAAAAGGGAATCTCTATGATTGAAAATCCTATATCTTGGAAAGAGTGTGTAGAAGAACACTTTACAAAAAGTGTAGAGTGGTGTTCTACGTTTCAAGTTCCAGTTCTTCAAAAGAAAATTAATTGGAATTCGGTTGAATCTGTGGTTTCACAAATGTCTGAACGAGTCGCTGCCCTACAATTACAGAGGCCTGATGTTGTGTTAGAGAACCCTCTCCCATCCGATCAAGCATCGCCAACATTGTTGTAAGAGTTTGTTTGTGATAGGGTTCATCACTTGTGACAGCTTCTAAAAGATTGGGATAATCACGGGCAAACTCAGGGAGACGCTCCTTAATTTGTTCAATAGTGAGTCCATCTTTCTTATAGGTATCTGCGCGCTTTACCATCGCACGAACATATTCCGCACGTTCCTTCGCTGGGAACGCCGTTTCACGGGTTGCTGCTATAGCAGCATCTTCTTGAATCTGACGAGGGTCAAAACCAGACATGTTTCTTCTTTGGAAGAAAAGAAACTTTTTATTTAAACGCATTTCCTGAATTGAAATAGAGATGAGTGAAGAGCTATCCTCCACCACAATTGTGTTTCGTGAAATCATAAGTTCTATAAAAAAGAAAATTCTAGAATCTATGAGCTACACTTCTCAAAATGCGAATCAAATCTACGAAATTGAAAAGGTAATGAAAGACATGTACAACGCTATCCGTAAGGTAATAGAAGAAAAAGCACCAATTTCATCACTAGAGCCATTCAGCCTAAATTTAGTCTTTGATGATATTCTGAATGATGCCTTGTTAGATGAAGAGCGAGATGAGTTAATGTATTATTTACGTAGGGATTTAATCACATTTCCCTTCACACTTGATACAATTCATATCAATTCCAATTTAGCGAAAAATGAGGAACTAGAGTAGAATGGCTGAGCATGATTTTGAAAAGTCTCGTCCTTATGACCCAGTAAAAGGATGTACAAGAGGATTTCATAAGCGCTCCGGTTATACAACACGCAAAGGCACCTATGTTCCTCCTCGTTGCGTTCGTTCCACATCACCCTACGCAGAAAGTTCCAAACAATTCCAAGAAGGTGTTGAACGACACATGACACAGCGCTTACGGAGAAGCAAAACCAGAGGAAACACTCGTTGTCCTCCTGGTTACATTCTTCGCGATGCCTATGTAAGACGTTATACAACTGCTGTTCGTAACAAAGGGTATACTGTAAAAAAGAAGTCCGGCACTGTTTACAAGGTTCTTCCAAAAGCAACAAGTTACTATGTTCCTGCCGCGTGTATAGTTGATAAGGGAAAGAAAGGGGAAGGAGTCCCTGGTGGTAAAGGTGTAGGACCTTTACGGAAAGGTGAACTTACAAAGTTTGGATATACTACACGCCTCCCTGGTGAACAGAGACATAAGGCTATAGAAAGAGCAATTGCTGAATATGGCGCCTTGAGTATTTATCGTAAACTTGATGCGGTAGCGAAACTCAGTCTTCGTATTGCTCCCGAAGCTTCAAAGACATTCAAGGCGGACCGCGATTGGGTGATGAAAAAGTATGGACCCCTCAAAGCCTTCTAAGTGCCCCGAGAAAAAAAACAGACTAAGGTTAGAATTCTACTATGAGAATACCCATCTTAGTTTCAGGACTTGTCCTTCTTTTGGTTGCGAATGTAATTATGATGTATTACAGACCCTTTGGCCTTGTCTATGGCGAGGCTTTCCAAGCTATGGCGGCCTCAGGTGAACAGGTTCCTGTAGCCACACCTGATATGGCTGCTCCCCCTGCTATGCCTACCCCTACCCCTGCTCCTGCTGAAGAGAAGAAGAAAGAGGGATTTGAAAGCTATTCGTTGGCCACTGGAGGTGGTGCCAAGGACAAATATGAACCCATCGGTCCCTTCGATGGTGTAAAGCTTTCTACGGGTAACTCCTCTGCTTGGCGCTACACGGCTCCGAATGAGCCTCTTATGGGTCCTGCTTTTACTCCTGGTGCTGATTCCCTCTTCATCTTCAAGAACAATCAGTGCAAGCCTGAGTGCTGTGGTGCCTCCTTTTCTTGCGATGGTGGGTGCGTCTGTACCACCCCCCAACAGCGTGATTACATCAATCAGCGTGGTGGCAATCGCACTTCTCCTGACGATTCTGTTTAAGCTATTTGAATCTCATCTCTAAAAACCAATATTACAAGAAGGATGATTCCAATTTGTGTTATTGGTTGTGGAATTTCAAGTATGTTATGCTTACTTGCTCTTGAGCAATCAGGTGTAGCACCTCATCATATTTGTGTGATAGACCCTTATTTTGATGGTGGAGACCTTCAACGCGTTTGGACACATGTCCTCAGCAATACTCCATGGTCAAAAGTGATGGATGCTATTCGTATCTTCAAACCTACATGGCAATGTCCAAAAGAGTTTTCTAACTTGGACATGAATCAATTAACTCCAGTTTATCTTCTTTCAAAGTGTATCCGACAAACAATTCTACCATACCTCCAATCTTGTAAGAAGATTCAGAACAAAGTTATACGACTAGAAAAAAAGGAATCAGACTGGATAATTCAATGTGAAAAAGAAACACTTCAAGCCAAGCTTGTCTGTCTTGGAACGGGTATGACCGCAAAAGAAATAGGATGCGATATGCCACAAATTCCTCTCTCCATCGCATTTCAGAAAGAACGTTTACAAACCTATGTAACACCTCAAGACAAAGTCATTGTCTTTGGAACATCTCATAGTGGAACGCTTATCCTTCGGAATTTGGAAGAATGTAAGATTCCAACGATTGGACTTTATAAACACAAGGAGCCTTTTTATTTTGATAGAGATGGAAAGTATGATGGTATTAAGGAGACTTCTGCGACAATCGCAGACGCAATTCTGAGAAATGAATACAAATATGTTCAACTTGTTTCCATGGATGATACAAACCAATTTATAAAAGCTATTCGTTCTGCGACATGGGCTATCTCTGCTGTAGGCTTTGAACCTCGGACAACAGGATTTGAGATGGAAGATGAAACTCTCTGGAAATTTGGAGCCGCATTTCCTCCTACCGCCCCGGATGGAGTTCACAAGGATATCAGTGTGCTTGTCTTTGCCCAGCAGATACAAAGATACTTACCAAATATTTTGGAAGCGTATCAAAGACTTGATTTTCATACTTCTTTGTAGAGATGAGTAATCTTGCTTCAAATATCAGCAAGGCTATGGCCACTGCGAATAAACCAAAAGCGTTGAATGTAGCCCCTCCTCCCACGCCGACGGCTGCTTCTCCTGCGGCCCCCATGAACAGCAGTTTAATGCCTGCTCAATCCATTAATTCTCTGACAAGAAACATCCAGAATCTTACGAGAAATATTAAAACGAATGTGAATACATTTGGTGAAAAGGTTTCCAATGGTATCACGAATGCTGGAACAAATGTAACCACTACGTTTGCGAATGCTGGAAAAGCTGTAAACAGCACACTTACAAATGCTGGAAAAGCAGTCAATGATACACTCTCGAATGTTGGTGAACAGGCTGTAAACGCTGTCAATACAACTGGAAATGCGTTGAAGAATACTCTTACAAATACGGGTGCCGCAATCCTCCCTGAGGAAATGGGATATGGATGGGCATTTCCTGTAGGAGTTTTCTTGATATGTACGATTGTGTTTACAATCATTTTTGTATTCTTCCAGCAAGAAATTAAAGACGGAACAGACAATTTAATCCAAAGCATCCGTTCAGTGCTTGGCCTTGACGCGGCTCCTCCGAAGTTTGAAGCAACTCTTCCTCCTTCCCCGCCCACGACACAGCCTGCGCAGATAAATGCGCCTCCTGGAGTCACACAAACCATCGTTGAGAAGATTTTACCCTTAGGAACTGCTGAAGTCTTCAATGTAAGCAAGAACGACTACACCTATTATGATGCGGAACCTCTTTGTAAGGCATTGGGCGCTCAACTTGCTTCCTATGACCAGGTGAAAGATGCGTATGAGCGTGGAGCAGATTGGTGTAATTATGGCTGGGTAAAGGGTCAAGTTGCTGTTTATCCTACCCAGAAAGGAACTTGGGATAGCATTCAGCAGGGACCTGAAGAAGAACGTGCGGCCTGTGGAAAACCTGGATTGAATGGAGGATATTTTGACAATCCTGAACTTCGCTTTGGAGTCAATTGCTACGGAATCAAACCCAATCAGTCTGCCCACGATGAAGCTGAGTTAATGAAGAAAGGAGCCATACCCAAGACTACGGCTGGACTAAAGATTGATAAGAAGATTCAGGAATTCCAGGCAGAAGCAACGGAACTTGGCATCTTACCTTTTAACGAAGGAAAATGGTCTAGTGCGTAAAGTGTTCTTTCTAAATAGAAATGTCCAAAGATTTGGTTTCAACTATGGAGCCTGAAACACGAGCCCTTTGGGATGCCATTAGCAAAGGAAAACGATGGGGAAATGCGGTCTACCAAATGGAACAAGAGATGAAGGAAAGAGAAACTCCTTCGCAAAAGCGCGCACGTGAGGCAAAAGAGGCTGCGAATCGCAAAGTTCTCCAGAATCTTGAAGAGGCAGGAAGAAAGCGCAATGAAGAAAAAGCTAAACAAGGCGAGGAGGAAGCAAAACGAGCCAATCTTGCGAAAAAGAAAGCTCGTCACGTGAATAAAATCACTGGCGAACTCAAGAAAATCGCAAAAATGTGTAAATGGCAATGCCAAGGGGAACAATGCTGGGCACACGACCAAAAGTCATGCCCTTATATCCATCGTGGAGAGGAAGGATGGAATGAATCTATGGCTATAAAGAAAAAGAAGAGAGGGGGTGGCTCTTGTACTCGTCGCCGCCGTCAATCAAGAAGAAGTTCTACTCGTAAGAATTAAATTGCTCTGCTAAATACGGGTCTCTTTCCTTCTCTTGTTTCTTTTTATCTTTTTTAGATGTTATGCTATCATCGTCATCGGTGTCAAACATAGCATTAATTACTTCTGAAGCAGGGGAGTTTTCTACATCAATACATGTCCAGCACGCATATTCAATGATACTTCGCGTGCGAGCAGAATCTTCTTCTACATCACACCAACGGGGAACGGATTTCCAAAACCCCTCCCATACACGAGTATCTAGACGATGATAAAAATAGTCTTCATCTTCTTTTACATGATCGGTGTTATAAATTTTACTATGCCATTTCAATGTTTTTTTAGAATTACAGAGATAATGGAAAAGTTCTCGCGCAATCACCTGGGCAAGTTCTTTTGGAGTTGAATGAAACACATAGCCAAACGATTTGACAAAGGGAATGAGGTCTTCTTCTACAAACATAAAAATTACTTCTTGACGTTCAAACCATTCATTCTCATAGTCAACAGATTCACTTAACCAATTTCTCCAATATGCCTTTCTCAATCTCTCTTGAATGCTAAAATTCATCTTCGCTGCGGAATCCGCTGTTTATCCTATAGTTCTTTCGTGAGAAAGCTTTAGGAGTTTTGGAGCGACGGGGGTCCAGAAGGTGGGGGTGGAAGAGGAGGAACAATCGGAACTTTTTTCAACTTCTTTGTAATTTCTACTTCACGATTCTTTCGTAAGAATTTCAAAATATCTGTTGTTTCATCGGGTGCTGAGAGATTCTGAACTCGCTTTTCCAAAAAATACTTGTGAAGTTGTTCTTCTAATCTTGTAAATGTCAAAGGTTGTGAATGTTTATCATCCGCAACAACTAACTTTCCTCCGTGAATTTGAATTGTCGCATTCGTCATATTATTTGTCTCGAGTGTGCTGATAATTGAGTTTTCAAATTCATCCCGAAGTTTTCTCGCATTGGATGCTTGTTTCGATAAGCTTGTCGCAAGATTATCAAAATGAACATAGTTGCGCACAGCATTGGCTAATTCTTGAGTTGTTGCCTGCATAACTCTAGTGCTTGAAATGAAAAGGATTTTATGAAATTGCCGATTGAAACGAGGTTCCCGCTGTGTTCCGGAAGTGAAATAAAACAATTCCCAAAGTTAACATGACTAAGAGCAATAAGATAACCAAAAAAACACAGCTCAAAAGAATATACGGGAAAATTCGTTCCATGACGTGGTTCAGTAAGGGGTCAACTAAGAACATTTGAAGTTGTTTTCGTGTCTCGTCGCGATTAATGAAAAGAAAGAGTTTTTGCCAGAGTTTATTGCTTAGCATGCTATCCTTTTTTTCCATTGTCTACCTCCTGCGTTTAAAGAATGAATCAAAAATCTACGCAGCAGAAGAATGATTACCTTTGGCAAACCAGTTTGGAATTCTAAGACGAATACCTACGTCATACAAATATCACAATCCGATAGATTTATACTTTCAGGTGAACCTCAATATACAGATATATCATCAAATGACTTGTCTGTGGAACATCCTGACGTTAATAATGATGAAATACAATCTATTATTAAAGAATTCGTGAATGCCTTAATTCAAAAAGACAAGGAAGTAAAGTGGTTCGCAACCCCCCTTCGTGAGGCTTCCATACTACGGCGCTTACAACACAAGTGGACTTCATCAATACGCCCTCCTTTTGGATGGTGTTCTGCGAAATGGATTCCAACTACACTTGAAATTACATCAACTACATTTGTTCTCAATTGGTCAGCGCTTTCTTTTGAGGAGGCCTCTCCTAGAATATCCTCCCGATTCTTATCGTTGTCCGAACCTCCCACACCTCGTTCTGCTTCCCCTGCTTCTGTTCAGGAAGCTCCTAAATCATCACCGACTATACGGCAGTTTGTCTATCAACCTTCACAAACTTCAGAACTAGAACAAATTTACGATATTCCTCTTTCTACGGATTCCAAAGAGATTGATTTGGAAGAAGAACGAAAAGAACGGCAATCTATTCGTGAGGCCCGGCTACGAGTGGAACTCGCACAATTAAAACTAGAAAAGCATCTTCAAACTTACTACCGCAAGTATGGAAATATTCCTGATGAAACGGATTCAGAATCAGAGGAAACCAGTTCATTTGAAGAGGAATGCTAAAAACTTTGGCCAGAAAAATATACACTTTTACTAATACAGAAGAACAATGGCATCCTCCTACACTCTTCAATCTCTTGGCGCAATCGCGGTCCTTGCAATACTCGTTTTAGCCCTCGCTTATTTACAGCCCTCTTTCTTTGGAAGACGTGAAGGATTTGAGTCGACGATGAGTGCTGCTTCAAACTACGCCCAGGAAGCGGGTCAGAATGCCGCTGCGGGTGAGAATCGTCAGCAACAGGTCCGTGAAAACCCTCACAGCCAAGGGGGTGATGTCCTCCCTACGGAGGTCCCTGGCCCTGCTCAGTTTGGTAATGCGGAGTCTCCCGCGGGTTGCTACCCTCGTGACCAGTTGACTCCTGGTGAACTTCTCCCGAAGGATGCCAACTCTGTGTGGGCTCAGCAGAACCCCATGGGCAATGGAAGCCTCAAGGGTAAGAACTTCCTTTCTGCGGGTGCTTTGATTGGCGTGAACACTGTTGGCCAGAGCTTGCGTAATGCCAACTACCAGCTCCGCTCTGAACCCGCCAATCCTCAGGTTCCTGTCTCTGTTTTCAACAATACCACCATTGAGCCTGACGTAAATCGTCGTAACTTTGAGGTTGCTTAAATAGATTTATGGTATCAATATAAAATACAATAAACTGAGATTTTGAATCTCTTTTTATCGTATTTCCGGTCAGAGAGAATGACTTCTGAGATTGAATATACCTTTGAAAAAGTGAAAATGTTATTTGGTCTTTCAAACTATCCAATTGTTGAGGTAAAATCAAATGTGGATGGTAAACTCTATCGTGTTCGTGATATGCCAGATAAACAAAAGGCGGCTGACTTAATGGCACAGATTCGCTTAAACATGCAAAAACTAAAACTTCATTTGGAATCTAAGTATCCAGACAAAGAACAAGTCAAACAACTTATGCGAAACTATCAAGCAGATGCGAGTTCTATGTTTGAGTCAACCCCTGATGCCGAATATACAAGCTATAGTGTCAACAAAGGAGAAGCAGTTCATTTTTGTTTACGCCAACGAAATGATGAAAATCATGAAAAACTGGTTGATTTAGATGTCATGACATTCGTTGCGATTCATGAAATGGCGCATATGATAACGAAAACCATTGGTCATGGTCCTGATTTTTGGAACAATTTTGGATGGCTTCTTCAAGAAGCAGAGCGCATTCATATTTACACTCCGCGTGATTTCCGTGCTCATCCTGTTAGTTATTGTGGTATGAAAATTACTGACCAACCGAAATATGACCCAAGTAAAGATGGTGGCGATTTATCCATTGGGACAATTTCTTAAATGTATTTAGAATGTCAAAACCATCTGCCGCAGCAGGGGTAGGTGAACCACACTCATCGCCAATTTATCAAGTTTTACTTTCAGCAACAGATATAGATATTTTTCAAAATCCACTGGGACAACCCGCACAAAGTCCCATGAATTGTGGAAGTGTCTCTTTGTATTTACTCAAATTAATAGATAAACAAATAGCCGAATATAATGCGCCGCGAACAGAAGGACTTCATATTTCTGAAATTGTTGAATATCTTAAACAGAAACATGAAAATAAGATTGTATTTACAGAAGATGCTCGCAGCATAAATTTCTTTGGTTTATTGTATTTTAAAATGTTCTTATTTGAAGGATTTGCAACAATTGTTTTAGCAACACGCAAGGCACATGCTGTTGGGCACTATTTTGTTTTATATAAGCACAGAGGTGAACTTTACGCATTAGATGCTCAAGCAAGAAAAGGGTATGGAGGAATTGAAGCAATTCAAGCATATCTTGAAAGCGAAGGATTGGATGATATGTTAGTATTTGTTTCAGGTCCTGCTGGCGATAAAAATTACTATACAGGATTATACATAGATACATTAACCGATTTACTAACAGCATGTGCTATTACAAATGAAGGAGGTGGAAAACGAAGAAAACATCCCAAACGAAAAACACGCAAACACAAAACGCAAAAGAAACGTAAAACATACAGAAGATAATCTTCTAAAGAAAACAATCCTCATCATTAGAGATGGCCAAAGAGGTTGGATTGAAATACCTTCATCCGGCAAATATCACAGAAATGATAACAATAGTCAAAAATGCGCAGCGAATTCGTTCCTTGTATGGAAAAGACTTTCCTGAACGAATGAAGCAAGTTCGCATAGTCTATTCGCCTGCCCGCGGTGAACCAAAGGAATTTACTCTTTCAATCTATCCATTTTCAACTCTATTGGATATTAAACTCGCAATTCACCAGTATTTTCAAACGCATCATGAAGAATTTGGCTTGAGTGAAGCAGCAGAAGAAGCTAGCCCTATTTTTCAGAGCGTTCTTTACAAAGTTGGAGAATTGGGGTCTGAAGATACAACAACAACTCTTGGGTCTCAGAAATGTCTCCCCTTGGATTATTTTTTTACCAAGGTTGGCACAAAGAATCCGATTTACTTGTCCAATCCCTATACCTATGCGAAACAGCAAGATGAGCCTTCACGATTGAGAAAGGGCCAATTTATTACAGAAGATGGAGCCAGACAAATTCTCAATTTAGAATTCCGTGGCCGTGTCACATATGAAACAGCAATTCTTCAAGAAGTGGAAAGTGAACATACTCCTATGTTCTTCTTAACGCTGTTTCGAGATATCTATGAAGGGCTCTCCAAACCTGTTTCAGAGGCAGATTGGAATGGTATACTCTATCCCTATTTTCCCTATCTCACCCAAAATCAGACAACGCTTGATGATAGCAATAGAAAAGTTCTTGCGCTCCAACATACCCTCTTTCGTCAAGGAAACCTCTTCACATCAAAATTAGATTCTCTGCTTGCGAGTGGATTCCCATTGCGTGATTTAACACTTGCTGGAATTCGGTTCCTCCAGTTTTCTTGGCCACAAGGAATGGGAGATAAACAAAAGGAAGGACTTGAGGCAATCTTTTATGATGCGGAAGTCAGTGAATACAGACCCTATATGAGAATTCTTCCTGCGTCAGGGTCTCCTATTTCCAAACTTCATATGGTGAATGATAAACCTGACCTTCCAGATGGGCGAACTCTCATTCATTGGAGTCGTGAAAAGAATCCCACACCTGGACGCAACTATGCGTTTGCGAAAGTGCTCATAAAAGAACAAGTTGGTCAAACATTCCCACTTTATATGACACTTCGAATGTTTGATGATTTAACAGCCGATGCGATTATTGTGCCTCCAAAGGGTGTGCGCAAACTGAG
>JACCDG010190109.1_pt1 | contig 21711 bp, 27 predicted proteins | sample 7442471 | NCBI WGS metagenome assembly JACCDG01 (sample SAMN15323444, study PRJNA562643) | freshwater metagenome | isolation source: river surface water | place: USA:Blue River Watershed | collected 2017-08-17 | reverse complement strand
TGCCATTAGTCGAGATGGCTACTTGGTCTGCGCCGGGGGAGTACAGTCCAGAATTTGGGTCTGATACAAAACTAATCGATGGATTTGCTGCAGTACCTGACGCAAATACACCCGATGTAATGGTATGCGTACCACCGCTGATATTGGTGAAGTTACCGCTAGTAAAATTTGCAGTGGTACCTGTAACAGTAACACCTGAAATTGTTTGACCTCGTACGATGTCCCCAGAAATAGTACCTGTTGCTGTTACGTTTCCTGTAAAGGTAGGATTCTCAACTAAACCAGAAACTGAAACGCTTTTATCAACACCACCATCAGTAAAGGTGATTGTATCAACCTTAATTGTGCCGTACGCCATTTTGTTGTCTCTTTTTGTTTATTTTAGCCGAGAAAATTACGGAAGAATAATTAGTGGGCCTTGGATTACAAACCCACTTGCGCTACCGGAAACAACGCCAGAACATACGATGGCTGGGGTTGCTCCAGAAGGTGTGGTTACTCTTAACGTCGATCCTGTAATTGACGTAAAAGTACCCGTTGTGCTGCTAACAGTTACTGCATTAACTGATGTGCCGGTAACCGTAGCGCTTGAAATACTGGTTGCAAAGTTAGCAGTGTTACCTGTAACAGTCGTACCAGAGAGATAAGTAAATATTCCACTAGGTGAAACAACATTACTTCCACTGATTGTCCCCGAAGAAACAATGCCTCCTGTGGAAAAAATGCCTGTACCTAATACCGATAAGTTGCCGGAAACAACAGTGTTAACAAAAACAATGTTTGTAAAAACACCAGATACGGCCGAAATTAATCCGGCTTGCATAGTGTCGCCGGTAATAACAGTTCCACTTACATTCTGGAATCTTCCTGACGTACTTAAAACAGTATTGCCAGTGATTGTGGCACCGGACACACTAGTGGTAAATGTACCGACTTGACCCGTTAAGTTTGTTGCAAGTACTGTGTTACCGGTAACGGTGGCACCTGAAACACTAGTAGTGCCAACGACTGTAACGCCTGTGACATTTGTAAATTGACCTGCGTTACCAGTGACCGTCGCACCAGAAACACTGGTAGTTCCAATGACGGTGGCGCCTGTGACCGTCGTAAATTGTCCGGCATTACCTGTTACTGTCGTACCCGACACGCGGCCAAAGTTACCGGTAACCGAAGTGACAGTCCCTGCGTTAACAACGGTACCTGTAACAGTTGCTCCTGATAAGTTCGTAAACGAACCAGAAACTCCCGTTATTGTACCAAAGTTACCGGCATCTCCTGTAATAGTCTGACCAGAAATAACCTGGGTAAAGACACCAGAGATTCCACTGATGCTACCAAAAGCACCCGTATTGCCGGTTACAGTTGCTCCCGAAACACGTGTAGTGAATGTCCCCGAAACACCAGTGGCATTAGACACTAAAAGTGTATTGCCCGTAATTGTGGCACCTGAAACCTGAGTAGTAAAAACTCCTGAAACACCAGAGACTGTTGAGAACTGTGCAGTAGTTCCAGTAATTGTGGTTCCCGAAAGGGTTCCAGTGACACGTACGCTGTTTGCAAATTGTGCAAGTCCCGTGACGGTTAGTCCACTTGCAACAGATAAGTTTCCGCTGACATCAAGGATGGGTGTTCCTAAAACTTGGAACGTACCGGTGGTTGCGGCAACGGTTGTTCCGGTGAACGTCGTACCTGTTACGTTGGTAAACGTGCTATTTGTAAAGAAAGCACTTACACCACTTGTTGTGGTGCCAGTAAGACTTGTAAAGTTTCCCGTTGGGAAAGACGCAGTAGCTCCTGTCGCCAGGGTTGTGAAGGTACCTGTTACTGCATTGACTTGACTACCTTGAATAAAAGTGCCTGTTACGGTGTTGCCACTGATCGTACCGCTGACAGTGACATTGTTCTGTACAACAATTCCACTGAACGTACCAAGTCCAGATGCAGCTACTGTATGGAGACTGGTATGACCCGATACAGTTAAATTACCTGTAATCGTTACGTTGCCACTGATTACTGCACCGCTACTTGGCGCATAATATAAATCTAAATAATCCCTGAATTGAGAAAAGGTAATCTTTTTGTTGCGCAGTGACGGGTCCACCTCAAAAACGTGGACCAGGGTCATGACATCCTGGTCTACAATTTCGTTCGCTGCAATTGCAGGAAATTCGGTAATACGGCGGTTTGCCACCTATCTACTGCGCAATTCTTTCCTTTATTATAGTGCGGCTTATTTAGCGCACCCTAACCTCAAGACGTGGCAATAAATTAGTACCTAAGTACCAAAGCCCTTGAATTCCTGTTACAATTCCACAAGAAAGCAGCAGTACCAACAGCAGTTCCGCCACGGTTAAATTACGCCGCACATACACAACTTGCGGTGGAATATCCATAGGCAATCGCTGGGGTACTGTTTGTTGAATGGCTAACTCCATGGCACGTGCCTTCATTTCAGCCAACATCTCAGGAGTAATTTGTCCTTCCAGAGTCTGTTGCATGGGAGGTTGGCTAGGTGGAATTTGTTCTTCCATGATCACAAAGTTGTTTACAAAAGACTAGCATTTAATTGATCGGAGTGCAGCATGCCGTACGGACTACGCAAAGGCTTAGAAGACATTGCCTACGAATTAAAAGGAATCAGGAATATCCTTGGTTCCATGTGGCACAGCCGGTACTCAAACGCTGAGACCGATATTGCCAATCCCGAAATGTTTGCAGATGAATACATTTCGACAGAAGAATGCGGCAGGCGCTTAGGAGTTTCTGATCAAACCATCCGCAACTGGATTGCAATCGGTAGAAAGAATCCTGATAAAGGCTGGGTAGAAGGCATTCATTATGTCAACGTTTCTCCCGACGTACACAAAAAAGCAGTCTTGCGTATTCCATGGAATCGCCTCATTCAGTCTTTTGCTAAAAACGAAAACATCAATCTTAAAAACCTGCGTGCGCAGTATCACTTATATCATGCAACCAAAGAGGTTCTTGAGTGATGGCACATCGTTTTAAGGGAATTGATATCAATGCCATTACTATCGATAACCATGAGGAGCTACTGCCCAAATCCCTGGCAGATCAAGTGGAAATGTTCTTACCACCCTGGGGTTCCTTCGATGATGGTTGCTTGCGTCGCTACCTAGAAAACTTAAAAAACTATGAAGAAGAGGATGCCAACTCTGGCATGACCTTGGCCAATCGATTACGACTGGCATTCAAAGATCTAAACCCAGACACAATCTGCGGTAAATTTCCACAAGCGGAGTTGCCTCTTAAGCGTCGTTTGCGATGTGTTGCCGAGTATTTAATCAGGTCTGGAGAATTTGATAAGGTGCGAGATGAGCAAGGAAAACTCTGCAAGAAACGCGGCGTGCTTGGCAAGTTGGTTGTCTTGTACCAGCCAACTCCAAAGCTGTTAGAATCTCTGCATCGTCAAGGGTTATTAAAAAGTGGATCGCCGTGAGAAGTTAATTGCCTCAGTCATTGGTCCTGAACTAGACGAGACCAAGGCAAAAATGCTTGATACCACTGTCAAGCTCATCCTTGGGGACATGGGCGCACAGTACGTTAAATTTTGGGACGCAGAAGGCCCTGGCGTCTTGGTATTCCAGCCGGACAATAAAGAGCGGTCTATATTCTTTTGGACGTTAAAAGAAATTCACGCAGCAGAAGAAGATTGCGAACATAACAATAACGGTGATCTTGCCGAGACATTACGTCGCATTCTTGCCGCTGCACAAAAAATTGATCCGATGGAAAAAGCAGGGTATATTATCAATGACGACAAGGGTCTTCGCTATTTGGAAATAGCGTATAACGACATCGTTAACAATGACTGAAAAAGGTATTCGCGGCGTATCTGCCAGGGTTGAAGGCGCAGAACTTATCACCAACGCAGACTTGGTGCATGCTGCCAACGAACTTTTAGGCGGCATTGACTTGGATGTAGCAAGCTCCAAAGTTGCCAATGAGTACGTACAAGCGACTGAGTACTACACGCCTGTGGATGATGGTTTAAATAACCAACAATGGTACGGAAGCTGTTATCTGTTTCCACCAGCGGGATCATACTTCTGGGACCAAAAAAACCAACGGTGGAAGATGACACGCGCTTCGTCGCTAACGTTGACTTCTTCGCATGCCGTATGGTTCCGTCGAATGTACCATGCATGGCTAGCAGACGAAATTGAGCAAGGGCTTTACTTCAGCAACTGCCCTGACATGATTCGATACGAGCCAAAGATCTTTAAATTCCCTATGTGCGTTCTACGTACCGTCCCTTACCTGCTCCGTAATCTTGATGGGAATGTAGAGAAAAAACAAACGTGCACGTCTTTTTTGGTTTACCTGCCTCCCAAAGATCGCTCAGGAGACGCAGTAGAACACTTCTGTAAAATCTACGGCGAACGTGGCCATCTCCTTGTAGACTGAACAAGCTATCGAGGTCTTATGAGCGTTCTGGCCGATTGGGAAATCAAAGAGCGTGCCGAAAAAGAACAAATGATCGAACCCTTTGTTGATTGTCTGATCAGCAAAGAAAATGGTCGGCGTTTGTTAAGTTATGGACTTAGCTCTTACGGATATGACATTCGTTTGTCCCCTAGCCAGTGCTTGATCTTTGGTAAGATTCAAACCGGTGATTGCGATCCAAAGGCCTTTGACGAAAGTATTTTAAAACCTGCGGAACTTCTGGAAGATGAACGCGGCAAATACTTTCTTCTTCCTCCGTATGGGTATTGTTTAGGCGTTGCACAAGAACGTTTGAAGTTGCCTCGTGATGTCACTGTTGTTGCAGTTGGTAAATCGACGTACGCACGCTCAGGAATTCTAGTTAACATCACGCCCGCTGAAAGTGGGTGGGAAGGTTACCTGACACTTGAGATCAGTAACTGCACTGGTCTATTCAACCGTGTCTATGCAAATGAGGGGATTACTCAACTGCTTTTCTACCGTGGTAATCCTTGTGAAGTCAGCTACCAAGATCGGAAAGGTAAGTACCAAGACCAACCAAATACCGTAGTATTTCCACAGGTTTAACTACGTCCAAACGATTGTTTGGGTTTGTCTGCATACGCGGTAGACCCTGCACGCCCACCACTGTCACCAGCCGTGGCACTGGTGGGTTCGTTAATCAGTTGATTCTTTTGATACTTGCCAGCAGCTCGTGCACTCTTCATAAAGCGGTCAACGCGTGCCACTGCTCCTTTTGACGCGGAACCAACGACACCTCGTTCTTGCGGTCGCACGTACCGCAGATCCACGTTATAAGCTCTTCCAGGGTTCAGATCCGTTGGTACCCCAGCAGAAGTGCCGGAGTCCTTGGCTGCGTCGTAAGTCTCTGATCTAAACTTGCTCATACTATCATTATAGAAAGGATATATCGCTAAGAAAACAATGCGGCCCTCAATGTTTTTGCAAGAGTTTGCAGCAAATAATGATCAAGTAAAGTGCCGTTGTATTGGCTTTGAGGATTTTGGTGCACCCCTTGATACTGAAACCAACGACGTACCTCTTCAAGATATGTATAACACGGGTTTAGTTGCTCCCATGGATGGTATGCAACGTAACCCATTGAATATTGAAGGCCAAGGTTTGTATGGTCAGCGTCCAGGCTTAACGGGTTACATTCCTTCCATGGAAGAAGGCATAAAATTATATGGTGCCACTCCTAAACCCCCTGGTATTCAAGGTGATATCGAGGGTGAGCCAGATGACACAGAACTTTTGCTTTCCGCCAAACGCAAAGGCTTGCTGCGTTAAATTTGCTAGGCTGTCTCAGTCGGCATTTTTACAATGGACATGTTTTCCCCTGTGGAAGAAACCAATGGGTGCGTAGATGGCGTTTGTCCAGTACCCTGGGTTACGATTAAACCACTTGAAACAACGCCCACAATCAAAGAGGATGTCGTAAATCATCCTTCCCATTACACCGATGGGGGCATCGAATGCATCGAAGCCATTGAGGCGGCTTTAACCAACGAAGAATTCCGTGGTTACTGCAAGGGAAATAACATAAAGTATATTTGGCGTGAGCGCCACAAAGGCGAGACAGAATCACTGAAGAAAGCACAGTGGTACCTAGATCGTCTTATTCAATTGGACGAAAGTCAAAAAGGATGAGCGTAGTGTAAATCGTCGTCATCGTCCGACTCGTCCTGCATACAAGCCAGGGCGAGTTCACTGAGTTCCAACTCACTAGGCAGATCCCACTCGATATCAATCCCTTCAGAACACATGATTTCTTTAACGGCTGCCCATTCCATCATCCGTTGGAAATACAGGTTTAACAGTGCCGCCTGCAGTTCTTCCCAACACATCTCCTCTGTTTGCAGCTCAGCTTTACGCATGGCAAACTGAAGTTCTAAAGGTAATTCAAACTCTTTACGTGTGGATTCGTTCTCCATGGAAAGCCTGAGTACTGCATTTATTCTAGGACGCTAGTCACTTGAAAAGGCAGAGGCGTCGTCAAGCTTAAAACGGTTAGCAAATTCTGCAAGCGCATAGGGATTGATTGTCGCTTCAAGGGTTCGGATTGCTTCTGTCTCATGGGGCTTTGCACCATAACTTTTGAACGCACGCAGCAGTACGTCTGTTGCAACCCAAGGCTTGGCTTCAACGTCGGCAAGGAATAGGTTGATCTCTTCTCTGCGTCGTTCCAGGAGACCACCGATGACTTGGTGGTCTGCATCAAAGACCCACCGTGCAATTTCTTCTGTTACGCCAACGTAGTCATCGACTTCAAGACAGTCAATAATGGAGCTGTACAAGAAACTTTCCCAGCCAACCGAATGACAGAATGAAAGCAGTGCTTGGTGCATGCACTCATCCAAGCCTAGGTTCAACTTCAGAAGTTCGGTGTTTAGAACGGTGAGTTCATCGACAAGATACTCTAGGGCTTTGCGTTGTGTGCAGCACTGGGTTTTCTTGACAACACTGCCGTCAGGATAATACTGTGTCCCAAATCCAATCGTGTAAGGCTCTGCACCTGTTTGAGGATCTGGATAAGCAAGTTCATTGAAACCTTCGTAACGACAGATTAAATCAATCGCTTGCCTGTAATTATCCATAGGGGTAACAAGTGTTACCCCCAAGTATACATAATTTTTACTTGCCTTGGCCGCGAGACAATTTACGCCCATGGTTAGGACGTGAATGCTTGCCGTCGCCTTGACGAGTTTTCTTAGGCTTGGACTCAATCAAGATTGCGGTGGACTTGGGCTTTGCCATAGCGGTAAAAACTCAACGCGTTTATCTTAGCCGATCTTTACCATTTCGTTTTATGCGACCAGTACCTTGCTGACATTTTGTCAGGGTTAGAATCCTGAGCATTATGTCTGGCGTAATAAGATTTCTTACGTGCTTTATCCTTTGCTGTTGTTGGGTTTTTACCAGCGCCTTCTACGCCTTGCTGACCGAACCGAATAATCTTTTCTTCGCCTCCTTCACATGCTTTGACAACGTGTGACTTAGTTGCATGACCAGGAGTTTTTCTTGGCTTGTTGCACTCCATAGAATCCTTGTGGATCTTGGCGGCACTAGCGGCTTTTTTGTGCTTGCTCATGATTAATACTTGGGTGTCAGGCCTTTAAAGGCACTCGTAAAACTGCCAAGAAAACCTTGGCCTGTCTTTGATTTTGCAGTTACTGTATCTTCAGTATCATCGTCGTCATACAAACTGAAATAAGACTTATCTTCTGAAGAAGAGCTTGCTTTCTTTTTAGTTTCTTTAGGTGCTTTCTCATCGGCAGACAACGTTTCAATTGCTCCAAGAGCTTCGAATGGATCGCTGCTACCTAATTTACTAAACACACTACCTTCTTTAAACCCTTTGCCAGCTTGCGTTAAAAGTTCCATGTCTTCTCGGTTTACATCCGGCATAAATTCTTTGTAAAAATCATCCTCTGTTCCAGAAAACCCTGCGTTTTTGAACACGTTATAGAGTTCAGTTTCATTCGGGTTAGCACGCGCCGCAGTATCTTCCGGACGTTCAATATAGTCTACGCCAAGTTTTTCTTGTGTTACTTTTTCTTTCTTCTCGTTTAGATATTTAATTGCTTCACGTATCTTTGTTGCCTCTCCCGTTTGAAACGCTTCTTGAATATACTCCTTAACTTCTTCGATCCCCATTTCTTTGCCAGAGAGGCCCATAGATTCAAGTACTTTTTCCCATTCGGCCTTGTTTTTGGTTGGGTCAATTCCCTCTAGCATTTTATCGGCATACTCTTTAGGTGTAACAAAATTCAAAAATGACGCGCTACCTAAATTTACTTTTTCATTCGCAATGGCTGGAAGAATGCTGTCATCAATAAATGACTGAGCCGCATCTAACGATAACTTATCACGAGCTGGATCAAAGCCTTGGTGTATTCCATAGGCCTGGTAATGTAGCTTTGCAAATTGCGATTTATCATTCACGTTATAACCATATAAGTATGCTAACTGGTTCCAGGTGGCTGGAGGATTGCTCCCTGGTACGATCTGTTCACCATTCTTTTTTGCTGTTTCCCAGTCTTCATTTACTTTTGCTGCTTGTGCAGTATGCTTTTCAATGTTTACATCTCCTCCTGAAGGATTGAAATAAAACTCAGAATCAAAACCAGAATCTCCAGATGATTTAACGGTGTTTAACCATTGTTGAGCACGAAGATCTGCCAGGTTTTTCAAAGAACTTAATGCGCTTTGTGTCTGAAAAATGTTTTCTTCTCCCTGTGTTACATCCATGTAGCTCATAAACTCTGACATGGAACGAGATGCGTTAAACCGTGGGGTCAAATAACGTTTAATATAGTCATCTGCAAATTCTTTGTCTGCCACATATTGTTTAGAAGCATCTTGCCAGTCCGAAAAAGTAGCGCCTTCTTCGTATCGTTTTGTCAAGGTTTCATCAAACCATTTTTGCCAGTTGTAAATTGTATTTGACTTAGAAGGAATTCCAGTAACAGCAGAAAATTGTTTCTCTAAACTCTCTTCTGCCTTTTCTTGGTTTTGTCCTCCTAAAGAAAGAATGCCGCCTACGCCTGTGTCCCCCAAAAGCGAATTAGAAAGCTCTTGGTTCATGTTAAAGATTTCACTAAAGCCTGGCAAACCACTATAGAAATCAAATTGTTGTTCCTTGGCACGTTGCTTCTTGTATTCTTTTAACGTCTCATTAAATGTATCAACGGTTAAAGATCTAAATTTGTTTGCTGCTTCTTGTTCTTTTGGCCCAAGTACTTTACTCAATTTACCTTCGAGTATCGTATTTCCTCGTGACATCTTGACTTGGGATCGAATATCTTCTGGCAGTTGTGTAATAGAAGGAATTGCTAAATACCCACTTGCACGATCTGCAGCATCTGCTGGAGATAAAGAAGAAATCCATTGCCTCAAAACCTCAGGATCCTGTGCAGCTTCCCATTCTTTTAAATTACTGTAAGAGCCAAGGCCCATAACCTGATCGCGATACAGTTGATACTGCGCATCAGTCATGGGGGTTTCCTTATATTCCTCCGCTTGTTCAGCTTTGGTAACTGCATTACCCCGTTCAGTTTTACCGTTTACAACTGCATAGTTGTACTGTAAAAAAGTATCTTGGTCATACCTGCCAACCAATGAGACATCTTCGTATAGCTGTCCGCCAATATTAATATTGCCATTAAGCGCTTCATTCCATTTATTAAACGCTTCTTGTCCTTGACTAGTTGTCATGTAATACGCGGGATCAAACGCACCCATTGGCGGTTGATATGCTTTATTACTTGTGGGGTCCCATTTGGAAACTTTCCCGTAATAGGTATTAACAAGATTTTGTGTTACGCCAGTGTTGCTTAAAATACTCGCTTCCGTTCCGCCCAAATTGTTTAAAGCAGTTGCAATTGATTTGAAATCAGTTCCGTCGCTTTTGTTGTATCTATTGGCAAAATCAGTAAACGTTTTTCTTGCGGCTTCTCCTACGGCATTAGTGTTTACAGCAATGCTTCCATCGGGATTAATTTTAAATTGATCGCCCCCTGGTAAAATTCGATATTCTTTATTTCCGCCACGTTTTTCCCAGTGGTCGTAACCAAAGCCTTCTTTTGCGGTTTCATTGGTAATGGGTTTTCCACTACCGTCTTGATATACGGGTAGTGTTGTATATCCGCCACGTCCTCCTAAGCCTTGTACATCTGGCAAACCATTTGTGTTTATAACTTTTGGCGTTAAACGTCCTTCGTTTTTCCCACTGTTTTGATAATGGTTGTACCCCCAATCCCATTTTGAAATTCCAGTTCTTCTATTCTCTTCTTGCCAAGCTTGGCTTAGATCTGACGCTGCATCAACATACTGAGACCAATGAATATTGCTTCTGTCATTCAACCAACTATTGTAATTCTGTGCAATATCAGAATACGAAGAAACGTACTTATCAAAAACGCCCATTAGCACTCACCAAAAATAAAAACAGATTGCTGTTGGATCCAGGCTTCAATCCTAGCAAGAGATGAGGAAGAGAAAAAAGATTGTTTCTCGTACCACTTTTTCATGTCCTCTGATCCTTTGTTTGCGTTACAACGTCTACAACAAGGAATCAAATTATGTCGATTAGAAGAACCCGACTTAAACCTTGGAATAATGTGATCAAGACTTGACGCCGAGTCACCACAGTATCCACATTTGTGATCCCAGGCTTCATAAATACTTTGTCTAAAACGTTTTTTGGCAAGCTTTGGAGTTAATTCAACTAGCAGGGCGAGGGGCTCGTGCTCGTTGCAAAACATGCTGTCAATGGCCGTTAACTTATTCTAAGCTCACCTCATGGTTGAGATCGGTTGCCATACTGATCAATCATTGTAAAATTTTGTACTTCAATTCGATCTGTTGCAAAGTTGAATAAACGCTGCAACATCGGGTACACAGATAACGATTGACAGTTGTAGGGAGGAACATCCATTCTTGACAGTGACTCCCTGGCAAGCTTATCCTTTTTAATTGCGTCTATTTCACTATCTGTCTTTGCCACTAGTTGTCTTTCCCATTCAGCCATGCTTTCTATGTCTGTTGGAAAATCAGATGGCTCAGGAGGAAACACTCGATCTGCAAACTTAAGCGAATAGATATGTTTGCAATAACGCAGCTCGTCTAACACAGGTGTCCATCTGTCTTCAAGAGTTACTAGCGTAATCTGTGGAATGGAACTGCTATCAAGTGTCTCCGTAACAGATGTGTAATCTGCAAAAGTTGACATACCATCTGCCGATGATCCTTGTGTACCAAGGTTGTTGGGATTGCGTGTGTAGGTGCCTCCAAAGTCTGCGTAAAGTCCTGGGCTGTCTCTCGTCGCATCACGACTGATGACACGATCTGTTGTGACTTGGTTTGTCAAATCAAACGAAGGAGGTGCTGTAATTTCTAGTGTGAGATTGATGGAGGGGTCTACTTGCGCAGGAGTTCTTAAAATACCGTCACGTTTGGTCAGTTCAAAACGACCTGGTTTAACCGTGGCAATATTAGTGCGTGGAAATAACTTCCTTGGATTCTCCGAGGATACATAGAAGTAGTCTCGCCGTGTATAGTCTTGGCATGTGCAACTATATCGTGCACCAGAGTTTAAGTAACGTCCTGGAGTAAATCCAATGGGTGAAGGAGTTACAAAGTTTTCATCTGGGGTTGCTTGTACCGAACCCGATTTTCGGAACTTAAGAATACCGGTGGTTTCGTTGATGTCTAGTAACACTGCGGATACGTAGCCGTACCGTGTTTGCGTATTGGGATTGATCGTATCAACTTCAATCAACTCACCACCGGAAGCAACAATGCGATCCTCGAACACTTCCGAGATTAAAGGCTTCTGTCCACCAGGGAAAAAGAATGGTGGTGGCAGTGGGTTTGATGGGCTCCAAGTGCCTGTCAGTTTTACGTACCAATAGTTCTTGTCTTCTGTTACTGATTCAACAGATAAGTTACTGGTACTTACAGGGTCGGTGTATAAGTCAGTTCTGATGGCTCCTGCATAGCGCCATAAACACCAATGCATGCCAAGCTCTCGACTCTTCGTTGGAAAGCCAATAAACGCTCCCTGGATAACAATGGGAGGACTAGGAGCAAATACAACGTCCGGAATGTTGTACTCAAACTCGTATGTAAAGTATTGTCCGTTTGAATATATTTCGTAACCTCTACGCCAACGTGCCCATGCTGACTCCCTATCAATCGTCCAAATTGAACCAGGGAGTGATCCTTTGGAAAACTCCCCTTGAATTGGTTTTACTTCTTTGGGATTAATTTGGTCTTTTACCTTACCAAAGTCACCAAAAGAATTTGTTCTTTGTCCGCCGAAAGAGTTGCCTCTCTTTGACATGATCAGAAGAAACCGCCTTCAGCGTAGACGTGTGCGCCAGGGATATATCCAGATGCGTTAGGACCGTCAGGAAACACCCCTACGTACAAACGGTCGCCACGTTCCAGGTAAATACCACGGTTGCGTAACGGAGCACCAGCAGAGAGCCCTGAGGCGTTACCAGCGGCTGGGTTGGGTGCCGCAAGTTGTGGCATCACATCAGAACAATCAACTTGTTGTGTATTGGCAGGAACACGCTTGGCAAGTACAACTTTGTAGTCGCCACTCGCTGGGATGGGCTGCGTGGTACCACGGGTCTGGTAGACAACAAACGTCACTTCTGGCTGGTACGGACCAACGGTACCGCCGTAAAAAAAACCACTTGCGTCAGGCGTCGCAACACCAGAGTACCGAATGGTTCCCATGGTACCGGTAATTGCCGTCGCACCTGTATAGGTGTAGTACCCAAGACCACTCTCTGCTGCTGGAGTGTTAAGTCCAGTGGCCGTAATGAAAACAGTCTGGCCACTTACCAATCGAATGCGTGTGCCAGTAGTTGTGGAATCAAGAGTGTAATCAGGGTTGCGATAGTAATCATTACGAACAATAGTGATAGAGTCAACAACGCCACCACTATTGTTGTCTTCTTGAAGTGCAGCATCCATATCGACAAGGATCGAAGGAGCTTGTCCGCCTTGCACAAAGAGTGTGTTAGCGGATGCGCTACCAACGGTCTGAGTCGTGACTCGTACCGAATCAAAAAGAGGCCTGTCAACTAACAGGGGCTGCTTATTTGTATTTGTCGAAGCCAAGGGTCTACAGCACTAATATCCACCATTATACCTGAGTTTCAATAACCAGGTGTAGATAATGGATTGGTTATAACACCTAGATTTTTGCTCATGCCACCTAAGAATTCTGCAAATCGTTGACCTGCATTTTTAGGTTGTGGTGCACTTTGCATGGCTTGCTGCATCAGCTTGATGCCCATTGCTTCTTCAAGCGTTGGTCCGTATACGGACGGAGCAGCAGCAGCAGCAGCAGTAGTTGCTACTTGCGGCCCATCTTGTGTTTGTCCTGTATTCATACCAACGGAACCAAAAATACCAAGACCTTTATTGAAAAGTTTTGCTTCTAAAGGATCGTGGTAATAATTACTTTTACCCGGAACAGGCATGTAATCATTTGGTTGCTTACGTCCGTATGCAGACACACCTTTAAAAGACTGTGCTCCCTTAGAACGCTTGAATTGTTCGCCAACTAACGCAGGATCGTTAATGATGTTGCGAATACGATTGTATTCTTCTTGTCCGCCTAGTTTTTGAGCACCAAAAGCTGGGTCCGCTAGCTGTTGCATTGAATAATTAAACACAGCTTCGTACTGTCCTGGGGCCTTGGCAATGTTCCTAACATCAATGCCTCCCCAGTTTCCAGCTAAACGCCGAGCAAGCACATTAGCAGCAACTGCTGCCATGTCTTCACCACGGCCTCCACGGTATCCTTCTAAACCAGAAAGAACCGTAAGAGCGTTTACTTCTTCAGGTTTTAAATTAAAGAGCTGTTGTACGGTTTTTGGTGCCATATATCCTCCTGAATTATTCTCCTACCCAATTTGAATCCGCTTTGAGTCCAGGAATAAAAACAGTCTGTACTGCGGCAACAAGACTGATCTTCGTGGCTAAACGCTTAACAAAATTAGGACAGAGAATCATTGGTTTAAAAGCAACAACACTGGCCCCCGTAGATCAAAGATCTGTGTCCAGTAGGTTGGGCTTACATGCTATGCAATGCCAAAGATCAACGTTTGGTGTATTGGTTTAAAAGCTTTTGGAACTCTTCTGGACTCATGTTTTCAAAACGTCGATCAGCAAAGTTCACAAGCGGTGCACCTTCTCCACCAATAAAACCAGGTCCTGCGGGATTCAACATGGCGTCTGCCATTGGTACGGCGGGTGTAGGGCCTTGAGTAGCCTGGTTCCAGGGGAACTCAGCTCGCTTTTCCAGGGATGGAAGTTCTTGGATACCAATACCGCGTTGAATGGCATCGTAGCCAACAGCGCCTGGTTTTACTTGGGAAGCAAGGCCACCAGGGGCGCCATACTTTGCTGCCCAGATTGCCATGCCTTGGTCACGTACCTTAGCACGCTCATCAGCAATCGCTTGCTTTTGCATGTCAGGGTTAGCTTTCACCATCGCCTCAACCCTGGCACGCTCCTGTTCGTACTCACGGTTTTGTGCAGCGTACGGATCAATAGGTGCGAAAGAACCTGCACCGGAAAAGCCACCTCCTCCACCTTGTGCTGCTACTGGAGAACGTGGTGCAGTGTCTTGAATAAAACGACCTTGCGTTCCAGGGGCGTTAAGAGAGTTTAAAGTGGCGCTACTTCCAGTTCCATTCAATAATTGCCAACCGTAATCATCGCCACCCCAATAGACAGGTTTACCGTTTAATACGGCTTGCGTGCCAATAGGACGCTGTTGTTGTTCTGGTTGAACTTTAGATTTATTTGTTACTTGTCCAGGTTTAGGAATAACGCCAAGTCCTTCTAACTGACGTTGTGCATATTGACTTCCTTGTAACAAAGGATCTAATGCTGAAGAACCTTCTAGCACACTAGACACGAAACCACCCACTCCGGCTGCCGGAATAATACCGCGACCGGCTCCGCCAAAACGACTTGCTGCTCCTGGAAGCGCTTTTAAAAAATTAAGAAAAGACATCAGCGCCACACCTCATGTAAATAAATGCGCGTACCAACCGAAACGTCGGCAGGACCAGGTAATGCCTGGATGAATTCAGCACCGGAACGTTCGTAACGATAACGAGCCTGGAACGGATCTTTGTAGTTTGGAACGTAAAGAATCTGTGCAAGTCGATTGGTTTCGTAGAGATAGATCTCGTCCCAAACCTTCAGAGATTCTCTGGCATTGCTGGAGCGAATCGTACGATCCACGTCACCAACGATGTTCTCAATACGAGTAGAAGGCGAAGTAGCAACTTCGGTTTTTTTCTCGGCAGTATCGCAACGACCAAGTTGAATAATAACTTTGTCGTAGAAGTATGAATCCGGGATTGTGTTCATAGCTTCTTCAAGTCGGCTGTAGTCTCCTGCAGGCACAGTAACTGTAAAGTATCCTAAATGATACCTCACCCTACTCTTATCAAAATCAGATAAATGCACAGCCGTCGTTCCTGTATACTTATTGTAAAACAAAAAACCCAGTGGAAACCCGTCAACTCAACCCGCTAACCGGAAAGCCTTTTAAGTTTGGAGACGTGCGTGAAGACGGGTTTATTTTCCGACAGTGGGGTAAACTTCGAGCAGACGGCTACAGACAACCCCTTTGGATGTCGCCCGAAGCATTTGCACGTAATCGAAAACAATGCAAAGAACAACAAAGGATAAAAACAAAAGAACTAAGAAAGTGGTTAAACACAGTAAAATTATTCTATGGATGTGCTGTATGTGGTTACAATAAAATTGCGGAAGGTTTAGATTTTGACCACCTTGAAAATAAAAAATTTAATATAGGCGGAGAAGTAAAAACTAGCAAAGAACGCTTACTTAAAGAAATACAAAAATGCCAAATACTTTGCGGCACATGCCATAATATTAAAACGCGCGCACCAATTAGTTATTACACGCTTCGCAAAAAAGATAATGAAGAAAAACCAATTGATATATTTTTGTTTTTAGAACACGAGAAACGCATATGATTACACATTCATTGGGTTTTGTAAAACTCCTAGGCCTTCCATTGCTTGCATCATTTGTTCCATCGTTGCGCGATGATCAGTGCGTTGCGGGGGATTAAGTAATTGTTGCATCATTGTTGTTTGCATTTGATCTTGCATATAACGTTTTAAAAAATCCTGTCGTGTTTCTGCAGTATCTGCATCAGCAGTAGCGCCTGGACTAACAGCTTGACCAGTGGGAACTAAGACTTCTGTTTCTGCTTCAGGACGATCAACATTGCCATGACCAACGCGGAAAAGAACTTTGCCACTCGGATCCAAGGCCTCAGAAAAATACCCATACCCTCCACCACTGCCGCGACGAATTTTACCTCCTGCTACACCAGGGAGATAAATAGATGCGTCTTCTACAGCTCCTTTATCAAACCTATTCTTGCCTTTAAAAGGTACATAGAAATCAAATGAGTCCCAGCCGGGATGTCTGCTATGACTATGGGCACCTGATGCACGTTCTAATAAATCAACTTTGTCCGCAAGATTTGCTGTTGGATCCCATCTTCGCCCTGATACTGCAGTATTTGAAAATTCAACATTACGTCCCAAAGCGTTGTATTGATTTGCTACTGCGTCCATCGCTTTAACGCGCTCTGCAATCGGTAATGATTGCAACATCTTTAAATCAATGTGATAGTCCGTACTACCACCGATCTTTGCGCTGGGACCTGTATATCCAGAACGATGAACGGAATATGCCATGTTGTTTTATTTCTTATTTTACGAGCAAAAAACCCCCGGTTTCCCAGGGGTTAGATAGGAGATAAGTATCAAACTCTGATCAAGTCTGCTGCTAAAACCGCGTCCCAATCAACCCGTTTAATTTGCTTTAACTGTTCAAGATTGTTAAACCTTTCACCCGATAAGGACATCTGAAGATCTTTAATCTCTCGAGCTGTTTTCAATCCGATACCCTTAATATGATCAGCGATCATTTGTGGGGTAGCGCCATTGATGTTAAGGCGTGTGTCCGGGGGAAAAGTGCGTGGTTCTTCCTGCGATGCTTTATCTTTTACTCGAAGAGTTTTTACCTTCTTCGTGGCTGCTTCGTCAGGTGTGAGTTCAGTTTTGTATGCGGTGTAAAGGCGACCGTCCTGATCTTTGACCATGAACCAATCGCCTTGATCCCATTCGCTTACAATCTCAACACGTGCACCTGTCTTTTTATGCTGATAAAGCATATCTGCAGTTGGTGTAGACATAAGACCAGTTGTTCACTGGTCTTAGTTTAACCTAATCAGCTAACAACGCGACCAGTGAGGTACATGTCGATATCTTCGTAACCAGGGGCGACATCAGGTTGGATGTAGCACACTTCCACAACCAGGTAACCAGCGCGGCTGGCAGCACTGTCAGCAGCAGAAATATAGAAACCACCGGAAGTCGTGGTGCTATTAGCGGTTTCCTTGGCGAACACTTTAAAAGTGGTCGAGCTAGTCAGCGAGTAGTAAGCGTTACCAGGAAGAGGACCAAGTACGCCAGAGCTCAGAATGAAAGGGTTAGTGCCGTAACCTGCAGTACCACCAGCGAAGTAAATCTCGCCAGCTTGGGTACCAGAGACGGTAGAGGTGAGGTTAGCTTGTGCCACACCTTCACCAACACCCGAAGCAGCAGTGGGGTTACCACCATTGCTACGACCGAAGGAGATCACGTTGCCAGTTGCGGCATACACACCAGAAGCAACGGTGCCATCCCAACCGGAAGCCACGGAAATCGCAGTGCGATACACGTAAGCAGGCAAGGTGGAGTCACCAGAGATCACCATGCCGGTGATGTTGGGACGAGTGTCGTCTTGGCGGTAAGGCGAAGGAACGATCACATCAGCGTTAGTGGTCACGGCAAGAGAGCCGGTGCCACCAGAAATGCCAACGACAGGCACATAACCACGCTGCTGGAAGTAACGGTAACCAGGAGTAGCAAGCACCGAAGTAGGGCCTGCGTTGGAACCGGTGTCAGTACCAGCGGCGTTAGGGTTGATATTACGATACCAACCGTTGAGAGCATTATTCCAGTTACCTGGATAAATCTTTTTAGCCGTTAAATAAGTCATCTATCTTTCCAGATATGTTTGTTGTTATCAGATGTTGCCGTCATCTTGGATAAAGCTGAACGCGGTCGTGATGAAATCGGTGTTAAGGATTTCGAAACCAGCGTACAGTTGCCAAATCAGAATGATGAAGCGGCTGAAGTCGTCGTTGTTGTTGATCAGAACCTGAGCATTCGGGCCGCCGATACCAACGCCAACGGCTTGAGGACCGAAGAAGTAACCTTGTGCAACTTCACGAGAAGCATAGGTACCACCAGTGCCATCGAAGGAAGCACTGATGCTCTTGCTTGGGAAGTTGGTCGATTCGAAGAACTTCACACCTTCGAACTGAACGCCGGTTGGCATTACAGGTTCACCAGCCAGGAAGTAACCTTGACCAGCCTGGGGACCCATGTAGAAGCTGGCGTTGTTAGGCATCATGGGATTACCCATGTACATGCCTTGACCAGGGTTACCAGCGTAACGAGCGATCTCACGGAAGTCAGGATCACGACGCAGGTGCATCATGAAGACGGGATCGCAGATGCAACGATACAGACCATCAGAGAAGGTCGGAACGTTACGCTTACGCAGGTCCTTAACAACGTTCAGCAGGTCGGTACGAACCTGGAATTGCTGAACATCGGCAGTGTACTCAGTGGCGGTATAAGCAATACGACCAGAGGAATCTTTGGTCTTACCACCAGCAAAGTAGTAACCACCTTGCGAAGTAGAGGCGGCACCATTGGCTTCAGCTTTGGCGAGTTCATCAAGGAACACGCGGTCACGCCAACGGCGATAGTCGTCGAGCAGCGTCAGGCTACCGATCGACTGGTGGAACATGTTAAGGTTGCCAGAGTCCAGAAGAAGGCGCTGGGCCGTAATCAGGGTCTCACGAGCAATCTTGAAGGTCGAAGGTTGAGTAGGATCACCCGGGTCCGCAGGACCGGTGTATTCCTTCAGCACAACAAGCACCTTCTCTTTGGTGATGTTGCGGCTGTTGGCAGTACCGATGGTCTGGTCGGACACACGCTCACGGCTGTCCTTGGTACCAGGGGTACCCCAGAACTTATAGCGATCTAACTGAACGGTTTGACCAGGCTGCCGAGTGAAGTCATGAACGACCACAGGCTCGACTGCCATTTCTGCGATGTACGCAGGATGGGGACGGTAAAGTTCCGCACCCAAGATTTTTGGAAAATCGTTCTCCTGATCTCTAGTTTCTTAGAGGGGTGGACTATCTCTTCATCCCTGTGGGATGCCGGACGCTAATTCTGGTATTACGTAACAAGATCGTGTTACCCCCAGTAGTCTCTGCACCTTCCAATCACGACTTGATTGGCTTGGCTCAGGATTACCCTCGTCTTTACGTTAGGGCTTCCCTGAATTCATCCGGTTTGCACCCATCGATTGCTCGGTGGGGTGACAACGTTGAGCGTTCAGTTGAGGTATGTTATGCTTTGGAAACTTGTTCATGAACAAAATGAATCCAAAACTTGTTCCTGGATTTGGTAATCTTTACTTAACAGAAGAAGGAATTGCTTTTGAAAAACAACTTGATCCCGACAATCAAGAATATTTTAAAAAGATTCCCATCCGATCAACCAGTGTTTATGACCGTGTTTCAGTTCTTGTAAATGGAAAGAGGAAAAGGTTTCATCTTCACGTCTTGATGGCAGTTGCCTTTTTAGGATTGGATCTGCGTTCCCATGGAACCAGTAACTTTTCCTTACAGGTTGATCACAAAGATAATGACAAGAGGAATAATCGACTTGACAATCTAGAGATCGTTACCAAACAAGAGAATTTAACAAGAGCCTGGAAAAACGGTTGTTATAAAAACAATGGCTTTGCCAGTAAAGGAGCATCGAAGAAAACATTGAGAAAATTTTCTTCAGATGACGTGACTCAGATCAAATCTTTAAAAGAAGCAGGACTTTCTTATCGAAAGATTGCAGAAAAGTTTGACTGTAATCACGGAGCTATTTACCAAATCTTGAAGGGCTATACCTATCAGGATCTGAACTAGCTATCAATAAACACCTTGGTTTATCCTCCAGTGTCAGTGTTTTTATCGGGTGAAAGATAAAGACACATGTGTCTTATCTAACACAAATTTTAGCAGGTACTAGACTTAAACGTCTACATATACTGCAAAGTTGGTGTGGCAGTACGTGCCATCAAGGTATTGCTGGATCCATAACGCTCTGGATCCTCACCTTGAATGACGTTCATAACACCGCCGCCAATCGTGCCACCAAGTGCGCCTGCACCAAGAACACCTAATCCAGTGCCAAGTGCAAACTCAGCCTTGGGACTAGTAGAGCCAGCCTTAACAAGCCTACTCATGTAGCCTGGCCCAAGAGTTGCCCCTACTCCTGCACCTAAAGCACCGGCGCCTAACGCTTCCGCAATTAGACGACCGGGACTTTTTTCTTGTGCTTGGCCGGTAACAACGTTTCCAAGGGTGGCAAGACCTGCAGCGGCGGCACCTGCACCAAGAGTGGACAGTGTAGGGTCCATTGCTGCATTCATTAATGCCGCTTTACCCTTTGAAAGTAACGGATTGAATTTACCGGCTAGCTTCATGACCTCACTCCATCACAAACAATTTGTTTGCAACAACTTGAGGTTGAGCTTGGTTCAGTAAACGCCAAGCGTTCGTAGGATCTACATCCATTTGTTGCTTGAAGCTGCCCCAGAAATTCTCAGGGCGTTGAGGAGCAGATGCCGAAGGAGGTGCCGGCATGTACGGATTTACCGAATCGATTGGTGCCGTGCGATAACCAGGGGTCTCAAGTTCGGTCTCACTTTCGTACACAGGGCACGGACCTTCAGGACCAAAGAATTGCAGGGTGTAATCACTGAGAACATCAGGGTTCGTCAGGATTTCATTGTATGCAAGATTCTCTTGGTGCTCGTTAACTGCAAAACTGGCATAGCCAGTTAACAGACCTTGTGCTTGTTGGCCCCATGCAACAGCACTATCCAACATACCCTCAAGATTAAGGGCGTATTGGTTAAGGATTGCTGGTGCTTCCCAGCCGTAATTATTAATTACGAACCGGCTTTCGTTGCTTAGATCTAGACGATCCGCTACTACCTGACTCAGCGTTTGGCTGTCGATTTCCGCGGAGGGAGTCGAAGAGGTTTGGGAAGAGCTGGGCGAGTATGTCTGGTTGGCTTGCCAAGTCTGCGGAGCCGATTGATACGTACTTTGGCCGTTCGTTTGTCCGTAATTGGCCGGACTGTAGGTCGTCGGTGCTGACGGTTGACCCTGGAACGGGGATTGAACTGGGCTGCTCAGAAGGCCCACCACCTTGTTGAACGCTGATTCCCATGGATTGCCCGTCGTCTCCGATTGGGATTGGGGGGCGTACTGAGACGGGTTTGATTGGTAATTGGGGGCCGCCTGTGGTACTGCTTGGGGGTAGCTCGTACCCACCTGATACGGGGCTGGTTGTCCCACTGGAGCTGCTGGTGCTGCTTGGTAGCTCGGCACCACGTAGCTGCTTGGAGCCACCGCTGCCGGAACTTGGCTCGTCTGTGGGATCGATTGGACGGTAGCGTCCTGCATAACTCATCTCCTTTTGTAAAGCTTCTAAAGTTCGATACAGATATGGCGTTAAATCCAATCTTGGA
>JACCDG011692157.1_pt1 | contig 21720 bp, 55 predicted proteins | sample 7442471 | NCBI WGS metagenome assembly JACCDG01 (sample SAMN15323444, study PRJNA562643) | freshwater metagenome | isolation source: river surface water | place: USA:Blue River Watershed | collected 2017-08-17 | reverse complement strand
TTGATCTGAAAATGCTATATTATATTTTCCAGCATGTAAAAAAGTAATCTTAGAATCATCTACTAATTGAATTCCATTTTCCCAATCAATATTATTAAAAGTATGTGCTTGAATAGATCCACTTGTTCCAGTTTGATCTTGGTTGCTAAAGTATGATGCTGAAAATGGAGATATTTGAGTAAGCCCAGTATCATCAAAAATAGCAGGATGAGTAAACCGTGCCATACTATGGCTCCAAGCTAATTTGAATCATAGCAACATTCATAGCGTCAACGGATGAGATTGCATATAAAGCGTCGGGCGATGCCAACTCAAATGAGATTGAGTGGTTTGGTAGAATTCTAAATCCGTATGACGAAGCGTTAACTCCTTCTCCGCCGATATAAATATATCCAGTCGCATTTATATTCTGAAGAGTAATATCCATTCCGCCGTGAGCGCCAGGTGGCGTCAAACGAGTAGCAGTTGAATTGCTAAGTGTGACTAATGAGTGCGATGTGGCCATGTTTGTATTATATATCTTTATATTGGTCGGTATAAGTCAAAGCCGAAAATAGAGTAGCAAACCACCCATAGACAAATAATGAATGACAAGCATTCAATATGTCTAAAAGGATGGATATCTATTCTTGCTTTTAGCTTCCATATGGTATACAATGAGATGTGCTAGAAACAATCCGAGATATTTTAATACCTGGTTTGACAGAAAAACTAAAAGCTCATCATTCAATCTATAGGCTTCCATGTACCAGTGAATTTTTAGAAGAACTTATCGCTAGCGCTCTATCAGAGTATGGCCTAAAAAACGACTGGCAGCCCAATAGAAGCCATACGGTATCCAAGGATATGTCGTTAGATACAGGCCCATCCATTTCCGTAAAATCGGGGGTATATGCAAATAACACACTAACCTTCTCAGGATCACGATTAGGTAAACACGATACCCTAGATAAGATGATTAATCACGTATTAGAGAATAAGGCTGATTATTATGTGTGTTTGGCAAAAGCAGACCAGGATTGGTCTTCTGTACCGTCGCAAAATGAGACAAAAATATATTACCTATTTACTTTTGATGCAAATGTATTAAGTTATGATTTACCGTTATGGAATAAGGTCCAAACCAAGTCTGGGGGATATAATTACATTATGGAATCTATAGGTATATCTGCTAGAATTAATACTAGTATGTCGTCTCAATTATGGACTAGTGTGAGTGAAGCTCTTACTGGATCCCCCGCAAAACTGGAGATATTATGAGTGATGATGTTAGGCCTTGGGATATTATTAATCCTAATAAGCCAAAAGTGTCAGAAGATATTGCTGAACAGAGATTGAAGGTATGCTACTCTTGTGCTGCATTCAGACCACTAACTCAAAGATGCTCTAAATGTGGATGTTTTATGAAATTAAAAACTCAGCTTGAAAAAGCTTATTGTCCTCTAGGAAAGTGGTAAAAATGGATATTAAATTTACACCAAGCATTCATCTTCCAGAATATCTATATCCACAACCAGCATCTAAAATGTTGCCAGATTGGTATAAAAAAACAGATTCATATTGGACTAAAGAAAAAAAACCAACAATGGATAATACTCTTCCACAAACAATAAAAAAGTGTTTGCCAGTTTTTGATGCAATAACTTCTGGATACATTATTAAAACAGTAGCAGATGTTTTTATAACTAAAAGACCAGAAGAAACCTTTTATAGCTGGACAGGAAATTTTGAAAATGGAGAGTCTCCAATAGAGTTCCATAATTTAAGACAAGCTCCTTTTCATCCTTACAATAATGGAGAAAATTTTCCAAAATGGAATAATCCTTGGGCAATCAAAACTCCACCAGGATACTCTTGTTTATTTATAACTCCATTACATAGAGATCTTCCTTTTAAAATATTGCCTGGAGTTGTAGATACAGATGGCTTTATACACAATGTCCATTTTCCATTTGTTTTAAATGATTTAAATTTTGAAGGTTTAATTCCAATTGGCACTCCAATGGCACAGGTTATTCCTTTTAAAAGAGATTCTTGGAAAATGAGTATAGGAAATGAAAAAGACAAAGAAGAGAGACAAAAATATTTTAATATAATGTTTAGAAAAATGTATGATAGGTACAAAACTATGGGATGGAACAAAAAAGAGTTTAGATAAATCTAAATACTCCACCAGCCAACAGATCTCCAAGCTTCTGGATTATCTTTTAGCCATTGTTTATTATAGGCGTTAATTGCTTCAAAGTCAGGTTCATGTGTATCCCGTCCGCAAAATGGACAAACCTTTGCATTTACGTATTCATAAATATGTTTACATTTTTTAAGCCATCCACCTATATGTGGATTTAGTTGTTCTGGAGTCAATTTCTTGCCATTAGGATAGACATAATGAATCACGTCTTTTGTTGTGTCTGGTCCCACCACTCGCTCTGTCATTGATTTATTATAGCAAATAGGATATAATAGTTATTTACGATATGGGGGAATTATGTTATTTCACAAACATCTATTAATCAATGCTAAGGTTAAAAAGCCTATTAAGACAGAAGGCGAAGCAATGGCATTTTTAGAAAAACTTGTTGATCGCATTGATATGAAAATTATCAAAGGACCGTTTGCAGCTTATGTTGACAAACCAGGAAACCGTGGACTTACGGCAATTGTTATGATTGAGACTAGCCACATAGCATTTCACATATGGGATGAAGAAGATCCTGCTTTGATTCAGTTTGATTTGTATACCTGCGGAAAGTTAGATCTTGCACAGGTGCTGTTGGCTTTTGGAGAAACTTTTAATGTCAAATCTTTAGAATATAATTTATTTGACAGAGAACATGGCTTTGTCTTAGAAGATAGTGGCAGCTACCCAGAATACGTAATCTGAAAAAATTTTTATTTTGACAAAATCTGAATATTTTTCTAAGATGTATGATGTGTAATTTAAAAAAATAAATTGAAAAAAAATAGTGCGACCACACTTAGGAGATCGCACTTAGTTATTGTTAGTTATCTAAGCGGGGCTGTGCCTTGTAGATAGCCGTCAATAGAAAGAACATCACAAGTAATTTTTACTCTCTGATTTCTTTTTAGATTTTTCTTATACATATCTATAAAGTAATAAACATTTTCTTTAGTAGGCAAATCCATTTTGTGGGTTGTGCCGTTCATGCTAGTTATTGTTAGTTTCATCTAACACCTCTTTTCTTTCTTGTTCTGTTGCTTTGTGATACCCTGCGAAACTTCCGTGTTTAGCAAGCCACGCTTTTCTTTGTAATTGTTCTTGTGAATACCCTGCCATAATTATCCTAGAAGGACTACACCAACAACCATAATTAGAGTTATAGTTATTGGTAATCCGTATTTCTCTAGCATGCTAGATAGCCCAATCACTTACACACTCGCAAGGTTCTACATTGTAATCATTGTCATCACCAATGAATACTAGACCCTTGCCGTAGCATGTGTCGCAATCTATTAGTTGAACTGCGTTTATCATTAGTTCACCTTGACTTCCTGAATGTTAGCAAGAAACTTGACTCTCTTTGCTACTTCGCTATCGTTTAGTTCTGCTATAACCTTATCAACATCTTTGATAGACTTAGCGATGTTATTGACGGAGAGTAGATTGCTACCCTGCCATATTGCGTATTTGATTTCCATTATTAGTTTTTACCTTTCTTTATTTACTAGGACTATCCTAGCAAGTGGGTCTGACATTTTGGAGTCTTATTTGCTTAGGCTCATTGTGATTTGTATCACACTTATTTGCTAAGGCTCATACTCTAAATCTTTATTTAATTTTGTAGGAGAATCCTATCAGGCTACCTGCCAAAAGTCAAGAGATGGCAAGGCGTGTCGCCTGTGATTTACCTCACACGGTGTAGTGAGGCATAACGCTTTGCGATAAGCGTAGCCTTTTCATAACCATACTGGTCAATTAGTTTAGCGCATTGGCTAATTGTTAAAGTCCAACTAGGGACAGGATTGTTAATAGATAGGGCAGATGGACCAAACTCATCAGCAATTTCATTGTAAATAGTGTTCATTTAATGAACCTTTCTTATTGAGACTTTCTCAATTTCTTATAGGAGTATCCTAACACATAAAAGTCAAAAAGTCAAGAGCAAACACGGCGTGTCGCATGTGATTTAGCCCACAGGGTCCCGAGAAAATGTGGTGTAACTCACAGTGGCTTATGTACGGAATGTCCGTTTTGTACACCCTAAAATGTCAGTGGTCTATGTTAGGATTATCCTATAAAGAAAGTGAGAAACTCTCACTAAAGAAAGGTGGTCTAAAATGACTACACTAACAATTAACAATACATGTAAAACACATGTTCCTAATAAGTCTGCCATCTCTAATCATGGAGATGACCAGTTTACTTTCTGCGAAGTTTGTGAACAAAACATTGAGCGTTGGTATAACGATACTGACCCTGAGCGTCTACCTATGTGGACTAATTGGGTGGTGAGTAAGTAATGTCAAAACTTATTTGTTGCTTCTGTGAAAAAACTTATTCTAGTGGAACTAAGTTCTGCGGATTCTGTAATGAGTATAAAGGTCTAATGACCATAAATGAATTTGAAAGACACTACGGAAAGGTTTCTAACTAATGACTGACTTTGAAATAAAAAATAATTTGCTAAACGAAATAAAAGAATTAGCAAATAAAAAATACGGAGTAGAAAATACTTATGCTTCTCTTTGGGGCAGTGCTTCAGCTTTGTTAACTAAAGATCAATTAGAAATAATGAAATTAACTTTTAGTAAATAAAAAATTTGCAGTAATAAAAAATTGCTGCAAAAAATCCCGAGCCCTTTTTGTACCAAATGTCCGATTTACGGAAATGTGTTTAAGATCACAAAAAAATCTTTCGCAGATACGGCGTGTCGTTTTGACTTTTTGATATTTATCTGATAGGCTTGTATTATTAAAGAAAGGAAAACTAATGTCTGATTATCTTGATTATCTTGATGAAATCTACGAAGAAATTGTAGATGAATTTGGTCATGAGGCGGAAGCCAATTGTATCCATGATGTGAAATAAATCACACAAAGTTAGGGCGTGTCGCCTTGACTTTACCCCCAAAAAATGAAATAATAACAGTAATAAAATAAAGAAAGGAAGTGGCTAACTATGGCTAACTTATACACAATAGAACACTTGCTAATTGGCAAGACTTATAACTCAAAAACTTTACGGGGAGAAATCGTATCTGCCGAAAAGTCTAACCAACCAATTTGGTATGGTGATAATACTGAGGCTTACCTAGTAAGAGTTTTATCTAATGGCTCTTATAAATACCGCACAGTAGCGGTAAAGGCTGGTGAGTAATGAAACTTCACGAATTCCAAGAATTAGTCAAGAAAGAGCGTGAGGCTCTACGCTTGACAAACGCTGAAAAAATTGCTATTGTAGTTAATAACACTAAAGAAAGGACAACTACTAAATGACAAACTATACCGATTACCCTTTTACTTCTAACGGAGTAAATTTTATCTCTCGTATCTCTAACGAATCACCTTTCGCTAGACAACTTGCTTCACTACCTAAAGAGGTTGTGGATGGCATGAACATTGACGCAGTTACTCAGATGATAGGTGACGCTTCTAAATTTACTACCGCTGAATTGTTGTCAGAATTAGAAAGAATAAATAATGGTGGCACTCATGCGTTTATCTTGTTAGGAGCAAACGCCTAATGATGACACGAAAAGACTATGTTCAAACCGCTAACATCCTAAAAGGATTTGCTGATGAAATTCATCCGCAAGTCTTTGAGGATTTAGTAGAAGAATTCGCACAATACTTTCAAGCAGACAATGAGCGATTTGATAAAGCACGATTTGAAAAAGCGTGTGGCATTGACGAGATTGGACTAATACCAGTATGAGCAGAATTCTAACAACGATTGTTCAAATTATTTTATTAGTTGTGGTAATTCAGCTAACAAGATTAACAATAAAAGACATAAAAGAAAACGGATTTTAGTTTTCAAATCCTGAGCAAGATCTAAAACTGCTCCACAAAAATCCCGAGCCGTTATCCACAGGTTTATCCACAATGTGAATTAAGACACACTTTAAGGAGCTTGTGAAATGCGTCACAAAACGGCAGGGGGATTTGATTTTGTCAGCCCTATGGTATAGGATAAGATTATTAAAGAAAGGAAATAAAATGGATAAATTAGAATACGCACTACGCACAATTCAAAATTGTGATTTGTGTAATGGAACAGGTGCTCAGTATTGGCAAAATGGTGAGGACTACGACTTTGAATCTTGTGAGTGTAATACTTATGACTTAATCCTAGATGAAGATGGCTCAGTAATTTGGGATAATGGTTTGCTAAGTGAGCCTGAATTATTCGCAACAATGGAGGCTAACTAAAATGGGTAGCAACTTCGCAACAGAAATGGCAGACGGAACTCTTGATGAATTAGGTATTCATCTAGATATTGAAACTCAGATAGGTATTCACTTGTCTGCTAATCATTACCCGCCCGTTCCTAAGTCAATGGTTCAACCTTGTATTGAGGCTATAGATGCCGTCAATGACCTAGGACTATGGAACGCAGAAATACCTATGCCTGAAGGCGTGACCTATAAAGGCTTGACTACTGCCCCTGCTTGGGCTATTATTGAACAACACCACCTTGAAGCGTGGCTTATTGAAAGAGAGGAAATCTAAATGGACTACAACTATGTTCTAACTACGGAGTATGATGATAACGAAATCATGACTAACCGCATTAGTGGATTTGTTGAGGCTAGTAGAGTGTGGGAAAACTGCGTAGATAGCGGAGATGCTAAAGTCTATGCTCGCTACACAATGTTAGACCCAACAGGTTCTAGTTATACAAAATCGTTCTATGTAAAAAGTTGATACAATGCTAGTTATGGACTATCGCATGGTAGATATTCTTAATGCTGACCAATTAGAACCTGGTGATCTAATTGGGTTAGGCATTATTGGAATTGTTAAAATTATTTCAGTCGCTTCAATTAAAGACGGCTTCTTACTTGTTATTGAAAACGAATTTGGTGAAAGAGAAGATGTTGAAATAAAAGATGATGAACAATTTGAGTTGTACATTCTAGAGTAAAAATCCCGAGCCGTCCGTTTTGTCCGTTTTACGCAAGTTGATATTTTCTCCAATTTATGATAAGATTATTTCATGTGGAAAAAGACAGCAGAACAATTACGCAAACTACAGGAATTACGTAGATCTAATGCTGCCACGCCATTAAGGAATAAAAAAGTTTATTCACGAAAGATTAAGCACAAAAAATTGACACCGCCGTAATAAAATGTTATTATAGGAATTCAGAAAGGACCCCATGAAACTAAAACGCTCTAATGATAGGAAAGTAGCCAATGCCGTCTCACCAAATGGAAAAACCCCAACCATCGCAAACACCTTCGGATTACCTGCTGGTAAATCTTACTCATGCCCTAATGCAACTTCCGTATGCTCTAAAGTCTGCTATGCGGGAAAGCTTGAAAAAATCTACAAAGGAGTAAGAGACACTCTTCTCCATAATTGGGAATTACTACGCAATGCAGATGAAGATACAATGGTATCTCTTATCTCTGAGATGATTAACGATTTTAAGTCTGATTGTGATAAGCGCAATGCTAAAAAACTATTTCGCATTCACTGGGATGGGGATTTCTTCTCTGATACCTATACCAATGCCTGGAAGACAGTTATTACTAATAATACAGATATTCAATTCTGGGTCTATACTCGTGTACCCTCCGCCGCTGCGATACTGCAGGGAATAGATAACTTATCTCTTTATTTTAGTACAGATAACGACAACAAAGATGAAGCGATCAAACTATCTAATCAAGGAATAAGATTGGCATACCTTGCGGATACCTTCGCAATTGGGCAGGCAGACATGAAAGCCATGATTGGCAAGGTAGGCGCAAAGTGTCCTGAAAACAAAAAGGCAATTCCCCTAATTGACAAAGAGGGCTCTGCTTGTGTAAGATGTAGTCTATGTGTCTATAACAAAGCAGACATAGTATTTTCCGCTAAGAAAAAATAAAGGAGAACTATGGAAATCCTATTTATCCTATTTGTCCTATTTGCCCTATTATTCGCTGGCATGGGACACGGCAACAGAAAATAATCTCAAATAGTGAGATGATGTTATTTTGGACTTGACATTTCCAAAAATAAATGAAATAATAAATACAACAAGCCAAACAAAGGAGAAATAAAAATGGCAGTAGCAAACGCAAACTATAAGGTAGGAGATACCTACACCACTCAGAAGTCTAAGGAAACAGGCGTTATCAAAGAAATCGTGCCACAGGCAAATGGTAATGTTCGTGTAAAGTTAGACCTAAATGGTAAAACTCGCTGGACTACTTGGACAGCAAAGTAATTCCTAATACAGGAAAAGACCTGAGCATGTCTGCTAAAACTGCTCACTTGATTTTCTAAACTAGAAATGCTAGTATAGGATAAACCCCAAACACCAACAGAAAGGAAAAACAGATGGCTAGAAATGGCAAATCTATTAGCGTGAAAATCGCTACAACTAAGGTTATCAAAGCCTTAGAAACAAAGTTAGAGAAACTCAAATCTGACTTCGCAAAGCAAGACGAGAACGAAGCAAAGTTCCGTAAGGCACAGGAAAAGTGGCAGAAGGAAGTAGGAAAGTGGGCTATTGGACAAATCTCCAAAGCACAAAACTTACGCACCAACTATCGCTCTTGGAACAAAACTCTCAATGTAGATTTTGACCTAACTTGTGAGGAGGCAGATTTCCCTAAAGAACCTACACAGGACTACGAACAAATCCACCGCCATACTTACAATGAGATGGTAGAGGAAATTGAGAACGCTATCCGTATTCTCAAGATGACCGATGAGGAAGTAGTTTCTACTTCTACATACAACGCTATCGCAAGATACTTGTAATTAGATGGGGGAAGGGTATTTGACTTCCCCCCTCAAAAATGTTAGACTTGTATAACACCAAACAGAAAGGATAAACACAAATGACACTTGGCGGATACACTTACCAACTTGGCGACTTGTTCACCACAAGCACAACAGGTATCACAGGTAGAATTAACTCATTCTCACCTATCACCCAAAAAGTTACTCGTGTAGGTCTTACCCTTAGCAACGGACAAAAGCGTTTTGCTATGGTAAAAACTAGCAAGTAAATTTCCTGCTAAGGGAAACACCTGAGCAAGTGTTAAAACTGCTCTCCAAATTATTGTGGCGGGTTTTGAATGTGTAATCATAGCTATTCCCGCCACGATCTAAAAATGCCCCCGAGATTTTGTGACCTATATCACATCTCATTATATGAGACTAATTAAGAGGATGAGTTGATTTTGTCAGATAGGTTTGGTAGACTTAATAAATAACAGAAAGGAACCCCCAATGATAGCAACCGCTATTGCTTTACAAAACGCAACACAAGAAGCAGTTCATGACGAAATGGTTATGGCTATGGCTTCTGACTTATATCACAACAGAGATACAGATTCAGATACATTTGCTAAGATGTTATTTCAATATTCTGCTATGTTGTCCTCAATGACTACTACTCTTGTCACAAATGCTTTGTTGACAGAATCACAATTACATGATTTACTTGATACTATTCATGAAATGGAATCTATGGGAAAGGATATAGATAATGGAAACAACTAATGAAATCGTAGTGCCTGAACACTACAACGCTAACCAATTGGTTACCTATAAAGTAATAGAGGGAGATTCAGTTACATTTCCTACTATCAAAGTTAACGAACTAGAATATACACTAGACCGTGCACGAAGTAAAGAAAAACAACTTTCAGAACTTAGACTCCAGGTATCAAACTTAGAAGACAAACTTGCAGGCTGGATTGAGAATGAAGAGGACGCTACCACAATCGTCTCTGAAATTTGCGATATCTTTGGATTCAATCCAACAAGAGAAATTGAATTTGAGGCCACTGTCCGTATCACTGGAACAGTTGACGTGCCACTTGCAAGCATTGCAGATTTTGATATTCAAGACGTTGACTTGAGTATTGATGTTTCTTCTTGGTCACATAATATTGAAACAGATTCAGAAATTGAATATCTAAACACAGTGTGATAGGGGGCTATCCAAGATCCTGGGCCATGATTTAAAACTGGCCCCACAAAAATCTCGGGGCGCCCGTTTTGTCCGTTTTAAGATGATTGTTAAGATAGCTTGACTTTGTCAGTCTTGTCTGCTAAGATTGTTAAAACAAATAGAAAGGAAATAAATAAATGGCGCATGAATTAGAAACACAAAATGGTGTTGCTTCTTTCGCTTCTTTCCGTGAGCCTGCTTGGCATGGTCTAGGCACAGTATTCACAGAAGAAAAAAATACAGCAGAAATGCTTGTTGCTGCTAATCTTAATAATTGGAATGTTAGATTAGTTGATGTTGAAATTCCAAATACTCTAACATCCGATAAATCTTATCAGTATGTTGTTAGAACAAATCCTACCGATTCATCTCAAACAGATGTTCTTGGTGTTGTTGGTGAGCGTTATGTTCCACTACAAAACGAAGAGTTATTTGCTTTTGGTGATAACATTCTAGACGGCGGAGGTCGTTGGGAAACTGCTGGCTCCATTCGTGGTGGTCGTGTTGTATTCGGTTCTCTTGCTTTAGAGCGTGAGACAATCCTAGACCCTAGCGGTGTTGCTGATAAGGTAAAAACTTATTTGCTTATTAACACTAGCCATGATGGCTCAATCGCTATTCAGGCTTCTATTACTCCCGTTCGTGTTGTATGTGCTAATACTCTTAACCTTGCTTTAGGTTCTAAGCGTGGCAAGAATGCGGTTAAACAATCTTTCAAGATTCGTCATACGCAATCTGCTGAGGGTAAAATCCAAATTGCTCGTGAGACTTTAGGTCTTGCGAATAAATACATGGATGCTTTTGACATCATGGCTAACGCTATGATTCAGAAAGAAATCACTGCTCAACAATTCAATGAGATTATTCTCGCTGCTTATCCTAAGCCTGATAAAGATTCTAAGGGTGCCGTAAAGAAATGGGAAAATAAAGTTGATACCATTAACGACATCTATACGGGTCAATTTAATGGCATGATTGCTGGTAATGCGTGGGGTGCGTTAAATGCTTTAACTGAGCGTTTAGATTGGCACCGCTCTGCTCGTGGTGGTAATAACGAATCACTACTCGCTGCTGCTAGTGGCTTTGATGCTACAATTACCGCAGAAAAAAATCGTTTGCTAAATGTTGTAAAGGATGTTCTAGCGATTGCATAAGTAATCGCAACTCCTGAGCAAGAGTATAAACTGCTCAAATTTTTTTTGGTCTGTTAGCTTAGTTGGTTAAAGCGCTACCCTGTCACGGTAGAGATCACGGGTTCAAGTCCCGTACAGATCGCAAGAAGGGCCCGAGATTTTTAACTAATTTATTTTACATAAAAAGTGATTAAGACAGGCTTGATTTTTTCCCATATTCAGGGTAGAATTATAAAACCACAGAAAGGGAAAATATGTCATTTCTAGAAAATGAAAACCAAATGGTCATTGACGCTATCTATCAAGAGATAGGTGAACAACTTGTTGAAGATTGGGTTAATTCTAATTTAGATGAGGGCCAACTCTATGCAGACTATAGATTTGCAGAAATGTCTAACGATAACTATATCAAAGGTAGGTTTAATCAGTTTTATAACCTTACCCCTGAAGACCAGTACTATGTAGAATGGGATGAGGAAGCATAGTGTTAGGATATAAAGAGACTGATGTTATAGATATGATTGGTGCTTTGGATACCGTCCTTACTACCATAAATTCAGATGATGATCCGTGGCTTTATAACAATACCTGGCGAGCAATGGACTTTCTTCAAGGGGTATTAGCTGAGGGACATGTGTCCTAAGTCACATTAAGAGGGCTTGACAGATTTCCCTGATTTTGGGAAAATAGTATTACGACCAACAGAAAGGACCCCAATGCCAAACTGGGTATATAACACACTAACAATTCAAGGACCTAAGTCTGAGATTGATATGATTAAAGATAGGCTTAATAAACCTTTTACCGTATTGCATGATTCTTGGAATATGGAGACTGGTAATATGGAAATAAAGGAAACTCATTATTCCGCCCCTGTCTTTGCATTCTGGAACATACATTCTCCATTAGAAGACGGTATCACTATGGAAGAATATGTTAAACAACCTAATCGCTTAGGTACTGATATGAAAGACCCTGATTGGTTTGCTAAAGAAGTAGAGCATGCCAAAACCCAACATGATTGGTATAACTGGAATACATCTAACTGGGGAACCAAGTGGGATGTTGCTGTAACAGATGAAGATAAATATCCTGAAACAGAATTGCTTGAATATAAATCAGAGGGTGATGACAACTGGCTTGTATATAAATATAATACTGCTTGGTCTCCTGCTGTATCTGTATTAGTTACTTTATCTCTTCTTGTTCCTAATTCTTTACTTACCCTGTCGTTTGAGGAAGAAACAGGCTGGGGTGGAGAATATGAGATTCTTCGTGGCAATGTAACAGAACTAGAAGAATACGATAACAAATGCAGAGATTGTGATGAATTAAATACATTAGATTACTGTGAGAATGATTGCGGTGAGATATGTTTATCTTGTAATTGGTTAGGTGAGGCAGACCTTGACTGTGTTGCAGAATGTCCTACCCATGCGGTATATTTAGATTCCGAACATGTTCCTGACTACAGATTGGTAACAAATGACAATTGAGCAACTAATAGAATATATGAAGATTCATCTTATTAGTATTGAGCAAGATATGGAAAAGTTGTCATCTGAGGATATTGTTCCTTATAGACAACTAGAAGCCGCTTGGTCAACAACATCACATTTAATATCAATAGCAGAAGGGAAAATATAATGGAACCAAGAACCTTGGACCCATATCTACAAAGACAAGTAAACCATGATATTAGTGGTTTGGACATCATGCATGGGCACCTCAAAGTATTAATGCTAGAGGCTGAAAAGGAACTAGAAGAGGCTCAACGTATAGAAGATGAAACAGAAGAGGCTATGGATTCTATGGAACGCAAGTACTGGGAAGGTCAGTTAGACGCCCTTGGACATGTATATAACTTAACATATGATTTGTCATTTGCGATTGCCGCAAGGGAGGCTAAATAATGAGTTTAGATCTACAAGAAACAACCCGTAGAGATGATATCTATAGAGATCTAAATGAGATTGTAGATAGACTGCAGGCTCTTCCTGTATTCCCGTCACTAGTATGGGTCTGGACCTTTGATGTAATCAGAGATATCTTTGAGAACAATCAATACAAGGACCTTGCTGTTAATGACTACGTGGATGAGGCTGTCCCTGAAGGTATTACACTGAAGCAGATATTTGATAAGTTCTGGGAAGATGTTGACGGTATTGGTATTAATATGGACCTAGGAGCAGAAATCATTGATGAGGTTATTAGAGATTGGATGAGGGAGAACGACTTCCTTGTATCACTAGATGAGGACGGGTGGCTAAATGACTAAAGATGAATTAATTAGTTATGTAGTAGATCAGATAGCCTTATATGAGGCTGACTTGGACATGACCACTGAGGAAGACATGGCCTCATTTTACCAAGGGCAGTTAGAAGCCTATGAAGACTGTTTAATCAAACTAGGAGATTTAAATGTATGAGCAATTGACATTAGACCTGGACTTTGATAGAATAATAGCAAACCCTAAAAGAAAGGAACACCATGAAGGAGTATAAGATACAAGGTCAGCAGACCAACTTCTATAACTTCACTATCTCTGCTAACTCAGAGCAGGAAGCAATAGACGAGGTTAGACGAATAGAAAACTTCAATGACATTAACGAATACATAGATTTCTCAGAGCCAATGGAAATCACACTAGTAATGGAGGCAAGCAATGGGTGACAGAGTAGTATTTAGTATCAAGCAAGATAATGATTTATCTGTCAATCTTTATAGCCACTGGGGTGGTTATGGTAGATTCGTTGACTTGGCCCGTGCCCTAAAGGCTGCAGAGCCCAGGTGGAATGACACAGCTTATGCAACACGTATTATCGTATCCCAGCTTGTAGGAGACCAATGGGACGAAGAGACAGGCTTTGGACTATGGGCCAGTAACAGTGAAGGTGCATATGGTGGGGACCATCCTGATATCACCATTGATTTAATTAATAAGACTGTGGAAGATGAGACTGGTACTCATACATTTGATAGTTTTATTAGCTACCATTCAGAATTCTCAACGGTTTAACTGAGCAGGCTGGCAACAAGAACAGCCTTGGCAATGAGGTAGGGGTCACCTCTATGCCTAAACAGGGGAGCGTACTGTGGTGGGTTGCGCTCCCCACACTTTTTTGATACAATCACATGGGAGGGAATATGCGTAGATTAGGTATAAAGTTAGGACACAGCAAGGAAGAGAAGGTTGCCCAAAGCATAGGCAGACTTCTATCTGACTTCAGCCTTGACTTAGAGGCGGTAGGAAGACATCTTGCCTTGTCTAATCCGTATGTTGTTTATGCTAGAGCACTAGAGGTATTAGAAGCAACAGAGTATAATAATACTGTGGCGGAATACAGAGAACAGGGTAAATACTATGGCGAACGACTTCTCTAATAAGATATCTATATTAGCAGAACTATGGATGAATTATCGTGATGATGATCAGTTAAAAGATTTCATAGAATACAATGACTTAGGTTTGCCATTAGCATATTTATTATTAAATGAGATTGCTGAGGCTAATGAGCAATCTGCGTTATATATTGATGAGACATATGGTTTGTTAGTTGCTGCATTGCAAGTTAAAGACAGACCCTATGAGAGCCTTGATGAAATGTTAGATTCCGCTCCGCTGGCTTGATCTGGCGCCTCGGGAATCATATCAAACCAGACATTAAGGACAAACCAAAAAACCTCATAAATTCATTACGAAACATTACGAAAAACCCCAGAAGCTCCCAAACCTTTCAAACCTTATATCCCAAACCTTTCAAACCTTGTATCTGACAAACCTTATATCCTTATAGTGTTATAGCTATTAGGAGTATTACGATATCTCTTTTTATCCCCCGCCATTTTTTCAAAAAAACATTAAGAACCCTTTTCAAAAAATCGCTGAAAGTTTGGGGGCAAAAGAAATGAGGACCTGGCACAGAAAGGGAAACCAGATCCTCATTATCAGAAAGGAGTTGAACATCGCTGCTCAACTACTATAAGTATATCAAACTTCTAAATGGTTTGTCAAGCTACCCGCTGCAAAAGGCGGGCGGGCTAAAAATAGTACCAAACCATACCCCTATAAATTATCAAACCTTTTTAATTCTTTTTAAGATATTTATCAAACCTTTTAAAACTTTTTTAATATGTTTTGGGATATTTTCGTACATTTTTATATGGTTTTATAGTGGGTTTTTAGGGTATAAAGGTTTGACAAAACCATGGTTTGAGAGTATAATGCATGCCCCATATCTGGATATGAAGGTTTGGGATTGGTGGTTTGGGATTACGACGCCTCTTATAAAAGCGCTCCATCCTCCACTTTACTCCACTTTCCTCCATTCTAACCAAATCTAAAAAATATCAGTAAGATTTAATTTACTACAAGTTAACTGGTTTTGATGATATACTGTTAAAGTCATGAGTAAAATAATTAATTTTAGAGCAAGAAGTAGGACAGAATTTGAAACTCAACTAAAGCCCTATCCTGCAGTAAAAACACTTCCTAAGTGGTTTTTAGATGCTAAACCATACATTCCCCATTCAGATGATCCAGATAAAACAAGTGATGGAAAGTTTCATATAAGAAACAGGGTATCAAATGCAAACTTCAAAAAATGTACTCCACTTCTTGATGGCATGTCTATGGGATACATTATTCCTTTATGGGCAGATGTAGAAATTGATTCTATTCAATATGAAACACCACAAATATTTTGGAGAACAATGACAGATGTTTTTGAATTGCATGGAGACATAACAAAAACAATTACTCCTCCAGAAGGATATAATTCACAGGTATATAAATATATGAACTGCTGGATTCCACAAACTCCAAAAGGATATTCTTGCCTCATAACATCACCTATGGGGCATAACGATACTCCAATAAGACCAGTACCAGCTGTAGTAGATACAGACAGATCAACACTTGAACTTGTATTTCCAGTATGGGTAAAAAATAATTTTCAAGGGATAGTTGAAAAAGGAACCCCTATAGTACAAGTCATCCCATTTAAGCGAGATGATTGGGAATCAACTTTTGACTACTATGAAGATGGTGAATATAAGAGTGTTATTGAAGAAAGAAATTTTGCTTCAACTCTTATTAGTCATTATATAAAAAACCACTGGTCAAAGAAAACTTTTAAATAAAAATAGCACGGTATCAAACCATCCGCCTAACCCTTTATTGAGCGTATCCGTTATACTTGATATATGTGGCTCGCTCTTAAGATATATCTCAAATACACCCCATTATGGAGACAAATCCAGAAAATAAAATGTAAATACGGGAAACATGGTTTGATAGTTACTGTATTAGATCATAATAACAAACCAGACTATAAGTGGTGTATGTATTGTAATAGTAGGCTATCTTTATAGGGGTATTACGAGACTCTTTTTATACCCGCCGAAGTTTGGTATACTCAATAAGTGGATTACGGCAATCTAGACAAAATGATGAATGCCTGGAAGAACAGGCAAAACCCTGAAACCTGTACCCATGATTGGGATTATATGGTTGTTCCAAAACCAGGTGGAAATATGTTTGTTGAAATATGTACCTTGTGTTTTGATATGAGGGGTACCATAGAAAGATTTGTTTAGACATACCGTTCAAGATTTGATATAATCACTATATGGCATATGTAATTACAGAAGCATGTATTGATGTCATGGATAAATCATGTATTGATGAATGTCCTGTTGACTGTATAAAACCAGGAGAAAATCAAATGTTGATTAATCCTTATGATTGTATTGACTGTGGAGCCTGTGAACCTGCCTGCCCAGTAGATGCTATTTATTTTAAAGATCAGGTTCCAGAAAACCAAAAAATTTTTATAGAAATAAATAAAAAACCTTTTAGTCCAGACTAGTCTACCTTTATATCAAAAGACTCATTACAATCCTTACAATAAGATTTTGGATCTGTCTTTTTATGATATAGATTAGGCATCAATAATATCAAACCAGCCTCATGCATATCTAGATATTTCTTATCTACATACCCATAGAGGATTGGTATTAGTTTACCGTTACATATGGGGCACATGGTTATATTTTACCATTGACTTATTTTTAAAGCTAGTATATACTGTATAGATGGATAATCTTATTCACCTTGCTATTACGATGACGGAGATGGATACTGGAACTACCCTGTCGGATTTAGAGCGTGAAGAGATGGTAGAAAGAATCAGGGCGAGGATAGAGTCTACTCACCCGTAGTGAATTCTATATTCATATAGGGGTGGTGCTATTCTACTTTTCGCCGAACTTAAAAACGTAATGGAGATAAATGAAAAATAGAATACTGGCAAGCATAGGAATAGTTGGGTTAGCATATGTTGGATTTAATATTGTGCTACCGCAAACCGTAGATAAGTGCGTTACGGTTTATGTTGATTTTGGATCTTTGGATAACAATAAAAAAATAGCTGAATGTATTGAAGTTTTTGAATCAACCAATGCATCTGACATAATGAATAAATCTGGAATTTTATTAGAAGGTACTGCTAAGTGGGGCGATGCTGTTGTATGTCGTGTTAATGGACTACCTGACGCTACCCGTGAAAATTGCAACAATATGCCACCAGAGAATGCGTACTGGGCGGTGATTATAAAACCGAAAGTATCTGCTACAAATTTATTTCCTAGATGGGGCTGGGCTCAGACTGGAATAAATGATGTATACTTATCTGCTGGAGACTCAGTAGGATTAGTCTTTTCAGAGAATGGAAAACTAAGATGGCCCAATTAAATATACTAGAAGAAATTGAAAGAAAAGCAGATAGATATTCAGTTTTAAATATCTTGTCAAATATTTTATTTAATATTGTTGGAGTTTATGCTGGAATACAAATATCTACCTATACATGGCGAATGCTTGGGTGTTGTTAGATGGTAAATAGACTTACTCAAATATACACTAGAACTGGTGATGATGGAACTACATCAATTGGTGGTAATGAGCGAGTAGCAAAATCAAGTGCATTAATTGATGCTATTGGTACCGTGGACGAGGCTAACTCTGCAATAGGTATGGTTTATCGTAATGATATTATTGATAGAATTCAACAGGACTTATTTGATCTTGGTGCTGAACTTGCTGGATCTAAAACAATTAAAATAAAAAAAGAAAGAATAAACTGGCTTGAAGATGTGATTGATGACTACAATCAATATCTTGAGCCACTAACATCTTTTATTCTACCTACTGGTCCATTTCATAGTGCAAGAGCAATTGTAAGAAGAGCAGAAAGATCAGTTTGGGTTGCCATAGATATACATAAAGATATTACGATAAGTGAACTAATTCCCAGATATTTAAATAGACTATCTGACTTACTGTTTGTCATGGCAAGATATTATAATAAAGAAAAGCTTTGGGAACAAAACTAGGTATAATTTAGGTATGATTGTAACAGATTCAGCCAAAATAAAAATAGCATCACTTATAAAGGATAGCCAAATTGCTGTGCCAGATAAGCCATTATTTTTAAGACTTGCTGTACAGCCAGGTGGCTGCTCTGGACTTCGCTATCAAACCTATTTTGATTATGAAATAAAAGATGGTGATCATGTTTTGCGCTATCAAGATTTTGATATAAGAATAGATAAGATGTCTTGGCCTTATATGGAAGGATCTACATTTGATTTTGTTGATACCATCCAAAAACAGGGCTTTACAATAGATAATCCTAATACACATGGTACTTGTGCCTGTGGCGATTCCTTTAATTGACAGATTAAGAAATTTGTGAAATAATTAATAAATGGAAACCTATAATCTTTTTGTACATGACTTTAAAAAAAGAAATGAAAGTCGTGGCAAAGTAAAAAGACATAGAAAACCTCCTAAGTCTAAAACCACTATAAGGGTAGGCGGTAGAAAAATATCTGCTGCACCAAAAGACAAAATAAATTATAAGTTTCCAGTAATAACATCCTATAGGCCTTGACATATTTTGTTTTAATTGATATACTAAATAGATGTCACAAAACAGAATGGTTATTTGTAGTATTTGTAATAAAGAAATAGAAGTACGCTGGGGCATATTTGCTCATGATAGTTTAAATAGACATATGAAAGAACATAAGTAATGGCTGATCCAAATCAGACACCTGAAAGAGGAGATTGGGTTTGTCCATGCAACGGATGCAAAAAAGCTCGCAAGAAAGCATTTAAAGAAGTAATTGATATTCTTGATGGTGGAGGAGATGCTTATACAAGAATACAAAAAATATCAAAACTGGTAAATGAAAAATGACAGCAGAAGAAATAATACAATTAATTAAAGATCAATATTATCTTTGCCCTAACATACAAGATGATGTCTGTTATACATGGTGGAAGCATGAAGAGTGTGAGACATTACGATCACTTCTTTATACCGTGACAAAAGACAGCAAATATGAAGAGCCACTCACTAAACGAAGGAGAAACTTTTGACATACTTAGTAGATAATTTTACTTGGGCTGAAGAAGAATCTGGTTTATGGAAAGGCTGGACATATAGTTTAGTTAAAAATAGATATTATTTTGACGATATTGGTAACGAATCATTAGCAGAGTTTTGGGCAGATGATTTTTTAAATCAAGCGTATAAATAACTGCCTCCCTAGCTCAGTGGTAGAGCATCCGCCTTGTAAGCGGAAGGTCGTCAGTTCAATCCTGACGGGGGGCTCCAGAATCTGGTATCATATATATATGTTTTGCAGTGGTTGTGGTAATAAATTAATCAACAATGACTGTAATGCCTGCTTGAGTAATTCTAATGCGTTAAGGGAGTTTGAATCAGAAGATGAGTAACTGGACTGATGAGCTAACTGACAAACAAAAAGAACAAGTTTGGGACTTTATAGTGTTTACTGTAAAAGAAATACGTGAACAGATCGCTGTTGATATTCAGGCTACATCCGAACTTTGGAAGGCAAAAGGATTAAATAAATCTCGTCGTACTCAAAAAGCTTTTGATATATCTGCTGCAATTGCAAGAGGACAAAATGAGATACAATGAAGAGCAAATGGCAAATGAAATAAAAAAATCTCTTTTAAAAATGGGTCAAGAATTTAACATTCATCATATATCTGACAATGATTATATTATTGATATTGATTACGAAAAACACACTAAAGAACTTTTAGATATTTTTTATTATTTTTTTCAAGTTTATGCAGACAATAAGTAAGCTATCTATATTGTTTTTTTGACCACATATAATTTTGATAAAATCTTGTTATTTTTGATCTAATTTTGTAAGTTCTTGCATAGTATTCTGGTTTTGTTAAGAATTTTTCTTTTTTACTTTTCCAGTTTTCTCTTTTAAATGGCAGAATCTGTGCTATTGGAGTTCCCTGCTCAATAATTCCCTCAAACTCTTTATCAAAAAATAATGTTATAACTAAATCTAAATTATCATTATCATCTGTATCAATTATTCCAGACATAGTTGAGAATGGTAAATCAAACCTATTAAATGGATGGGTAATTAAAGTGCTATATCCTTTTGGTGTTTCAACAATGTATCCACTATGAACTCTCCATGGACGCTCTGCATGATTTTTAGGAACAATAAAATTATTTAATCTATATAGCTGTTCAGCATCAATAAAAGATCCATCTGGCCTTTGTGTTCCCCAAAATATTAAATGAGTACCATTTACTAATCTAACTTCAATATCTTGTGGAAGACATATCATATATCCAGAAGTTAGTGTATCCATAACTGGAATACATTTTTTTATAGTACCACTAAATCTTGATGGCGGAGATGGCAACCTTAATAAGTCTTCATCTGATAGTTTTATATCTGGTGATATTGACTTAAACCATTCTGGTATTTTTGTATACGATGGTACTGGTGGAGACTCTGATAAATCAATATATTCACTTTGTGGTATAAACTTTATATTTTGTGACAACTTTTTAACCACCCCATTCAATATTTTTCCCTATTTAAAGTATATCATGTTTGCGCTATAGATGCTATAATATAAAGAAAGGTGGGTACTAATTGTTAAAAATAACATTTCTTGGAAACTTTGAGGTTCCATATAGCAGTGAAAATCATCATGCTAAGTCTTTAGAGTCTCTTGGACATACCGTTGATAAATTGCAAGAAAAAAAAGCAACAAGTGAAAAAATATTAAGACGTGCATTGTCTTCTGATTTATTTATTTGGGTACATACTCATGGATGGAAAACTCCAGGTGAGGCACCAATGGATCAAGTTTTAATAGAGCTGAAAAAAGCAAATGTTCCAACCATAACCTATCATCTTGATTTATGGTTTGGTCTTGAAAGACAAAAAGATCTTGAACAAGACAATTTTTATAGAACTATTGGTCATTTCTTTACAGTAGACAAGCTTATGGCTGACTGGTTTAACGATAATACTAATGTTAAAGGTCATTTTATACCGCCAGGAGTTTACGATAAAGAATG
>JACCDG011975285.1_pt1 | contig 21722 bp, 17 predicted proteins | sample 7442471 | NCBI WGS metagenome assembly JACCDG01 (sample SAMN15323444, study PRJNA562643) | freshwater metagenome | isolation source: river surface water | place: USA:Blue River Watershed | collected 2017-08-17 | reverse complement strand
GTAATTACGTACCCTTGCCCGTTGAGCATATCATTAGGATCTTCAGCAGCGTCCTTGTCTATTTTATATTTTTTTAGCTGCAAATCAATAGCTTTGAGTTTTTTATCAATTTTAGCACTTTTTGCATCTATGGCATTTTTCATCATTGTACCAGCTACTTCAAAAATTCTGCTGGCATAACGCACTTCAACATTCATACCAAGATCCATAAGATCATCATAGGCATCTTCGGCTTTTTTAGCAAGATCATCTAGGTCCTTTTCTTCCAAATTTTCTAGATCTTTAATCTGGGGCAAGTCCTTGGTGATTGCTGCCACTGCCTGATAACTCTTATCAAGACTGGTAACTTCTTCGTGTTCAATCTTTTTATCAGCAGATTGTTTAGACTGCTGTTTGACAGAGTCTTCTAGATTGAATAATTCTTCAAGTTTTTTCGTCATACATTACTTATCTTCGTTTTTTTCCTTGATAAAAGATGTCACCCTCATTTATCACACGAAATTTGATACCCTGCTGCTTACACCATGCATTAGCAGCTTCCCACTTGGCAAGGTTCTTTACGTATTGTTCTTGATTATATCTACTTTTACCTACCTGCTCCCTTAGGGTTTGACTAGCAGGTTTAACTTCAACTACTTCGGCATGTTTGCCGCCATTCTTGTCTACATAGACTATGAAAAAATCAGGAACGTAAATTGTATATTTTCCTGTAAGCGGATCTCTGTATGGTATTTGTATGCTTTCACTGGCCCATTTTTCTACGCCGGTGTGTTCATCTAACATACGCATAAACACAAACTCCCAACTACTACGTGCCAAAGGTGTTTTCTTCCCTACATATTTGTCAGGGTTCTTCATTTCAAAACGACTTTGTGCAAATTTTGGCATCAGGCTGCGATGTTACGTATTTGAGATTGTTTTACTACATCGGTGGTTTTGAAACCTAAAGTCGATGTTACTGTTCTATTATTGTTTAGGATTTCACCAACTAATAAATTTATCTGTGTGCCGTTAAAGGTTTTCATTTGATCTAACAATGAAAATATTGGTATGCCATCAAGTTTAGCCTGCTTTAATAATACTGCTGCAGAAACAGTGCTGGCATCTTTATCGAATCCTCGAGATTCAAAAAAACCTATTGCAGCGTCAACTTCTGTAGCAAGAAATTGTAGAGGCTGTTGACCGTAAGTGTCAAAGAACAGTTTTGTTGCCTCTGCACTATCAGACACATTAGGTATAGGTAAATTTGTTTTGATTGTTCTTTCTGTCATATTGTTGGTGGTGGATTAGTCAGATTTCTTTGTGCTGCAGGAGTTGAAGAATCACTGCTTTGATTCTTGGGAAACACTGCACCTATTACTCCTCCTATGGTACTTAGTCCCTGTGGAGATGAAAGGATGTTGATAGCTTCTGCCTTTAATCCTTCTTTGCTGAGTTGACCTATATTTTTTGCGGTATTGATTCCTGCGATAGCTGTACCAAGGAACCCACCAAAACTACCAAATGCTTTGCCGCTGCCTACAGAACCAAAAACTGCTTCTAATCCTGCAAGTACACCACCAGGTCCGGTCAATGACGCTGTACCACCGCCTGCGATGGTCAAAGGAGAAGGTAGCTTATCATAGTGCAGTGTGGCAAAACCCTTGGGATTACCTTCACTGACTGAACCGTGAGTGTAGTACACAGCTTCATAATCTACACTCATCTGGCTTTCAAGAGTTTCATTGGCTGCATAATCAACATTTCCGTGACTCCAAGTTTTAATTCTTGGATTAACCAGTGTGTATCCATTAAATCTTGATCTGCTCATTGTATAGATGCTGATTGATTTAAAAATATCGCTGGTTTTGTTTGCATCTAACCCATATCTAAAATTATCTATCGATTCTGCACCAGATGGTCTGTAATGTAGTGCGCTGTACGCAGACTGCGGATTATGTCTATCTTGAATATATGTTCCGTAGTATATCGCCCATAAAGCATTTACTATGCCTTGAGTATCGTCGTGGAAATTTATATTTACAGTGTCGTAATTTATTTGTTTATAAAGAAGTTTCTTTCTGTTGTATTGATTTTTAACTTCAGTGTCAAAAGTAAATTTAGGTAGATCTGCAGATTTTACCAATACTCCTAGTTCTTCTGTATGACGATTTGTGAACGCAGGTGCCTGGAAACTCTTTTTGTCTAATTCAAAATGCACATAAAATAAAAATTTTGTTCTAGGACTTAGTCTAAAAGTGTCATCTATAAACACTCTGGTGGCATGCTGCCAATTGGCCATAATACCTTTAGGTGCCAACAACCCGTTAACAAAGTTACCTGCAAGATTATTAGGTCCGTCGCCGGTAAGATATCGAATAAATTTATTAGCCATAATAATATTTATATCATAAAAAAAGCCCGGATAAACCGGGCTTTAGTAACATTGTAATTATTATAATGTGAATATCTGAGAACCGCCAGTTGCTGCTGCTGTAGCTGTCTGTCTTGCTACTGCTGTACCAACTCCTGTGCCTCTTGGTGTTTGAATTAGGTTATCAAAACGAATTGTCAACGCAATCTGCGCAGCTTCGTTGGTACCATAATTTAAATCGCCATAGTCAGCATTTTGTAAGAAGCAACCATACATTTCAAAAGTTTCTAAAATAACAGGTTCGTTGGCTCCGTTACCACCGTCTAGGATTTCAACTTTAGTCGTAAACTTATAGTCAATACCTGAACGTGCAGATGATTGCTCAAAGAAATCAAACTGTTTCTGGATCTGTTGTCCAACTAATTTGATTACGTTATTACTTGCATCATCTCTAACGTTGATGGTCACCGGCTCAAGTGTATACTTACCAGCCATATAGACCTTAGAGTTATACACAGGTAATTCAATTTCTTCAAATCCAACTTTTGGACGACTTACATCTACTATCTGCTTAGTCAATTCAGTGCTGGCTGTTGTGCCAAAACCAAGGAATATCACTCTAAAGCGATATTTTAATTTTGGCATCAACAGACCCTGGTTACTACCAGGACCTGCTGTCTGAATAGACATATTGTTTAATGTTGTGATTGCCATATTCTATGCTCCGATATTGTATTTATCTGTTAAATCTCACCAGTATTCTTGATACGTAGTGGGATGTAGATGAATTCAACAGCCTTAACTGGTTCGATAGCAATGTCTACCCATAGCTCATTGCGATCAATTCTAGAATCGGTATTGTTAGACTCATCACAAACTACGGCAAAGTCATACAGTGCTCTTAAACTTACTAACTCAAGCAATAAGCTCTCGCAGGCCTGTTTAATTTCATCTCTAGTGATTTTGTCGTTTGGTTCAAATATGTATGGACGAGCAAGTTTATTCAACTGACTGCGTAGATACACTACTAAACGTGCAACATTGATTCTGTCTAATGCAGAAGCATTTCTTGCACGAGTTTTTTGACCATAGGCCACGTGGCCTACACCAACGAAGAACGGAATTGGATTCACTTTCAAATCGTACAGTGTGTCTCTTTGACCTTCATTTAGTGCAACAGTTTGGAACTCGCCGGAAGCTGCATCAATGTATCCTACGCTGGTAGCGTTGGTAATACCGCCACGACGTGTACCTGCTGGAGCGAACCAAGGATAGCTCACAGCATCGCTCAATGCGATTGTTCTCAGCATCATGTGACTTGCTGGAACTACTGCATTTGCACCGCTGAGATCTGTGGTAAATCCGTTTGGATAGTAAACTGCACAGTACTCATCATAGGTTACAATACCATCGTCGCCGTTGTCTGTGACTAAATTGGCATTTGTACCCCAGGTAGTCAACGAAGTTGCATCTGAAGCTAATCTTAGCGGAGTATCGCCAACTACGAATGCAGTAACACCTCTGTCGATATTCAGATTAACCAAGTTGCTCAACACTTCTGGATATCCAGGTGCTGCAATAAGGTTGAAGTTACGACGCTCTTCATCTCTGATCTCTTCGCTGGTGTCAATCACACTCTTAATCGCAGCAACAACTACTTTACGCTGTGCCTTGCGACCAAAGCTGCCTGAACCATCTTCATTATTAGCAGATGCTGTTACCCAACGATCAGTTGCATAACCAGACATAGATTCGTCATTGAATCTTACGTTATCTTCTGCGGTATTAATATAGCTGTTTTCATAACGCTTGACGTTACCACCGCTTCTGCGAGTATTATACAGCATCATACCGCGTGGGTATAAATCTGGATCTGGAGTATCTGGATCAAGATAAGTGCTGGTCAATAAAGCCTTGATAGTTGCTGCGGTATTTCCTGTAGCACCACTGCTACCATATCTTGCATCTGCAAACAATACACCTTCTTCTGTTTGTTGATCAGTTTTGTCAACTAACTTCCACTCTAGATCTGCGACTGCGTCCCAACGATAGATAGTTGGGAAGTTTTCAATATCTGCTGTGCTGATCCATAGATCACCGTCGACTAAAGCTGTGCCGTCGCTTTGTGTGGTTGGCTCAGTAGCGCCTACCTGTGGACCATTTGGATCTGAATTAGGATAAGCAGAAGCGTGTCTGTAACCTACCCAAGTTGTACCGTTGTGATACAACATATCAACATCGCCAAAATCTGGATTGTACCATAATCTGCCATCTTCTGCTTCATCTAACGGTGCATCGCCGCTGGCAGCAAAGTCATTGGCTGCTAGAGGTTCCCAATTAGAAGCTACGAAATCTTCTACTGCATCTGTAGGTAGAGCATAGAAATTAGCTGTACCTGCTCCTGTGTCTAGATTATAATCTGTAAACAACAGAGCGATAGGAGTACCACCACCATCTACGAATCTAATTTCACCGCCTCTCTTGTGTACAATTTTTAATTCATTGTCGGCTGTTACACTTGCTTCAATAAGATTAGCGATTTGGCCTCCGCTGGAGTCAACACCGAAATCTGCTGCATTGATAGCAGTTGCGATTAAATCCACATCGTCAACAGTACCACCAGCAGTAAACGTTACTGCCACAGAATCTAATGTTAAACTTCCTGGGCGAGACTGTTTCATTGTAAAACCTTTACTACCTGAACTGAATGTAGAAGCAGTAATTGCCGTTGAAACGATTTCAGTATTGCCTGTGGCCTTTCTATGGAATACTCTAAATTTCGCCACAGCCGGCGTTGCGGCGGTATCTGTTTCATCACTGTTAAATTGCACATAGACATCGTCTTTGGCAAGATTAACACCGCCACCTGATCTGTCAAGATAGTAAAGTGCAGAATGTCCTGTAGCATATAACGGTGCAGAAATTGCTTGCCATGTCTTTGTAGCACTGCTCCAACGCTTCACTCTCCAACGAGCACCGTTAGCTGGTTCTGTGGTCTTGATCCAAACTGAACCGCTAGGTCTTGGCTCATCGCTGGCTGTTTTCCACTGTGGTACAGTGGTATGTGGGCTGATTTGTAATCTTGGAGGATAGTACTCTTTGGCACTAAATCCTAGTGCTGTCAATAATGCTGTACCACCTGTACCTGCCTGGATCTCTACAACACCTGTTTGCGTAGAATCTCCACCTGCATCATAGGTTGCCGAACCGTCTGAATATAGATATAATGCAGAACCAACTTTCTTAGCACTGATACCTTGTCCTGACAAAGTAGGATCGGCATTGATAGTGTTTGCAGTTGCAGTTAATTTTGCGCTAGTGTTTGCACCGGCACCAACAGCAATAGAAACACCGTTGATGATAAATGTCTGTCCGGTTGTTATAGTTGTGTTTACCGCTGTTCCTGATACAGCAGCCCAGCTGGCCTTCCATTCAGGACTGCCTACTAGAACCCAGTCACCTGGAGAAATTAATACACCACCGCTGTATGTACCGCCAGGTGACTTATACCAAATTCTAGCTGGTTCTTTGTCTCCGAAACTACCAACTGATTTTGTTGTATATGTACCGTCATCACCGATAGTTTCAAATACCACTGCATAATCGCCAACTGCGCCCACAGAAGTTTTTGGAGCATTACTGTCAATTTGATCTACTTCATCGTCAGTTAATACTAAAGGAATCTTATTGGTAAATTTCTGACCACCAGTGACTGTTGCTGCTGCACCATTCCATTCTTGAACACCCCAAGTGGTTGCTTGTGTATCGACCCACCATTTTCCATCTGCAGGTTCTGCTCCCGGGGCTGCTGATGCACCTTCTAATTCATCGAGGTCAATGTTTGCTCTTACAATAAATGCTGAGTTCGAAGCACCTAAATAACTGTATGCAGCTAGTAGACCATATTCGTTTCTTTCTGATCCGTGTATTGGAGCCGAGCTTGCTGTTTTCTCAAAGAAAGGAACACCAAAATTCTCAACTAGATCTCGTTGACTGGTTACTTTAAATGCTTTTCCAGCATTTGCCTGTGTGGTTGCCGCAGCCGTTGCTGTGCCTGCTGCGTTTGATTTATTCTCTGCCGTAGCAATTACGATCAAAGGAGTTGTACCTGGTTCTGCAGGTGTATAAAAACTCTCGTCAATTACCGTAACTTGTACGCCTGGTGATGTTAGTGCCATTCGAATATCTCCTGGGGTTAATCTTATGTCAAAGTATTTAGCACCTTTTAATGATTTTGGCTGATTTGAGTAAGTCAAAAAGGGGTTAAAAAGGCTTAAATAGATTTATGAGGCCACTTTGCAGATGCGGACAGCGCCCCAGAGCTGTTAATTATAAAAAAAATGATAAGACTTACTACCGCAGTCTTTGCGAGATATGTATGGCCAACGGTTTATATCATGGGATACCACGATGGTTTAGATCGGGGTATAAGATAAAACTACAGTGCGAAAAGTGCGGATTCAGATCACCGCATAAGGAGGTATTCAGAGTGTTTCATATAGACGGCAATCTTGATAATTGCCGCCACAGTAATTTAAAAACTGTCTGCTGTAACTGTGCCCAAGTTTTAGGCAAAGAAGGCATTACATGGCGACAAGGTGATCTTGTTGCTGATCATTAAATACCGTCACTAGCTCGCCCATATTCATATAAAGTTGACTGATCAAACCATTGTTATCAACAACGGCATCAAAATCAGTTCCTACCCAGGCTGTTTCGCTGGCATGGATTTTACGCATTTTAAGTTCTTGAAATGCCCAATTATGGCCTTTATTCGCTTCTACGGCAACCTCATACCAATCTGGTAAACTTCCCCGTTGCACCCAAATAATTTTTCCACCGGCTTTTTTAATACTTGCTATTTCATTGGGAAACCTACAGTCAGAGATCACAACATGATCTTTACTATTGCGGAGTTTATTTTCTAGAGAGGCTATCCAGATATCGTCGTGAAAGGCCTTACGACACACTTCTGTGCCCCAGTACTGTAATACCCATCGCGGAGTAAGTGTGGGCATATCTAGACGTTCTGCCCACCACGGATCTACCTGCTCTCGCCACTCCCGGGCTTCCTTGGTTCGCCCTTCTAACAGTGTTCGGTCCCATCCAAACACCGCGCTTACAGCATCTTTGAGAGTGCTGGCAAATGACTCGCGTCTAAATTCGTGAAAGTTAACTAGATAGTCAGCGACTGTGTCCTTGCCGCTGCCGATAAAACCGCAAATACCTATGATCATAATGTCCTCCGATAAAGACATTATAGCACGTTTAAAATAGAAAAATCAACCTATAATAAAAGTGTAGCCTGCGCCGCCCGGTACTAACTTCATCAAATCGTCAACTAATTTTTCCATTTCTGTTTGGGCTTCGGAGATAAGAGCTGTACCATTAAGTTGGCCGCCTCCCTGGGGTCCTGCAATAGTGGCAAATTTTGAACGGGCCTGTCCTAACATCATCTTACAATTAGCTAAGGTGTAATCTTTGATCCATTGGCCTGCATAGACATCCTGAATAATAGTAGTGTCTGGTTTGGTGTTGTAGGCCATAAGCATAACGCTTTCTTCAGTTCTAGGTCTCTGATGTATTACCAGTTTTCTACTTTCAGGGTGCCAAGTAAAATTAATAAAACTACCAAACATTTTTCCCACTAATTCTTGATACCCTGCGAATAATTCATAGGTCAGTAATCCGCCCATATTTGTCGAGCTTAACAAATAGGTATTTGCATAGGCTAGATTGAAAGGTTCAAAAATAGTGCCGCCTGTGCCGCCACCGGTTCTTGAGCCAATGCTGCGACGGAAAATCTGTCTTACCTGTTGAATTTCCTGTGGTAAAATATATTCATTTACATCAGGTTGCAAATTTAAAAATATATATGATTCTTCTACAGAGTTATCACTGCGTTGTCTAAACACAGATAACGATCTGTTAAGAGCGGTTTCATAATGTATAGGATCAAGTTCTACATCAACCATGCCATCTCCCAGCATAGTTTTGCAATAATCATATACACCCTGTTTGATTTGATTAGTTTGGCTCATACAACTATTTATCTAGCCATAAATATATGACTATGCCAAGACTTTCGCTTTATCGCCCAGAAAAGGGCAACGATTACAAATTTATCGATAAAAATATCTGGGAAATGTTCCAGGTTGGCGGTACTGACGTTTTCGTTCACAAATACATAGGCCCGGGTACACCAGCAGAAGATACACCGGCCACTCCAATGTATGCAAACAACAGTGTGAGCAATATACAGGACCTGCTGTTCTTAGAAAATAGAGATAGAAAGTATGACCCTGACATTTATGTTTTGAGAGGTGTGTATAATATACAGGACACAGATTTCAATCTAAGCCAGTTTGGTTTATTTTTACAAAACGATACGATCTTTATTAGTTTCCATATCAATGATACTATTGAAAAAATAGGCAGAAAACTTATCGCAGGCGATGTGATTGAATTACCTCATCTAAAAGATCAATTCGCACTAAATGATTTTCAATTTTCTTTGAAAAGATTCTATGTCATAGAAGAAATTTCTAGAGCAGCTGAAGGATTTTCCGTAACTTGGTATCCGCACTTATATAGAGCAAAATGCAAGCCGTTGGTGGACAGCCAAGAATTTAAAGAAATTTTAGACGGTCTTGCAGGTGAAGGCAGCGACCAAACACTGCGAGATGTAATGAGCACCTATGAAAAAGAAATGCAGATCACACAGGCAGTGTTGGATCAGGCAGAATCAGATGCTCCTCGCAGCGGATATGACACTGACAGATTCTATCACATACAGAAAAATTTGGATGGTAGGACTGAATTGGTCAGTGTTGATACTACCCAGATTGATGCTTCTAGAGCCACTCAGGCCACAGACGAATTTGGCAATTTGATCTTTGATGAAAATGGTGATCCGATATTCGTTGGAGCCACAGCGTCTACGGCTATTCAAAGTCCTACCAGCGAAGGCTATGACAGTTATCTGTTAGGAGATGGATTACCTCCGAATGGAGCGCCGTTTTCTGCGGGTGCAGGTTTTCCTGCTAATCCAGTAGAAGGACAGTTCTGTCTTAGACTAGATTTTCTTCCAAAGCGATTGTTTAGATTTAACGGAACCCGTTGGATCAAATTTGAAGATCAAGTTAGAATGACTATGAGCAATCTTGGTCCCGATGATGTACAAGAAAGCGGAGATATGTTCGAAGGCAAAGAAGTACGCAATACACAGAAGGCTGGCTTCGTCAACAATCAAAAGACTGATACAATCAACGGTAAAACAGTCAAAGAAAGACAGAGTCTCTCTAAAGCACTTAGACCAAAGGCAGATTCATAATGCATCACTATACTGGAAAAACCTGGAAAGTTATAGATGGGAAAAGAGTATGGTTGACAAAGGAGGCTGTGGCTTAACACCACTGTATAATCATCGACTATTTTTACGACGGTCAAATAAGAAGATACGTCACTCAGTTTATGCGAGTTTTTATTGGATTCAAATATAAAACTGGTGGCGCTGTGCCTGAAGAAAAACATATACCTGTGATGTATGGAGATATGACAAGGCAGGTAGCTGGCATTATCAAGGATAACTCGGAGAATAAGTTGTCTACTGTACCCAAGATTGCCTGCTATATCAGTGGTTTGGAACTAGATACTACCAGATTATCAGATCCAACATTTATCAGTAAAGTACAGATACGTGAACGAAGTTATGAGTTTGACACTGCTGGAGATCCTGTCTATGGAGGCAATCAGGGTGGAGGATATACAGTAGAAAGAATAATGCCTACTCCTTTTAAACTTTCAATGAAAGCAGACATATGGACCAGCAACACTGATCAAAAACTACAGATACTAGAACAAATACTGGTGTTATTCAATCCGAGTTTAGAAATACAGACTACAGACAACTATATTGATTGGACCAGTCTCAGCACGATTTATATAGGCAATATTAATTTTAGTTCAAGAACTATTCCTCAGGGTGCAGAGTCAGAAATAGATATCGCCACTCTAGAGTTTGAAATGCCTGTATGGATAACGCCACCGGCTAAGGTCAAGAAACTAGGTATAGTAAGAACTGTGATTTCGAATGTATTCTCAGAAAGCGGTGATTTGTTGGGGCTCAATGATCTGTCATTTAACCTAGGTAATAGAGGAGCAGATATATCTGTGCGTAGAACCAATGATAATTACAGTGTATTATTGCTCAGCGCTAATAATCCTAATCTTCCTAATTTGTATAATGTAACTATATTAGATATCGATCAGTTAGCCAACGTATTGAAGATTCCAAATACCAGCAAATTCGGCAAAGACATTGATTGGAATTTGATATTAGAACAACAAGGGGGACATATTCCTGGATTGAGTAAGATACATTTTCTTCAACCCAGTGGATATGAAGTCACAGGCACGTTCACTGTCAATGAAATAGATCCCACATATCTTTCGGTGACCATCGATCGAGACACGGTACCAGGCAACACGCTGAATGCTATTACCGCTATAATAGATCCTTATACGTTTAATCCAAAGAAAACATTCAATGGAGTGGCAAATATTCCTGTTGGAACAAGATATCTAATGCTAGAAGCTGTAAACAGCAGTATGAACAGAGGACAGTCTGGCTACGACGGTCCAGACGCCTGGAAAAATATAGACGGATCTGATCCTGAAATAATAGAAAATTCTATAATACAGTGGAATGGTGATCAATGGGTAACAGTTTTTGAACCTACAGAACAGGCAGCTAACAATTATGTAACAAATCTTACCACAGGTATACAATACAAATGGGATGGGGAACAATGGTTGAAAAGCTTCGAAGGCGAATACAATGTCGGCTTTTGGAGATTCGATCTTGATGCATAATAAGTATGAGTATGCAACAGCGAGCAGGTTTACTATTTCTAGCTAAAAATACAGGTAGGATACTGCTAATAGATGAAGATAGTCGTTGGACCGTGCCAACTTTCACAAGACAAAGCAATCTATTAGAAGATTCCAAAACACTTTTAGATCGCTACTGCCAAGGACGAATATTACCCATAGAGCTGTATCTGTCAGAAGACAGAGGTTTTGAATATGGTACATATGTATGTCTAGTTGACAAAGAATTCCTTACACTTGCTGCTGACACTATTTGCTGGGCCAAACTAAATTATCTACCAAAAAATTTACATACAGGTTTAAAAACCACATTAAATAATCAAATTATCCGAGCGAAAATAGAAACCATATTGGAGTTAGAAGATGCTGTCATTGCTGAAAAATGAAAGATTTCAAACAGAATATAAAGAATGGAAATCTAAAATAGATTCTATGTCTGAGACTGTACAAAAAAAAGAACTACAGGAACTTCTGAACAAACTTGTCAATGAAGTGAAACGATTAGATACGTTTCATGAAGAATTGATGAGATCACATAATCTTCCCATGGGTATGGAAGAGACCAAATCTCGAGTATCAGAGATTCGTAAGAAAATACACAAACGAATCAGTGATATTCGAGAATAATTAAGCCTGGGCTTCACCCCAACGTAGAATCAAATTACAGTTTGTAGCTGTACCTGCAACCTTGAATATATTGATGGCCAGTACGTCTGGACCGTTAGGGAATGTTCCGCGACCACCAATAGCTGTGGTTCCAAGTTCTTTCAATGCTGATAGATCCAGTGTTGAAGTTTCGCCTGGATTAGCAATGAACGAAAATACCTGTTCTCCTGGCAGGGCGAATTCCGCACCGAACGTAAATGTAATCGTAGCTGCTGCTGCGATTGAAGTATTAGACGTCTGAGAGAATGTCACTCTGTATATAGTTGTGCCTCCCAGTGTCCGTACAGCAACACCGCTGACGATCGTTCCTGCTGGAAACTGTGTCACTGTAGGATCTAATCGAGTACCTACCGTTGCACCGGATGCTATAAATGAAGCGGAAGTAAAGAACAGAAAGTTTGTACTAGAATAGCTAGCCGCTGTTTGATTGGCAGTAACTGTGGTTGTAATATTTGTTCCGCCTGTAGATGTACTGCTGGCTGAATCAGCAGTTCTTATCCTAGTGTAGGCTGTGCTTGCTAGTGTAACATAGTTTAGGTCAATACCTTCAACTCTAGTGCTGGACATATTAGCAGAGTTCACACGGTCACCTACTTGAATACCACTGCTGGAATACACTGATGTGGTAATAAGAAAATCACGTTGACCATTTCTAAATGCACTGTTGTAGTTACTGCTGATCTGATTAGTGACTGTTACTGATCCGTTACCGTTTATCTGACCAGTCCAGTTTTTACTCATATAGATAATATAGTAACTTGAATCCCAACTTTGTATAGTATTGATGGTAGTGGAGCCCGGAATATTTGTTCCTGTGATACCATCGCCGACTAATGGTTTTGTGGTGAATCCATCATAATCCGATTTTAAAATCCAAAAATAATTAGTTCCACTGAACGCTGAAATGCCGCTGTATATCGCTCTAGTAGTCATTGAAAAGGTCACTAAGGCTATTCCCTGTGCGGCCACAGTGGTAGTTGTGGCTCCTGCTACTGTAGCTGTGCTTGTTGAACCTGCTGCTCCCCAAACCACAGAACCACCTAGAGCAATCTGTGCAAAACTAGGTTGGCCTCCTGCTGCCGCTGAGTTCAATCCGTTCCAGGTAATGTTTGCAGGATTTAAAGGATAGTTCAAAGGATTTAAAATGCCTTCAACAACAATAGCTCCCCCACCAGTCACTGTGTCGGAGGTAATCGACAGAGCATTTAATAACAACTGAGCTCTGTTTAATAATTCTCTTTCTCCTAGATCTCCAACCACTGCGTTTGAAACACTTGGGGCTAATCTAATTAAGAATGCCGTTCTCTTTGTAGTGCTGGCACTGACTGCTGTGGCTGCATAGTTAAAAATGTAACCTCGATCTTCGTCAAAGTTGCCATCTATCAAATACGCACTACCCCAGTGACTAATGATAGGACTGGTTGTGCAGGACACTAACACTACGCCCTGTTTCACAGCATGACTAGCAGCTAGGCCTGCTGTGTAGGTTCTAGTGGCTCCTGCCGCAAAATTGCTCAGTGATGCTGCTCTGGTACATCCTGTTAGAGTATTTGCAGTCAAATTTCTGCCGGAATATGAAATAAGTTCATTATCTATGTACACAGTACCACTGGCTGGGAAGTCTGAAACATCATTTAAGGTAATTGTAGTTTGAGAATCATTGATAGCTGCTGCTAGACGATTTCTAGCACCTTCATTAGTCACTTCATATCTTACCGGAGTATTACCAGTTCTCATATATGCTTCAGTGTTTAAGTTATTGCCTTTTAATCTATGACAGAAAACATAATTACCGTCTGGTCCTCTGAACATCCAATCGATGAAGCCTGCTCCGTACCAGCTAAACTGGATACCAATCATCTGCATCTTTGTTACATCGATATTATATCCAGAAGGTCCTGTACCGTCGCACTTATCGAGATTCCATTCAGATTGCGGAATGATAATATCATCTATTTTACAAACCTTTACCCCAGTTACATTGTTTACTCCTCTAAAGTCAGGAGTCACTGTCATTACTGTGTTTGAAGCGATACCAGCAACAACGTGAGTCATTCCGCGGATAACGATCCTATCTCCTTCTTGTAATTGATCTAAGAATCTAGTATTAGTACCTGTTACTGAATTACTGTCCGCATTTATCGCAACAGTACCTGCAATTTGAAAAGTAGAACTTCTTCTACCTACCGCCAAAGTCTGTCCATCGTACTGGAAGAAAATACCATTTTGATCATCAAATGGCCCTGATCTCACTGTTGCACCATGCCAGTACAATAGTGCCATCTGACACTGACTGCCTATTTCTCCTGTGGTGCTGCCTAGTGCAGTCTGAGCCACTACTCTAAATGTTCTTTCATCTACGATTTCGCTGACAACATACTCGCCATTGTAACCTGTTGTCTGAATACCGGACAACCTAACAGTTGAACCTGCCTGTAGTCCGTGGTCTACATCATCTGTGACAATTGTAATCAACGATCCGGCAGCCGTTGCTGCCGCTGATGCACTGCGAATATCAAAACTTGGTGCAAATAGTGCACCGGTATTATACATAGCACCTTTACCAGACTGATAACGTATGTATTTTTTACTCTGACGAATTGCCTGTCCACCGTGTTGTGGTCCTCCTGTACCTAATTGTACACCGCCGTCGAACGGTCTATGAGTAAAGAATGTGTCAGGTCTAACATAGACTATACCCTGTAATAGAGTTGCAGTATCAATAGTACCAGAAGATCTAGCTGTATATCTTATAACATTGGGTGCAACAATTTCTTCTACGGCGAATGGGCCGGAAGCTAATGCATGATTAGTACCGACTGAGGAAATTGCTATGTTTAATCCCATACCTGGCACAAAACCATGATTAGAAGGAAATGCTACCTGTATAGTTGCGATAGACGAATATGAAATAGTAGTAGTAGCTGGCACTATTGCTGAAGTATTTTCAGACAGTGTCACTGTTGCATATATTGGAATTTGATCTCCTCTGGCTGCGGTACCCGAAGTGATTGATGCGGCTGTGGGATAACCTCCAGGTGCAGATACTGTGTCTATTCTCAAAATAACATCATTAGCAGGAGTTGTTCCTTCAAGACTAGTACCTGGAATTTTAAATCTGTTGCCTACATAATATTTGGTTCCGGCACTGCCAGGAAATGCTGTCAAACTGTAGGTGCCGTTGGCTCTGGTGATAAACCAGTTACCGCCACCTGATCCTTTTGAACTATCACCATAGGCTTCTATGTCATTGAATGTGCCTGTGCCTGTGCCTGTGCCTTGTACGATACTGGCACCTGTAACTGCACCGCCAGACACTGAACTGATGTTTATATAAAGGTCATTGGCCGGTGTTGCACCGCCTAGAAAATCACCGGTGATCAATGCTGTGTCACCTACTACCCAATCGCTGCCGCCACCACTAGATCCAATACCAGAGATACTGTAAACGCCAGACGATACTGATATATTAAAAAATGCATTCAGACCAGAACTGGTAACAGGAGTTGCGGCTCCGTTATATACGCTTTGATCTCCGGTTTTTCCAACGGTTACTGTTCCACTTAAACTTAGTGTAATGCCACCGATGGAAGTTATTTCTCTAAGAATATTAGGAGAAGCCTCGTTGCCAACAGCCATACCTGCCTGTATACCAGATACATCCACTAGATCAATACTGGTAGCACCTCCACCGTAGGTAGTTCTTACGTATCTATAATCAACGATACCGTCTGAGTTTGATGGTCCGAACACACCAGCAATCTGTGTTCCAGCAGTTATTCCAGTACCGCTGAGTGGTGCTCCCACCGGAGGAGCAAGACCCACAAATGCCAAGGTATTCTGACCGCTTTCTGTACGCAGAGCTGTGGTAAATGAACCACTGCTGCCGTTACTATAAACAGAAAAAATAGGTTGTCCTACACTGGCTCCAGTGTAAAATGCTGCCTGTCTTAGCTGAGAAGTTGAAGTTGCTAATAACTGTCCGTTTGATGTACCTACTTTAGCTTTTGCATAATAGGTAAAGGTAGTGCCACTGGGCACAGAATAAATGATAAAAGTTCCTTCTGCTCTGGCAAATCCTGTGATACTTGATGCCAACGCCCTGATACTGATTGCCTGTCCAACTTGTAGTCCGTGACTAGATGTAGTAGTCACTGTGATTAAGCTACCGCCAATACCGCCTGTGCCTGTAGAGGCATCTGTGACTATGGTGCTGACTGTAATGTCTGTGGCGCTGACTTCATAGGTAGCAGGATAACCTCTCTGTGTACCAATGGCCTGCCATTTGGTTGGTTGTAGACCATATTCAAAGTCTGCGTCAAGCATAGCCTGAGGCTGTGCCACTCGCATACGTTCGATAGCATCTGTACCAAAATCATAAGGTCGAGTTTTGATTTCGGTGTTTTCTAAGAAAACCTGGATACTGTCTGAACTAGACATAGCAGACGTATTATATTTGAATCTAATTACAGTTGTACCATTGTTTACCTGTACTGCATTTGGATAAGCACTGCTGTTGCCTTCGTTGAATTGTACAGTTCCGCCTTTGGCGGGTTCTGCGAAATTATAAATCACTACGTTATCAGTAACGTTAGAAATCAATAATATATCTTCAAGTTCAACTTTTCCAAGTATTTCAATTCTACCCAGTGCGATTGATTCCGCCGGCAGGCTACCTAACCCGTTTTCAATTACTTCTTTGACGTTTGTTAACAGTGTCTGTACACGAGCATATGAGCCAGCTTCAGCGGTTTTTGTTCCATCTATGACCTGCAATTCCAGCGCCTGTTCTGGACTGACGTCTAAAGTGTTTGTAAGGATGTTTGTTGTTATCAAATCTCTTATGAATTCATATCCTTCATATTCTGGTATTCTATTTCCGTCAATCTGTGCGACTGTACCGTCCCAATATTGGCTGGCGACATATCTAATTTCTTCGTTACCACCATATCTTAGATCGTGTAATAATGCATCGATAACATATCCGCTGTCTCTTTCGCATTTTACTGTGTTGAAGGTATAACCCACATAAGAAGAATCACCGGCAGTGACTAAATTCTGTATGAATGCTACGATTTCTTTGATAAGAAACTGTCTATTTTGGCTTATCAAACTATAGGCGTTAGGTAATATGTTATCATCAACACTGACACCTGGAGTAAACACATAATTCTTAACTAATTTCTTTGCCATTTATTTTTCCTTATACTCCAAACGCGATCGAAAACGCTAACACAGTAGAATCTACATATGATTTATTTGCTGCGTGTGATGCCACGGTAGGAGCAGTAGCTATATTTACATTACTTCCAGCAGTGATTTGTCCGCCAACACCAAGACCACCAGTGATAACTACAGCACCTTCTGTAGCAGTAGTTGAAGCAGTTGAAGCGGTAAATCTATTTGTTGCGCCCGCCGAATTTATTTGACCTGCTACACCGAGACCACCTTGCACAATTACTCCACCTGTTGTAGCAGAAGTGCTGACGGTGATATTTGTAAAGGTAGCAACACCAGATACTGCCAATGTAGGCACGTTTAAGGTGCTTGTTCCCTGTGTAAATGTCAGTGATGCATTTCCTGCGAAAACTCCGCTGTTGTTGAATTGGATCTGTGTGTTTGAACCGCCCGGTGGAGTTTCTCCGCCAGCGCCACCTCCAGATCCCCAACCTAAATTGCCTGATCCATCAGTTTGCAGAAACTGTCCTGCATCTCCATCCTGCGATGGCAACACCCAAATTTTATTAGTGGCTATGTTTGCAGGTGCTTTAAAGCCAACATAATTACTGTTATCTGTGTCATTGAATCTAATTTCTGATCTAGTTCTCAGTGCCAAATATTCATCTTCAACGTTGATGTTCCCGCCTACGAATAGATCATCTACGATACCCACACCACCTGTAACTCTTAGTGCACCGGTTGTTGAACTTGTACTGACAGTAGCACTAGATAATATTATAGGATTAGGTATAGTACCTCCACTGAATCCACTAAAAGTCAATGGTTCCCATCTACTATTTGTTGTGCTGTAGGCTAGAACCTGATTGTCCGACGGGGTTCCTGTAATAGTTACATCACCTAGACCATCTAGAGTATGATTAGCAATGCTGCTCACAGTACCTGTCAACGTTCCTGTGATTGTTCCTGTAACAGTAATGTCGGTAAATGTAGGACTTTGATTGGGAACTATTTCCCAGGCATCGCCTGTATAAATCCAATTTGTCGTACCGTCAGTATAGGTCGTTACATTTGCTGTTGGATTATTAGGAAAATTTAGTGGCATTTCAAATCCTTATTATATTGTTGCTATATCTTTGATATTGATAATACCTACCATACCACCGTGAATAGAACACTGATATCTGTAGTTGCCATTGATATTGTGCGGAATCTTCCAATACAAGGTTCCACTGGTTTGTCCCTGTGCAGATGAACCGGTTATCACTGTGCCTGTGGTAGATACGTGTACCAGTCCTGTATTGTAATTTGATCCTCCGCTGGTCTGAACTAAAAAAGGATGCCCTGCTATATTTAAATCGAATGCAATGGTCGTTCCACTGATAGCATAGACAGTAGGGTTACCAGTTGCACCATACTGATCAAAACTGTAAGATGATGCACCGTTGGCAGTGACCACTAGTCGAGTTATAGCCTGAAGATAGATTTTATCAACAGTTAAACCTGCGCCTGAAGCATCAGTAAGGCCTGAAAAATTTGCAGCATTGGCTGCAATTGTAATAGTGTCTGTACTGGCATTTGTGGTAATTTGTATACCTGCACCTGCTGCCAGTGTCAGTGTATCTGTAGATGAATCTGCCACCACATTACTTTGTCCTGCTACCGCAATCGTTTCAAAACTATTGCCTGAACCGCCGCTAGCACTGATCGTAATTGTGTCTGTGCTGGCATTTGTGGTAATTGTTACGTTTGTACCTGCGACAAGTGTAAGAGTGTCACTAGAAGTATCTGCTACGACATTACTCTGTCCAGCGACAGCAAAAGTAGTAAAGACAGATCCTGCACCTCCGCTGGTCGCGTCAGTATCATTGATCCAATTAGTACCGTTATATTTGAGAACCTGTCCTATGCTCGGTGATGTAATTACAACATCAGACAGTCCATCTAAATTGCTGCCGGCGCCTTGTAGATCGGCCGAAGCTTGCCATTTTGACGAGACAGAATTGTATTTTAAAACTTGACCGTTGACAGGTGGTGTGGTAAAATCTATATCTGTAAGAGCAGCCAGTGTAGAACTTGCTGAGCTAGAAATAGTGATAGTATCTGTGGTAGCATTGGTAGTGATAGTTATGTTATTTCCTGCTGCTAGTGTCAATGTATCAGCAGCAGCATCTGCTACTACGTTGCTCTGTCCAGCGACTGTAATAGTAGAAAATTGACTTATATCACTGTAATTTGCCATCGGTACCCACTGTCCCGCATGAGCAAAATACATTCTGCCTGTGTCGTGAACGTGTGCTACCATACCGTGCCAAGTAGCGGGACTTATTTGATTCAAAGCAGTTAAATTATCAAAGTATGCTCTCACATAGCTGACTGTGGCAGAAGCTGTGATTGACCCTGTGATATTAAGATTGGTGCCATTCCAGGTTAAAGCACTGCCTGTGTCTGATACAACACTGCCTGTCGAAGCATAATAAGCCAATCTATTTTGAGTTCCGGCTCCTACACCACTACCACCACCGCCCCCACTGCCCGTATTGGTAATGGTTATGGTGTCTGATCCTGCATTAGTGGTAATAGAAATGCCAGGTCCGGCTACAAATGTCAATGTATCAGCCGCTGAATCTGCTACAATACTGCTTTGGCCGGCAACTTCGACAGTAGAAAATCCAACGATTTCGGAACCCGCAACAGTAGTGCCCGCTGGCAATACTATACTATTTCCAGATGCAGTAATTGTGGCGCCACCAAGATTAATAGATGAGCCGCTGAGATACAGATCTCTCCATCGAAAACTGCTGCTACCTAGATCGTAGGTTGTGTTCGCTGTAGGAATTAAACTTGCGTTTAGATTAAGTTTTGCCGGTGTAATTAAATTATTAGGTATTTGTGTCAGCGAAATCGATCCAGATAACCCTGAAAAAGATGATGCTCCGCCACCTCCGCCACCTCCGCCAACGCTAGGTGTTGTGGGCTGTACCCATTGGTTACTGTCGCCGTCATTGAAATATATGTAAATTTTTCCGTTGTTTGTATTAAACCAAACTGTGCCAGCATCTACCCCAGTCGGGGGAGTAGCTGAGGGAATAACGGAACTTATTTGTGCTTCTAAATTTTCTAAGTCTGCACGTAATAGGGCGATACCGCCTGTGTTTATTCCGTCATATAGACGCAAACAATTACTATCTTTGTCAAAAAAAACCTCGCCTCGCGAACCGGTTTTTCGATCTAGATAATCGGCATCTCTAGGAATAATTCTAAAATAATCGAATGCTGTCATACTGTTATTTATCCTGTGTTAGCGGTTCTATATTTTGGAATATAAATACCGCTAAGATGACTGAATTACCTATATTTGATAACAAAGGCGTTGTACTACCTTATGTGTTGAAAGCACTAAAACAGGTGATGCACAAGTACGACATCGAAATTGCAGTGGCTATAGATAAATTTGAAACAGTACAGGCTCTGTGGTTGAAAGAATTCAATGCAACATTAGTGATCAGAGAAAAAGAACAGCATTTTACAAGTATTAGATTCGTAAATTCTGCTGACTGTTTGAAATTTAGTTTGACTTTCTATTAATCAACGTTGACCACGGACGAAGGTATCAGTATACCATAAGATTTCACGATTTCCTGTATCTTTTCTGAGGCTTCAAAACCGTGGAATAGTTGAAATCTTTTATCTGTATCTTTTATAAATGGATAATCTATAATGTAAAATTCACAGTATGGATCCCAGGCAGCATAAATTCCTATTACACCTGGATCGTAGTATATTTCTTCCCAGATATGAATATCATTTATTTGAGGTAATGAATCAAATAACCACTTGTCACTGGGCGGAGTTGAATTAAAATTTTTATCGTAATTTCTTATCTGCCAGCTATTGTTTTTGATATCGATAGTTGATATAAATTTAGCTATCATTGTAAAGCCACATCTCGTCTTCTTCTACCCAAGACTTATACAGACAGAGATCTACTCCTAGGTCTTTGGCACGTTGAAAAACCTTTTTTTGTGCTCCTGCGCCATAGTAAGTTTCTATAACTTTATCGTTGTAACGCTGTCCATGCTGTAAAGGTAACCATCCTGTGGTAACCATATAAAACTCAGCAAAAGGTGAGTAGGCTGCATATACTCCTATGCCTTGACCAGCCTCGTACAGTATCTCCCAGATATCAACGTCCTCGATCTGCATGTCTCTAGCATAGTCCCAATCTCTGGTAGGAGGTAACCATGGAGTATTTCTATCTAATTGATTTCTATCAAATAGCTCATCTTGATCTCTAGGACCCAATATATTATAAGTTGTTTTGAATAATGGCATATTAAGAGAATGGATATCTTACAATTACTATTCCTGGTGCTCCGCTGCCTGCAGGGCCGGGTCCGGAATTTCCAGATCCAGAAGTTCCACCACCTCCGCCGCCATAGTTATTACCTACCCAAACCGGTGCTGGAGTACCTATTCTTGGAGAGTAAATGCCCCACCCGCCTGGTGCCCCACCACCTGGACCGCCCTGGCCGCCTGGACCAATTCTAGGACCACCACCTCCGCCGCCACCACCAGCATAGGTTGTGCTATTACCTGGCCAGGTTGTGCCTGGGCCGCCATTGCCGCCTGG
>JACCDG011319780.1_pt1 | contig 21722 bp, 22 predicted proteins | sample 7442471 | NCBI WGS metagenome assembly JACCDG01 (sample SAMN15323444, study PRJNA562643) | freshwater metagenome | isolation source: river surface water | place: USA:Blue River Watershed | collected 2017-08-17 | reverse complement strand
GAGGTCCAACCCAAAAATTAATCTTGCCTCGATTTACCAGCTGTTTGTTATACTTCTTCCAATCGCGCTTTTGAAAATGCATAGACCGCTCCAAGGTTTTGTCGCTAAGTAGCGTAAACCTATGCATTTTCTTTCATCAAGAGATTTCTTTATTGGTTAGCTTCTAGAGACTTGCGCAACACACCCGGTGGAAGCGATACATAGAGCAAAAATTGCCTCCTGAACAAAAAGAACGTTCTTGGACATTTCTTGGCTAGAGCTGCCATAATAAAATCTTCTTCTCTCACAAAAAAGCCTTATTCGATTATGATTTCCTAACAGTGGGGTATTTTTTATGCGTAAAAAAAAGAAGGCAACGCCGTGGCCGGTCTTTCTTGCTATTATTCTAGCCGTTCTTGTGGGCTCTTGGACGGGCAAGGAGACAACAATTTTCGGGGTCTCTCTTTACCACCTCTTTGACTACTTCGGCTCCCTATTCATTAAAGCTTTAACTTTAGTGGTTGTTCCTCTTGTTTCTTCCTCGATTATCACAGGAGTTGCGCGCATTGGAAATGAGGGCTCTTTTGGAAGGCTTGGAGCTAAAACATTTGGCTTTTATTTGAGCACGAGTCTGATTGCCATTTTGATCGGTCTTTTCTTTGTAAACCTACTCAGTCCAGGAACAGCGCTTCATTCCGATCTTCTCACGACAGTGCAAAGTAGCGCCGCCGATATCGAAAAGCACATCGTGAGACAAGAAAGTCACCAACTCTACTCTATTTTAGGTGACATGATCCCGGGAAATATTTTTGATGCGCTTGCTAAAGGTCACCTCTTGAGCGTGATCTGCTTTAGCCTTCTCTTTGGCTACTGCATGTCAAAAATTGAATCCAAACCCTCTAGCGCTCTATTTGACTTCTGGAACGGTGTTTTTCAGACCATGCTCCAAGTCACCCATTTCGTTATGAAATTTCTACCTTTCGGAGTCTTCTGCCTGGTTGCCAAGGTCTTTGCTTCCACGGGGCTTGATTCTCTGAAATCTCTTGGATTCTTCACCCTTTCTGTGCTGCTCGGGCTTGCAAGTTTTATGTTCATAGCGCTCCCCCTTCTGCTTAAAGTGATCGCTAAAGTGCGTCCAGGGCGCCATTTTAAAGCGATGGGACCAGCTCTCATCACGGCATTTTCGACCAGTTCTTCATCGGCAACGCTTCCGATCACTATTGACTGTGTCGAAAAAAGAGCGGGCGTTTCCAATCGAATTTGCAGTCTTGTGATTCCTCTTGGGACCTCCATTAACATGTCAGGCTCTGCCCTCTATGAGTGTGTGGCTGCCATGTTCGTGGCCCAAGCCTATGGGATTGACCTGTCATTTACAACACAGTTTCTAGTCGTTTTCTTGGCGCTTATTACCTCAATTGGTGTTGCAGGCATTCCATCCGCTAGCCTTGTTGCGATCATCGTGATCTTAAAAGCGATTGGATTGCCGGTCGAAGGGATCGGCCTATTTGTAGCTGTGGATCGCGTTCTTGATATGTGCAGGACCGTCGTGAACGTGTTTAGCGATAGCTGCTGCGCTATCCTCGTTGCCCGAACAGAAGGTGAAAAAGAGGTTCTCCAAAAAGACTTATAGGGTTCAAGCACGCAGACTTAATGCCTCAGGAAAAACTTCATGAAACGTTGCGTGATTGTCGCAATTTCTTAAGGAGAAATTCTCTTAAGGTTTCGATAGCAGAGTCCTTTTTCCCCCATTGTCTTAATAAAGAAACGTGAATATCTGGCAGTGTTGGAAGTAAATGATCCTCAATCGGATTGAGGCCCTGTGGAATCATGGTCGTGGGAAGCACGGTTACGCCCATATTCGCTTTGACAGCTGCAATTTTACCCGCATAGCTCGGACTTGTGTAGACGATCCTCCATCGAAGATTCGTCTTTTCAAGAGAGGAAATCATCCTGGAGCGATAAATACAAGGCTCAGGCGATACAATCAGCGGAATGGGTCCATTGTCTAAAATAAAGGGAATACTCCCATGCTTACTAACCCAAACAAGAGGTTCTTTCCAAATTTCAACACCATTGGGAATATCGTAAGCAGAGCTCATTTTCACAACCGCTAAATCGAGCAAGCCATCCTTAAAACGCTCGATCAGATTGAGCGAAAGATCACACTCTACATTCAAAAAAACACGCGGGTGTATCCTAGAAAAATCAACTAAAACATCTGCAAGAAAAAGAGTTGCAAAATCTTCGGGAACTCCGATGCGAACTTCCCCATCAAGTTCGGGTTCTTTAAAACGATCTAAAAGCTCCCGATAGAGTCCATGAATACGCAACGCATAAGGTAAGAACAACTCTCCTTCCTTAGTCAGCGAAAGCTTTTTTTCTCTACTAAATAAACGTGTCGAAAGCTTTTTTTCTAAATTACAAATTTGTTGCGTGACAGCGGATTGTGTCCTATTCACACGTAAAGCAGCTTTCGTAAAACTTCTACATTCAAAAACAGCTATAAAACATTCTATTGAAAATCCATCCATAAGAAAATCTTATTCATCTCATTAAAATTATGCGTTTTCCTTATAATACTGCTGTTTTTTATTCTAATCAACAGAAGAAGAGGGCTCGATGCCAATAAAAAATTTAAACAACTCGAGATATCTTAACCAAACGATATTCCTGGCTAGCATGCATGAAAAAGAAAAAGTGATCGCCCCTCCCTTCGAAGATTTTCTAGGATGTAGCCTCATACCTACCGCAATTAACACCGATATATTTGGAACGTTTACGGGAGAAATTAAACGAAAACTATCCCCTTCTGATTGTGTGAAAGAAAAATGTTATCAAGGTCTGGAATCTAAAAATGCAAAGCTAGGGGTTGCTAATGAGGGAAGTTTTGGACCACATCCCCTCTTCCCCCTTCTTTCGGCTGATCATGAAATTTTATTTTTTACAGATCGCCATCTAGGGTTTGAACTGATGCTCTCAAAAATTTCTTTAGAAACCAATTTCAGGGGAAAAAGTATCGCAGATCTTGAAGAACTTAATCTCTTTGCTCAAACCGCTTTATTTCCCTCTCATGGATTAATTCTGCGCCCTAATTTAAGAAAAGACGAATCTTTGCTTTATAAAGGAATTCGAAACAGCAGGGATCTTCAAGAAGCTTTTGTTACATGTTCCAAACTTTCCAGAGATTCTAGGGTCTGGGTAGAAACTGATATGCGTGCTTGTATGAATCCCACCCGTATGAAGGTCATCGGAGAACTCGCGCACGCAATGGCTAAACGACTTGCAACACCTTGCCCTCTTTGTGAAACCCCGGGATGGGGAATTGTTCAAACAATACAAGGACTCCAATGTGAAAGTTGTGGATTGCCAACAAATTTAGTCCACTCAGAAGTGCACGGATGTTGTCTTTGCCCTCACAAAGAAGTGGTTCCTCTTAATATTGCGTTAGCAAATCCAGGTCAATGCTTTCGCTGTAACCCTTAATAAGGATAATTATACCAATGATTTTTTTAACTCTTATATGGAACAACCTTTTTACGATTCCAATCTTTTGTTTTGTTTTGGGTTGTCTACTTTCAACTTTCCGGATTCAGTTGTTTTTTAATGCTAAAATGCATCATTTCCTAACATCCATCCTCCTCTTCTCGATTGGACTTAAAGGGGGAATCGCTTTAGTACAACATGCAAGCCACCAGATATTTTTTCTCCTAGGCGTTCTTGTAATTTGGGGTTTGATACAACCTGTATGTTCTTACCTACTTTTAAGACGTCTGACCTTGCTTGATCAAACGACAGCGATCGCCGTTGCCGCATCCTTTGGGTCAATTAGTGTGATGACTTTTATTGCAGGGGCTGCCTTCTTGGAAAAATTAAGCGTACACTACGAACAAATGGTCGTCGCTGCAGTCGCTGTCATGGAAGTTCCTGCGATTATTTCAGGGCTAGCTATTTCTAAAAAAATCAACAACTCAGTTCAATTTTCATTAAAAAAAATAATGAAAGAATCATTTTTTAACAAAACAGTTCTTTTTATTTTTTGCGGAATTTTTTTTGGAGGAATCTGTTCAATACTTCGTTGGAATCAAATCCCTGATACTATTCTAGTTGGTTTCAAACCTTCTTTATTTCTTTTTTTATTTAATATGGGAATCCTTGTGGGATACCATCGGCACGATTTACGTCGATTCTCCTGGTCACTGAGTTTTTTTGGCCTCTACATGCCATTAATTGGAGCGATTTTTGGAATTTTACTCAGTTATGGGATGGGATTGGATGTTGGGACAGGAACATTAATTACAATATTAAGCGCGAGCGCTTCTTATATCGCTGTTCCAGCTGCAATGAAAATCGCGCTTCCTGAGGCAAAAGAAGCCATTTACCTACCCCTTGCTCTAGGAATTACTTTTCCATTCAATGTTGTGATTGGAATTCCACTCTATTATCAAATGGCGGTTCTTTTATTAGGATAGGTTCAAAGCTTTTTGGATCAAGGCGCGGAGTTCAGTTTCAGAAACTGGGGAACTAGACCAGCGCATCTGCTGCAAGATCGCCTGCTCTACAAACATTTCTAATCCAAAAATGAGATGGCATCCCTTTTTCTGACATTCTAAAAGAAATGGGGTCTCTTTGGGTGTCGTAACGACATCCATGGCATAACAGCCCGGAAGGATCCATCGAGAATCGATTGCTTCGTTGCCTTTGGGGGTGCTGTTGATAAGAAGATCATACCCTTCTCTAAAGACCCTAGGCAGCTCTTCAAGGCCTCCCCCTTCACACCCGACTAAAGAGGCGAGCTGCAAGGCAGAATCTTTGCTCCGATTGAGAATACAGACTTGGGCTCCTCGCTCGCGAGCTTCATAGGCAATCGCCCCACCAGCACCGCCCGCTCCCACGATCACGACTTTTTTACCTTGAATCGGCAAATGCTTTTCAATCGCATTGAGAGCGCCCGCGCTATCGGTATTACTGCCAGTTAGTCTTTCTCCCTGAATCGTCACGGTATTGACGCGATGAATTTCTTTTGCTGAAGCGGCCACCTCATCCAAATAAGGAACAATGAGCTCTTTGAGAGGCATCGTGACACTTAAGCCCTTGAAAGAGAGAAAGGGGATTTCTTTTAAGAAAGTCTTCAGCTCCCCATCTTGGAGGGCAATAGCCACATAACAGGCATTTCTCTTAAAATGGGTAAAGACGAAATTATGGACCGTGGGGCCCTTCGAATGACTGACTGTGCCACCAATCAGTGCAAATACCTCTGTATGGGTGTTCAGTGATGGGTAATGATAGGCCTCGCAGAGCTCCTGAAAAGAGAGTTGTCCTAGCCCTGGATTCTGAGTAGGCGTTGCAGAAGCAAACGAAAGGTAGTTCCCGTAGACTGGAGCTAAAATGCGTGTGATTCTACCGAGTTCTCCCATCGCAATTCCGACAACATGATGCTGCGCTCTGGCTTTAGACACAAAATGCATGACGCGCAGGCTATCGAGAGAAGAGTGCGCCGTCACCGCAATCTTATAAATATGCGCGTAGGGGGAGAGCATCTCTTCTAAGATCGCTTCTAAATTCGTGGGAGTCTTCTCAAAGTCATGATAAGAGGACAAAAATAAGATCTTCGGAAACTGTACCGAAAGCTTCTCTTTAAAAGATTTTGGAATGTCATACTCTAAATCAACAAGATCGGGCCCCAAAGCGCACAGCTTCTCTAATAGCTCTAAACGCTCCTCTTCAGTCCCTTCAAAAAAGCCTCCCTGCCGTTCAGGTCTTACTGTCAGAAGGGCTTTTAGGGCGTGGGAATGCGCCTCATGGATCCAGGTTGAAACCTGGTCTAAAGAAAACTTCTCTAGGGTATCTAATCTGAGTTCGACACCTGCTGCAAAAAATGACTCAGCTCTGACAAGATTGCTGATCTTGGCTATCTCTTGCCCGCTCAACGTAATAAACAACTGTGTCATAGGGTAGGGGGGGTATCTTGAGGAAATGCATAGATACCCGGGAGCCCCCGGTAGAATTCCTCGTAGTCAAGACCAAAACCGATCACAAAACGGTTAGGAATCGTAAAGAGAACGTAGTCGGGCAGCGTGGTGATTTCGCGTGGAACATCTTTTACAAGAAGGACTAATGTTTCGAGATTTTTAGGGTTTTGTTTTTCGATTTCTGCACAGACATAAGTCAGGGTATGTCCCGTGTCAAAAATATCGTCAATGAGAAGAACGTTTTTGCCTGTGACGTTCAGTCCCTCACAAAAATCAACCTTCAGCTCTCCTTTCTTCGTTTTGGAATAACTGCTTGCTCTCACATAGTCGATGGTACAAGGAACGTTTAAGTGACGGATGAGATCAGCTGCAAGGCAAATCGAGCCCTTCATTACCATCACCAGGGAAAGTCTTTCTCCCTCATATTTTTGGTTGAGAGCGCTTGCAACTTCTTGAATTCTTTTGTGAATGACGTCAGGTTCTATGAGCAGATCCAAAGATTCCTCCGCAAATACCCTCTCAGAAACAGCCCGATCCATGATCCGTTTTCCAAAACCCACAAAAACCTCCCCTGCGATGAGTACGCCTGGTATATCACAGGGAAGAGATCAGCCTCAATTATTTTCTCTGAGAAGCAAAACTCTCCTTGACAAGGGATCCCAAAAACATCGAAATCAACACACAAACAGGCAACGTCCACAGCAAGGTAAAATAATTGCTAGAAATCCTGAGACAAACACAAAAGAAAAGGCAAGGATTCTTTGGAAAATTTCATCTGAATCGACGATACCTTAACAAAACTTATCGCAAAAGTTTAAAAGCTGGTCTTATGCCGGTTCTTTAGCCAATAAAAAATCATAGGGCCCAACATGGCGGGAACGCCTAAGTAAAATGCAGATCTTAAGTTTGCACTCCATGCCACGACGAGCAGGCATAGAATTTGCAACCAAATACTGGTTAATGTCGAGTACGGATATCCAGGAACTCTGTAAGGAAGAGCCAATACTTTTGCAACAGAAAGAGCCTTACGAAAACGAAACTGAGACCAACAAATCGCAATCCACGCCATCGACCCTGTAAATCCTGAAATTGCCAGGAGATTCGTATAGAGCTGGTGCTCGGCAAAAAAATAAGAAAGAAGCAGCATGCTCCAGATTGCAAGCAATGTCATCAACGTTGCATTTCTGGGGGTTGCCGATAGACTTAAATGGCTAAAGATTTTAGGCGCTAGTTTTTTGACACTCAAGCCATGAAGAGCGCGAACACTTGCGTAAAGACCACTATTGGCGCATGAAAGAGCGGCAGCAATCACCACAAAGCTAAAAAGATGTGCAATTGGATAAAGACCATAATGAGCCAGAGCCTCTGCAAAGATCGTCCCTTTTAAGTTTGCCTCTTGCCAGGGGAAAATAAGTGTCAGCAGAAATGTCGGAACAAGGTAGAGCCCCACGATTCGGTAGGAGACTTTTTTCAGCGCTGACGGAATGGCAACTTCTGGTTTTTCAGCTTCTGTAGCGCTCAGTCCGATGATTTCTGACCCTTGAAAGTTTGTCAAAAGAACGACCATGTTCAGAAAAAGAATAGCCACTCCATGAGGAAAAATCCCTCCATCGTTCAAGAAGTACTGCATGCCAATGGGCTCTCTTGTGGGAAAATTTAGCACTCCTGTGAAAATCAAAATCGCAACCATTGAAAACATAAGCAGCGCTAAAATTTTAATCAGCGCAAGCCAAAACTCAAGCTCTCCAAAAAATTTGACCTTCAGCACATTGACCCAAGTGATCACAATTCCAAAAAGAAATGCAAACACATAAGTTGGAATATCCGGCATGTAATGATGCATGATGATCCCACCCGCTAAACACTCCGAAGGAATATAAACCACCCAACTCAGCCAATACGACCACCCGACTCCACAGGCAAAAGAAGGAGAAATCATCTTAGCAGAGTAACTCACAAAAGATCCCAGCTCACGCATTCCCATCGCAAGTTCTGCAAGGCACGCCGTGGTGAGATAAGCGATAATACCACCAAGAATATATCCTAAAAAAGCACAGGGACCGAGTTCTGAAATAATATAACCCGATCCTAAAAAATAGGCCGAGCCAATGATTCCACCAAGAGCGATCAGCTCGACGTGCCTATTTTTAAGAGTTCTTCCTAAGAGTCTTTGCATGGTTTTGACTCATAACAGCAAAGATAATCAAAAACAAGCTTTCCTAAATTTCCCTTGATAGGAGAGAATGGCCCTCTGAGATAAATTATGAGGAATTTCACCTATGCAAGTTGTCAAAACGTTTGGTCATCTAGTCGGAGGAACTCTCCTTGTTGCAGGAACAAGTATTGGTGTGGGTATGTTAGCGCTTCCAATCTCTACAGCAGCGGGTGGTTTTCTTCCTTCTTTAGTCCTTTATCTTCTCTGCTGGTTTTTCATGCTCTGCACAGGACTCTTAATCTTAGAGGCTTGCATCTGGATGCCAAAAAACGCCAATCTCATCACGCTTTCCACACAACTCTTAGGGAAATGGGGAAAAGCCTCGTGCTGGATCCTCTATCTCTTCTTATTTTCCTGTCTCATGATTGCACACATCGTGGGGGGTGGAAATATTATTTCTCTTTTGAGCGGAGGAGCCATCGGAACAATGGCTAGCACGATTCTCTACGTTGTGGTCTTTGCCCCTGTCGTCTATCTGGGAACCATCTGGGTGGATCGTCTGAACGTTCTTCTGATGCTTGGTATTGCAGTATCTTACCTTCTCTTTGTTCTTTTTTCTGCTCACTATGTCGATACGAGCATGCTCAGTCGAACCGACTGGAGACAAGCGTGGGGCGCACTTCCTGTTGTCTTCACAGCCTTTGGATACCAGAGCTTAATTCCCACTCTCTACAATTACATGAACCGCAACGTAAAAAAGTTGCGCCTCTCCCTCATCTTAGGAACCAGTATTCCCTTCTGCCTTTACGTTGTTTGGGAGCTACTCATCTTAGGAATTATCCCTTACGAAGGAGCAGGTGGCCTTGCGGACGCTCTTCACAAAGGCAAAAATGCCGTAGATCCTCTCGGTGCCTACATTCACAATACGACTCTCCTCACAGTAGGAGAAGCCTTTGCATTTTTTGCACTCACAACTTCGTTCTTGGGAATCTCGATTGCCTTTGTCGACTTCTTAGCGGATGGTCTCAATATCCAAAAGAAAAGTCACCATAAGTTTGGGATTTGCTCTGGGCTCTTTGTCATCTTTACCATTGTCACCCTCATTTACCCTACACTCTTCTTAAAAGCGCTGGGATACGCTGGAGGCTTAGGTGTTGCTCTTCTCTTAGGCGCCATGCCCGTGCTCATGGTCTGGTCCGGCAGATACTACCACGGCCACTCCCTCATGCACCAACAGCTGCCAGGCGGGAAGATCACACTCTCCGCTCTCCTTGCCTTTGTGGTCTTCGAACTCTACTTCACCTTTGTCGGCTAATCATCCAGGGGACACATTGTCCCCTTCTTGATTTAAGGATTGGTATCACTTTGCACTGGCTGCGGAGGAAGAAAATAGATCTTCTCATGTGCAAAATCCAAGAAGATACAATGCTCATTGAGAAAATCTATCCCTACAATGGCCTCAATTCCACAAGGCAGCTCTGCTTCATAGAAAGAAATTGGTCCGACGACATGCCCTTCAATCGAGACATCCATGGGGGGTAGCTCTTTCTTACGATCAATGTGAAAAAAAGTAGGCTCTTCTTGAAAAGGATCCGCTGATTTATGGCGCAAATTGACTGTACTTCCTGTATCTAATAAGCAACGCAAAGGACCTGCTGCAGTATCAACCTTAAACTCGATAAATCCTCGATCTAACAACATCTCGGTGGTTACTGCTCCATCAACTAAATAACCTTGCTCTTCAAGAGTATCTAACTCATCACAAAATGCCATTCTGGGTTTAGACAACTCAAGAAAAAGATTTATCTTCGAAAAAGATTTCCAACCAATTGTTGCAAGGGGTGGTTTCTTTCCTAAATCGAGATCTCCCGAGATTACAAGATCTCTTTCCAGATCAAGATTAATTTCTGTAGCTTCGATACCCTTTATAAAAATATTCCCAAGATGCAAAGGAGATAAGAGCTGATACGCCTTCTTTCTATATTGCTTACCGCGAATCCCATAGGAAACATGAGGTCTTGCTCTTGTTTTATTCTCCAAACGATTAAGGATTTCAGAAGGGAGAGAAAGTGCACCGGTAAAACCCGAATCTAATCTCGCAACAAAAGGAATCCCTTCAATGGAAACTTCTAGACAAGGGATTTCAGCTTCATCGGAACTCAATTCCACAGGATAAAAATATCTGCCCGGAAAATGGTGTTTAGGCTGATCCCTAGAAATGGAAGGGTCCTGCTTGTCAAAATACAGGACCCCCCCTCCCGTTAAAAGAGATATTGTAAGCAGACTAAAAAGAATTATTTTTTTCATTCTTCTTCTGATCTTCCTCTTTCAGACTTTTTCTTTTTACCACCCTCTACGTTGCCAGCGTATCTACCATTATTCTTTTTTGAAACTCCACCCTTTACATAATTACCATGTTTGTCTTCATATTCCCCTTCTACATAGGGATAAATATTTCCCTCTCCTCCGATATCAAAAGTAACCCCTCCCTTAACTGAGGCTTCTCCAGAATCTTCATGTCTATTGCGAATCAGCAAGATCTGAGGATCACGGTGTCGTGTCTTTTTAGGAGGGGAAGACTGAAGAGTGTAGTATCCTCCCTGCTGTTTAGGCTTTTGATTGGAATACTGAACACGGGTAGATGATAGTGTTTTCTTGCTCACTGAAGATTTCTTGCCGTTTTTTTTCGGATTATTTTTAACACAGATAAAATCAAAATAGGGAAGCTCTGCGGCATCTACAGACGATTGGATGATTTCGATAACCTCTTCATCGATCTCTGGAGCTTCTGTAGATCTGGAATATGTATGACACTCTGTAAACAAGTCGAGGGTTGTGTGCAAAACTTGGGCTTCCGGAGAGTCTAGATTCAATGTCCAAAACGTATCCCATAAAGCAGCACGGCAACTCAAAAGATCCTCCTGCACAAGAGGATCTGCAGCCAGGTAATCCTTTGGAAGAGAACTTAAGATCAACAGATATTCGCCTAAGGATTGGAGCGCAGGTTCTGCCAGATCAAAATCTTGGGTAGAAAACGCATCGACAATAGCCTGTGTCTCCTTTTGAATGTGGGATACAAGCTCTGTTAAGCTAACTGTTTCGGCAACGTATTGGTTATTCGTACTTGGATTCAGCTCTTCTGCTTGAAGAGTGTTTACAGATAATAAGGTCAGAACTCCTAGGATGGCTATCGCTTTCATGATCACCCCTGCCTTTAAAATTAAAAAAGGAGCTTTGCTCCTTGCGAAAGACAAGGTAAAGAGAGTATTGAAGATTGTCAATTATCTTTTTAGTCGACGTGGGCAAGCTTCAAGCCGATGATGCCGATGATGATCAGGACGATAGAAAGCAGGCGCACGATGTGGTAGGAATCACCAAAAAAGATGATCCCACAGACAACCGTTCCGGCAGCACCGATTCCGGCCCATACCGCATAGGCGGTTCCGATCGGCAACGTTTTCATGGCTTGAGAAACCGAAAAGAAACTGAGGACGATGAAAATCACCGTGATGATACTCGGGATGAGCTTTGAGAATCCCTGACTAAATTTCAGAGCAATCGTAAAGCAAATCTCAAAAAATCCAGCGAGTAATAAAAAAATCCAGGCGACAGACATAAAACCTAAGAGTTGTTAAACCTGTTTCCACTCTACCATAAATATCTTAAAAAGGCGACTAGTTTGCAATTTCATTCCATAGCGTGATGACTGGGCGTTCGTGTTCAAACCCCAGTATCGAAAGAGACCCTGGAGAAAGCGCTAAGAATAGTCCCATGAGAACAGGCTCTCCTACCCAACGCGCGGCAATGGCTCTCAGGACATGTCCATGCGCAAACAATATGCTATTTCCTTGAGGAAGCTTTTTGAGGAATGTATCTATTCTTTGAGTGATCGCCTCGGGAGACTCTCCATGAGGGCATCCCTCTTTAAAAAGATTCCAGTTCGGATTATTTTTTTTAATTGTTTGCGAAGTGAGTCCCTCATAGTCTCCATAATCCCACTCATGCAGCGCTGGTTCTACGGTGCCCTGAAAACCTGCAAGAGCACACGTCTCAAGAGCTCGCTTGAGAGGGCTTGTGAAAACATGGTCAAAAGAGATTCCTTCTAGTCTTTTTTTGATGAGAAGGGCCTCCTTCCTTCCTTGATCAGTCAGAGAAATATCGGTTTTGCTCGTATGCTGTTTGGACTTTGTCCACTCCGTTTCACCGTGTCGAATCAGATAGATCATGAGGCTATCCCTAATTAAAAAAACAATTTAAAATTGGTGATTTTTGTGCATATCTGAAAGCGGCTTTTGAGGTCGATGTGCAAGCACATGGCCGAAAAAGCCGCTTTCAGAGAGGCTAAAAAGGACGATTTTAAAAATTTTTTACATTAGGGATAACCTCATAATGCTTTGCTATTTTGTAAAAAGTTTCGAGTTGTTCCTGCTGCCAGAGAGGACTTTGATTAAAAAGCTGAACGACATGGGGGGCGCACTGAATGGCTGCTTTTGCATTGAGAAAGAGTGCTCGGGTGCGTCTACCTAAAAGATCTTCTAAGGTGCACGCCATCTCTTCCTGAATTCCAAAGAGAATTTCTGCGTAGGTGGTAGGCAGCTTGGGGTGGATTTTCTCTCCGAGACTGCGGTTTTTTTCGATCAAAGCTTTGATCTTTTTTTCTTCCGATCCATAGGTACTCAAAGGAGTCAGGGGAACAACACCCTCCCTGTGTCCAAAAAGAGGAAGTGTTTCTGTCATCGATTTGCGAACAGGTAAATTCCCTACCTTGCGAGCTTGATTGATCACATCTTCTCCCATCTTACGATAGGTTGTCCATTTTCCTCCTGCAATCGTAATAAGACCTGATGGGGAAACAAAAAGGTGATGCTCCCGGGACAGACTTGCGGTGTTGAGCGTTCTTGCTTTGATCAAAGGTCTTAACCCTGAAAAGACACTGAGGACATCCTTTTTTTCGACGCGTTTGGAAAGGAATTGCTGTGTGTGTTTTAGCAGAAAATCAATCTCAGCCTCCGAATACGAAGGTTCCCATGAGACGGCAGGAACTGGGGTGTCTGTTGTTCCGATGATAACAGAGCCTAACCACGGGATGATAAAAAGCACCCTACCATCCGATGTTTTCGGGATTAACAGCGCTTCTTTTCCCGGAAAAAAAGAAGCGTCGATCACGATGTGAACCCCACGACTAGGTGTAATGATCGACTGAGCTGCTTCAGAATCGAGTCTTAGCAACTCATCAGAGAAAACCCCCGTTGCATTCACAATGACTTTTCCATAGGCAGAAAAGCAGGTGTGACTGATCTGATCCAGAACCTCCACGCCGACACATGCTCCTTTTTTCTTAATCAGGCTTACGACTTTTGCATAATTGACAACACTAGCACCGAGCGAGGCGGCTGTCTTCGCCAGGGAAATTGCAAGGCGTGCATCATCAAATTGTCCGTCGTAATAAAGGGAGCCTCCGCGCAAATGATCTGTCTGCAGTGTGGGCATACAACTTTGCAGCTCTTCGCGTGACATATGACGTGATTTTTCGATCTGTAATTTGCCAGCTAATGCGTCATAGATTTTAAGACCTGTTCCATAAAGAGGCCTTTCCCACCACTTGTAACAGGGGATGACAAAAGGAAGATGGTAGATGAGATGCGGTGCATTACGACATAAAATCCCCCGCTCCCTCAAAGCCTCCATGACAAGGCCTAAATTACCCTGTTGGAGGTAACGTAAGCCCCCATGGATCAGTTTCGTACTACGACTGGATGTCCCCTTAGCGAAGTCCTCCCCTTCCACGAGAAGCGTTTTGTACCCACGCGAGGCGGCATCCACAGCAGCTCCTAAACCAGTAGCGCCCCCTCCAATAATGATCACATCAAACTGATCTTCCACTCCTGCTAGCATCTGCGAACGGATCATACTGTCCCCATTTGGGTTGCACGCACGGCAAGCTGCCATTCTTGAGTGAGTTTTTCGGCTCTGCTCTCTTCCATTTCAGGTCTGAAGCGTTTTTTCTCTTTCCAAAGAGAAGAGATTTCGTTGCAGTCCTTCCAAAAAGACACAGCAAGACCTGCTAAAAAAGCAGCCCCTAATGCCGTTGATTCAGATTCTTGAGGAAGTAGTAAAGGAACTCTTAATAAATCCGATTGAAATTGCATGAGAAGGTTGCTGCGGGTGGCTCCTCCGTCAACTCGGAGCTCTTTGATTAAAATCCCGGCATCCTCTTGCATCGCATGCAGAAGGTCGTTCACTTGAAAAGCAATCCCCTCAAGAGCAGCTCTTGCGATATGAGCCGTGGTCGTTCCTCGCGTGAGTCCAAAAAGAGATCCTTTAGCCAGAGGATTCCAATGGGGCGCGCCAAGACCTGTGAATGCTGGAACAAAATACACTCCCTGAGAATCAGGAACACTTTCTGCAAGCGGATCGATATCACTGGATTTACTGATCATTTTAAGATTATCGCGCAGCCACTGAACAACGGCTCCTCCCATAAACACACTGCCTTCTAGGGCATAGGCTGTTTTTCCTCCCACTTCATAAGCTATTGTCGTGAGGAGTTTATTTTTCGACATGACAGGAGCCTCTCCTGTATGCATTAGCATGAAGCACCCTGTTCCGTAGGTGGTTTTGACCATCCCCGACGCAAAAGCCGCTTGGCCAAAAAGGGCTGCCTGCTGATCCCCTGCAATTCCAGCAATCGGAATCGACTTAGAAAATAAAGGGGTGCTCGTTGAGGCATAAAGGCCACTAGAGGGAACAACCATTGGCAAAATTTCTTTCGGAATTCCCAAAAACTCCAGCAACTCTTCATCCCATTGTTTGGTATGGATGTTAAACAGAAGCGTCCTTGAGGCGTTTGTCACATCCGTGATATGAGTTTTGCCTTCAGTCAGTTTCCAAACAAGCCAGCTATCCACAGTTCCGAAAGCAATTTCTCCCCGCTTTGCTTTTTCCAAAGCGCCCGGAATGTTGTGCAAAAGCCACTGAATTTTTGTTCCTGAGAAATAAGGATCTAACAACAATCCCGTTTTTTTTCGAAAAACTCCTTCCAATCCCTTCTCTTTTAAAGCATCACAAAGAGGCGTTGTTCTGCGGTCTTGCCAGACAATGGCTTTAGCCAGCGGCTGGCTTGTCTTCCGATCCCACAAAATCGTTGTCTCTCGCTGATTGGTAATTCCAATGGCTGCAATACGATCAAAAGTCACGCCACTTTCAGCTAACACCTCAGAAACAACAGCTGCCTGAGAGGACCAGATTTCTAAAGGGTCATGCTCGACGAAACCAGGGGATGGAAAATACTGCTTGAACTCCTTTTGTTTGACACTACGAATATGGCCCCCGCTGTCAACCAGCAAAGCCCGACTACTCGTAGTTCCTTGATCTAGTGCCAAAATATATTGCATCGCCCTACCCTATTTGTTACTTTCAGGTTTAGAGACTAAAAGTCAAGGGGTTCAGATGTCTATTTTTGTTGGAGAATGGATTGGAACGCTGCTACTTGTCCTGCTAGGAAATGGAACTGTTGCCAATCTCCTGCTCTCAAAATCCAAAGGATTAAACGGAGGATGGATTGTGGCTACAGCCGGGTGGGGTTTTGCTGTTAGCATTGCGGTCTATGCTTCAGGATGGATGAGTGGAGGACACTTAAATCCCGCTGTGACTGTAGGTCTTACATGGGCTGGAAAAAGTCCCGTGAGCGCTATCCCGCTATACTTTCTAGGCCAAATGGCAGGTGCCATCACCGGAGCGGTTCTTGTATGGCTCACGTATTACTCACACTTTGAAGCAACAAAAAATAAAAGACATACACTGCTTTGCTTTTCAACATCGCCTGCCATCCGTCACAATATCTGGAACTTCGTGACAGAGATGATTGCAACCGCGGTGCTGCTCATTGGAATTCTTGCAATTTTTGATGTCCATAATGGAATCTCCAAAGGCTTCGGCCCTTACGCAGTTGGTATTCTCATTTTTAGTATTGGACTTTCCCTCGGAGGTCCTACTGGTTACGCGATTAATCCCGCAAGAGATTTAGGCCCACGCATTGTGCACTTCTTTCTTCCTCTTAGCGGTAAGGGAAGCTCTGAATGGGATTATGCTTGGATCCCCGTCTGTGCACCCCTTCTGGGCGGGCTTCTTGGAGCTCTTATCTATCAGTGGTATACGAACCTAGCGTGATTAAGCTAACGCTCAAAGGGCAAACAGCCCCTACTCTCTATTCTACGGCCTCTTTTGAAGAGCTCATGGGAATCCGCTATCTTTCCCATCTTGCGTTTAAAAACCCACGTACCGAAAGAAAAATCCGTTCCCTCTGTGAAAAGGCAGACAAAAAAAAGCATCTCGAACAAAAACAAAAATGGCTCGGCTTTTACTATGGAAAAGAGATCGAAGATCCGCCCCCTCTCGATCTGACAATTTGTTGGATAAAAGATCCGATTGGTTACGGGGTGATCACCAACACCCCCATTCTGAAACAAACCTGTATCGGAGAGTACCTAGGGGTTGTGCGCAAAAAAAGTTTCTTTGGCAGACTCAAAAACAGATATTGCTTTGACTATACGATTATTCTAGGAGAAGAACCCAGGTACGTCATCGATGCATTAGATTCGGGTAATTACACCCGCTATATCAACCACCACACAAAAGGAAACCTTGAGACAGTCTCTGTCTTCGCAGGGGGGATTATGCACATCCTTCTCTATGCCACTGAAAACATCCCCGCAGGCACAGAACTTGTCTACGACTACGGAGATGACTACTGGGAAAAGAGAAAAAAACCTATTTTGTAATCTGAATCGAATCAAAAAAGTAAGAAGCACATGAGAGGTCCTCTCCTACGACGACAGCCCAATATGAGCAATCCTTTGCTCCATAGAATCTGTACACGTAGCTCTCTCCTGATCTTTCTGTCCACCGTATCTCTGCACTCAAGAGAATATTCTCTTGTTTAGGAAATAGGGTCACTTGCGCGTGAGTCGGAAAAGAACCTCTTAACTCTTGAAGAATCTCTTCACTGGTTCCTTCAAGAGGATCTTGCACGATTAAAATATAGCAGCTCCCTGCCTGTTTACTAAAAGCCACAACAGCACCATCTTCACGAACCATGGTCCTGCAATCCCCAAAATCATCTTCGGGCAAAAAAGCGCGATATCCCGCATTTTCCTGATCACAAATGACCTTTTGCCACAGGACGCCTTCCCTCAACGAACTAACTCCTTCGAGTTTTACAGGTGCAGCAAAAAGATTCTCAGATGCAATGACTAAACACAGACTCAACAATAATAATTTGAAAATTTTCATGAATTGATCCTCTATTTTGTAATTTGGATGGAATCAAAAAACTGAGAAGCTCCTGAGAGGTCTTCTCCTGCGACAAGAGCCATGTAGAGAGGATTCTGACTGCAATAGATTCTAACGATTTTAGACTCTTGGTTAAATTGAATCTCTCCAATATAAGACACTTCCTCTTGAGTACTAGGAATCAAAGAAACAACCTCATTCGGATAGCCCTTTTGCAAGCAGCTTAAGAACGCATCGGCTGAATCTAAAGAACTATAGATAGTATTCTCGTCTGTGAAGATACCATAGATCACATCTTGATCCCAGCTCGAAGAAAAAGCCTCTTCTCCCGTCACAAAAGAACCACAAAATTCCCCTGGAAAAGAAGCGCTATATCCAGCCCCCATCCCAGTTTACAGGAAACCTCTTGGGACTGCTCTGCTGATAACCCCGTAACACCTAGTAAAAATATGCTAAAAAAAACCGTTTTGAGACGATTCATCGGTTCCCCCTCTTTTGGAGCAAGGAGGATACCGACAAACCGAGAAATTGACAATTACTGAATCGCGAGAAGTTCCATTTCGAAGATGAGCGTCATGTTAGGCTCAATCTGCGGACCAAAACCCACTTCTCCGTAGGCTAAGTAGGAAGGGATAAACACTTTCCACTTATCACCTACTCGCATGAGTTGTAAGACTTCTGACCATCCGGGGATCACACGACTTAAGGGAAATAACGCAGGCTCTCCCCTCTGATAAGAACTGTCGAAAACTCTTTCATCGATGAAATTTCCACGATAGTGTACTTGGACTGTATCTAGAAGTGTCGGGCGTGGATTGCTTTTATCTCCCGAGCTTAAAACCTGGTATTGTAAGCCAGATTCCAAAGTCACAACCCCTTCTTTTTTCTTATTCTCTAGAAGAAAAACTTCCCCTGCCTTTTTATTATTCTGGGAAAGAGTCGCCACCCACTGCTTGTGCTGTACTTCGAGCTCTTTTTTCAAATTCGCTAGAATCTCATTAATTTCCTCAACAGGCAGTTGAAGGGAAGTCCCACCAAAAGCATCCTTCATCCCATCAAACAAAGCATCTACGTCCATCTCAGCAAACTGTCCTTTAAGTTGCAGCGCTGTCTGAACACCAATTGCATAACTTGCCTTCTTTTTTCCTGTCATAAGAGAGATAATCTCTGCCATATTTCCCCTGAGGTTAGTAGAGGTTATTGCAAAACTCAGGGTTCGTCGATTTTTGAGATTACCCCAGCCCTTTGAGTCAAAAATCGGCTGAAAAGAATCCGAAAATCAACAGAACCTGAGTTTTGCAATAACCTCAGATAGGGGGAACCATACCAGCTGGAACATTTTTATCCTAGCCAGGATCCAAAATTTGAGGTAAAATCACCGCATGCACACAAAAGAAGAAGCCCCCCTTCTCGAGATTCTTAAAATTTTAGCTCCTGATAGCTCCACATCAACACTCCGTTCTTGGATCGAAAAGGGGCGCATTTTGGTAAATGGAAAACAAGCAACCCGCGCTAAAGACCTGATAGCGAAGGGCTCCGAGGTGATTCTGTCTCCTACCGTCTCCTTTCTTCCTGGAGGCATTAAAATTCTTTATAGCGATAAAGATGTTGTCGTCCTTGAAAAACCCGCAGGTCTCTTAAGTGTGGCCACCGACTTTCAAAAAGAAAATACTGTCCATGCCTACCTCAAAAAAAATTTGAATGCCAAAGAGATTTTCCCCGTCCACAGACTCGATCGGGAAACTTCGGGCGTGATGCTCTTTGCCCTGTCCAAGGAAGCAAGAACTCATTTCAAGGAAGAATTCCAGGAGCGCAGAGTCAAAAAAACTTATGTCGCTGTCTGTGAAGGAGTCTTCAAAGAAAAATCAGGAATTTGGGAAAGTCTTCTTCAAGAAGACCCCTCCTCCTACTTTGTGCGCGAAGTCAAAGATGCCAACTTAGGAAAACAAGCCACTACCCACTTTAAGGTCATAGACGGCAACTCAAGATATACCCTAGTTGAAATGGATCTTAAAACCGGGAGAAAAAACCAACTCCGCGTTCACTGTCAAGCAGCAGGTCACTCCATCGTTGGGGATACAAAATACGGCGCTAAAACAAATCCTCTCAAAAGGCTCTGTCTACACGCCTTTCACTTAAGCTTTACCCATCCTAAAACAAAAAAAACACTCACTTTTAAGACACCGCATCCACCCGAATTCGTCCGCATTTGTAAAGGATCCTCTTCTCTTAAAACCTCTACAACACGGCTGTCATAGAGAGTTCGTATCTTGGGAAAATCTTCTATTTTTTCTCACTTGTTGCGCTGTCTTGTGTGACAGAAGATGCTCTTTTATAGTCGATTTAAAACGGGAAACTCAAGTCTCAACTAAAGAACGCTTGTGATACCTTTTGATTTTTTTCCAGCTACTTCTTGCTAAATCAGCTCCTCCAAAACCTAAAATTTCTAAAATAGCTTAAGATATTTGAAAAAAATAGGCCATTTTGATGAGATTTTGATTTCGAGCTAAGCCCATATATACCGAAAACACCTCAATCCGGTGATTCAGACGCCTAAGCGCACGGGATTTGGTAGGATTATATGAAAATTATCGTTGATCCTAGATCTCAAAGTGTCCTGGAGTTTGGGGATCATTTCTGTAAAAAATCCTCAAATGTCCCATAAATCCGATTATAAGTGACATTTTCTCTAAGAACCTTCTATAGGCGTTCTATCGGTTTAAGATTTGGAGAATAAGGGGGAGATACACCATCTGAACCCTTCCCTTTCTAGTGAGTTTCTTAATTTCATCTGATTTACGATAAGCCGCATTGTCGCAAATTAAGTATATCTTCTGTTATTCGCCTTTGGACTGATTAGTACGAGTTAGTTGAGCGCATTACTATACCGAAAGTGATTCAAAATTTGGGAATTTGGCAAAGCCGGCACCCCAATTTTTTGCTCGTCGAAGCAGGCCATGTGTAGAAAACATGGTCGATGGAAACGAGTAAAAGGACATCAATTCATCGATGTCCGCAAAGTGGGGATGCCGGGGTAGCCAAAAACCAAATTTTGAATCACTTTCGGTATACACTTACACTTCTCACCTATTTACCTTGTCGTCTTCAAGGTGTCTCATTGATATACCTTATCTCGAAGGAGGCTTGGCGTTTAGATGCTTTCAACGCTTCTCCTTTCCGAACATAGCTACCCGGCTATGCACTTGGCAGTACAACCGGCACTCCATTGATCCTCTCGTTCTAGAAGCAGCCCTTCTCAAGTATCTTGTAAGCGACGGCCATTCCACTTTCTACCGCCGGATCACTAAGCCCTACTTTCGTATCTGCTTGACTTGTTGGTTTCGCAGTCAACACATCTTTAAGATACTCACAATCAGAAGCATACGTTTTAATTTAAATTTTAATCAAACCGAATATCTATAAATAAAAAAATTTATTTTAAAAAATATTGAAAAAAAAGAAATCAAATATATAGAATTGTAATAAACAAAGTTTTTTTAAAACCAAGGATTAACATGTCTTATTATAATGTTCTGACGCCACCAACTGTACCAGTCCTTTTTAACCAGTTTCCCCTACCTTGGCTCCCACAAGGTAATCCAACTCAAGCGGTAGCAGCAACATTTTTTGGACCCAGTAGGCTACAAGAATCCGCTGAAGCCCCCCCTCCTCTTCTTGATTTATCCACCAGACTTTTAGAAGTTCATCCTACTTCATTTCCCGAAGCCCCAGGTCATGACCCTGAAATTCTTACTCAAGAAGTCCCTAATGCTGCTACAGGGGAAAAAGTAGGTCAAGCGGCACAAGCTACAACAGGCCAAAATAACCCAGAAAAGACTCCTCGTCTCGATGCAAAAAGAGCTGCAAAGCAACGCTACCGGAATAATTACAAAAACGACCCCGATTTTCGTGCTAAAGAAGTTGCAAGGGCTCAAGCCTACAGGGAACGCCAAAAAGCAGAGGACTTTGAAGGTTTTCATCGTAAACATGCTGAATACAACAAAGCCTACAGACAATTCCAACTAAAAAAGGACCCTGAAAGTTTTCATCGTAAACAAGCTGAATACCACAGAGAGTACAGGAAACGCCAACTAGAAGAGGATCCTCAAGGTTATCTTGCTAAACAAGCTGAATACCGCAAAACATCCAGGGAACGCCGAAAGGAAAAATCAGCAGCAGCTGCTGCATTATTATCTCTTTCAAAAAAAGGAGAGGAAAAAGCCCCTGTTTGAATAAAAAAAAGCCCCCACTAACTTTTACAGCTAGCGGGGCGAAGGAAAACTTGGCGGCGACCTACTCTTCCGTACTCTTGTGCACAGTACCATCGG
>JACCDG011983583.1_pt1 | contig 21725 bp, 13 predicted proteins | sample 7442471 | NCBI WGS metagenome assembly JACCDG01 (sample SAMN15323444, study PRJNA562643) | freshwater metagenome | isolation source: river surface water | place: USA:Blue River Watershed | collected 2017-08-17 | reverse complement strand
GGAAGCGCAGGTTCAACTGGGCGTCCTTATGCACCAACCCCTCCGCGCCCACCAACCCCGCCTCCACCAGGTCCAAAATCGCCAGCACCAGCAGCGGCTTGTTCGGCGCCATCCCCTTCCGGTCCTTAGCGACCTTCAGGTTAAGCAACCTATGCAAGTTTGAATCACTCAAGGTAGGGTCAATTACGCCTAGTCCACTTACGCTTTGGCGGAAGAATGTCCTCGGGGCCGGCGGAAGTATTAGCATCTAACTCATCGGACAGATCGAGGGCATCGCCGCAATCGGTGAAGAATTCCCAAATATTAGTATCCTTTCGTTTAACCTTTTTGAGATTCTCAGGGATACTGCGAAATTCTCGATATGATGGGCATGAGAACCTTGCATCGCAGTTACGGCAGACATCGGTACCGAACTGCCTGGTCTTTCCACCTTCCACATCCTTACGCTTAAGATCAGCCAGAGCCTTAGGCTTAAAATCGCCATCTTGAATACGATCAACGATTTCGCCGAACTTCGTGATCGTATCTATGATCGAATCTTCATTCAGAGGAATATCTACAAACGGGTCCATGGACTTCAGCATGCCGATGAACTCTTCAATGGGTAAGTCTACCCTGTTGAATTTACGCTTCAAACCATCGGCCGGGGCAGTCGCGATGACCGCAGCCTTCTTTACTTTATAGCCTTTTAGGCCTCCAAGAATGTGGGCGTAAACATTAAGCTGCATCGCGAACTTGGACTTATTGTTCTCAACGTAGTCACGAGGCATAGTCTTAATATCGTAAATACTCATCCCAGAATCTTCCTGCACAATATCGACGACACCTTCGATCGTGAAAGTCCTGCCCTTGGGCGTGCTGCACTCCGGCAGCGAAAGCTTGACCTCGGTTTCAGTGATTCGCTCTGCGACGAGCCGCATCGTATGCCAATAAGCCAATGCCTGCCTCTCAGCAGCTATGACGACGTTTTGATTCACACGTTGACCCGTCTCCGCCTGCATAAGCTTGAGGTTCTCCTTGAGCCTCAGCTTGATGAAGTCCTCAATGTCCTTAGTGTTCATTTGGAATCGCGAAGAGAGATGATATGGTTGTGCAGGTCCTCCAGCGTCTTGTGCACGAGACTTCCGAAGAACATCGTTTGGGTGTGTGCTGGCGAGAAACCATGGCGCCTGAAGAACATGTACTGGCGAGGGCAACGCTCATAGGACATGTAGTCAGCAGTGAATGAGTAAGCCCTGGGAAGGGGCTTCTCTGGCCGATCCTTAAAGTCTAGTTTCCCGACGTCCAGTTCAGCAAGAGTGGGCAAGGCTTCGACCAATTCATCGAATTCAGCCATCCGCGCCCGTTTTATATTACACACAATCAAAAGTTCCTGCGCTCGCGATAACGCCACATAGTACTTACGCATCGAATCGAAACCATCGATACGATCAAAGGGCTCAGATGAAGACTTATCTACCAGCCTTCTGATCAAACCTTCCACCTTAGAGGGTTGGCGCCTTGGCTGACCAATATTGCCGACAACGACGACAGGAAACTCAAGGCCTTTGGACTGATGAATGGTCAGGAAAGGGATCCGACCCAACGGAAAAGCGGTCTCCTCATCCTCAATCTCGGCCTCTCCCTCATCCAGACGGTAAAGGGAGTAGAGGTATCCATTGAAGAACGATGAAGCCCCGTCAGAAAGCATTCTCCCGGAGATCACTGGACCACGTTCATCGGCGAAACGAGCGAGCTGCGTGGTGATCTTCGACAGGTTGTAAAGCGGGCCCTCATCTTCACCGCTTTCGCCGATAGAGATCCGTTCGGAAAGGCAGCTAAATCCGCAAAGTTGATAAAAAAGATCAAGGAAACCCCAGTCGGTTGCTGTCGCACGTTTTACTAATGTTGCAACAAACACCTCATCTCGCCCCTTAAGATACTTCATGACCGCGGAGAAAGAGGCATCAGACAGCGAAGCCTTATCAGCAAACATTGCGGCTTCCTGTACCTTTATTTTTCCGGCGTAATCAACTTTAGCATCAGAGAGAACCTTGGAGATTTGCTGGTAGTCATCGACGCAAGTCGCGGCCTGCGAGTTGCGCAAGGCAACATAACCCGCTAGAGCCTTGTCACCCGAAATCGCCTCATCCGCAGCATCTAGGGCTGATGCAAACCAAGGGTTATAATCTCTGTGCTTATTGATCTTAGCCAGGTCGGCTCCCAGAATTCTTGCAAGGAGACCATAAACAAGAATCGGCTCTTCCTGCTCAAGGAATGAGCCAGCCCTCGGGGCATAAACCTCAAGGCCTTTTTGAGCCAAGGCAGCGATCATCTCTTGCACGGGCTTAGAGCCAAGAGAGGGATATAGAAATGCGACATGATTGGCGTTAGTCACAGCACCCGAAGATATCAGCTCGCTAACCTTATCGGCCACTTCGTCAGCGACATCGGAACTATCGACAGCTTCGGTCTTGAATACGGCATTACCCTCCTCCTGCCGGCCAGCCTTCACCTTCTTTTCCTCGATCCTGTGAGAGCCACTCTTGCCATCCGACCAGTCGTGCCGGGATATGAAATTAGTATAAAATTCGACGATTGGACGCCGAGAGCGGTAATTGATATCCAAAGGGATCGACTTAACGGACTTGGCATCGATCCCACGCTTCACTCGTGACTTAAACTGAACAAAATTCTCAACGGTTGCACCACGGAAGCGGTATAAAGCCTGATCGTCATCACCAACTACGCAAATATTCCCATTTGTGCGGGCTAATTCAAAATAAATAGCCTCCTGGACTGAGTTAGTATCCTGATACTCGTCTACGATGACATATTCAAAGGCCGCGTCGGTATCCTCACATGACTTAAGGGCATTCAACGCATCGGTCTGCATATGCGCGAAGTCTGTAATGCCACGATCGGTCAATCCTTTGACATAGTCGGCGTAGAGTAATGCAACCCTGCGGAGCGGCTCATCCTTCTTACGCTTGGCCACCTTAAGCAGAATGTCAGGATTTATCATCTCTTCGCCAAACCTAGAGAACATCGAGATAAGCAGCTTAGATGATTCGTGGGTAGAGTTTGAGTTGGCCTTCTGAGGCGTATTGAAAGCTGAGTTGATCAGCACTTTCGTGCCATCATCCAGACCAAGCTTTTCGATCCTCTGCTTAAGGCCGTTGTTTACAGAAAAATGCTGCTCGACGGCATCCAGAACCCTGGGGGCGACGCCCCGAGACTGATCGCCCGAAAAACGACGCTCAGTGAGGATACGCTGGCATAATGAATGCGTTGTACCGACGAACATCGGGGTCGTATCATAAAGCTTACCCGTGTGCCTTGATGCAGCAGAGAGGTAGGCGCGTAGACCATCCTGAAGCTGACGGGCTGCCTTTTCTGTGAAAGTGCTGAGGAAGATTTTCTCGGGCTTTACTCCATGGAAAACCATCAGATTAACCGTCCTCCAAAGCAGAACACGAGTCTTGCCGGATCCGGGTCCAGCCATCAGGAACAAGGGGCCTGACGCATGGGTTATAGCTGCAAGCTGATTTTCATTAGGTTGAAAACCATGCTCCAGCATTAACTCCAGTATTGTCATACATAATTAATGTTTAACCACGATATGTAGATCAATCTTTTAAGCACTCTACTGATTTCAGTGGAAAAGATTTGAGGAACGAAGACCGACCAGCCTACGCTTTGCCTCTTCAAAGCCGTCAAATATAACAGTAATAGCGCCACCGGAAATACGAGTAATCTCATCGCATGATTTCCGCTTCTCGAAGGAATCCAAATTATTGATCAAATGGCCGCCTTTAGTCTCTATAAGGATAATTTTTTGAAACGAATTCGGCTCAATCTCGTCGTTTAACACAATAAAGTCGGGATAAAAACGGCCAGACAGACCTCCAGGCAAGAAGTACCAACCTTCACCAGGGTTGTTTCTGAGCCATTTATATCCGTTAGCATCTAGAAAATATGCAAAGTCTAGCTCTTGCATATTGAATAAAGTCTTAGGCACATCGCCGATTACTGAGTTCTTAAAAGGTAATGATTTCTTGAGCGTCTTGTCCGCAAAGAGCGTCCGGCCATCACCTTTGAAAACCCATTTAGCCAGCTTCGCTGATTTCAATTCATCAATAAAAGCACTGCTCCTTTCCCGCTCAAAGTTCTCCTTGATTTGATTCACTACGAACAATGCAACACCCTCAGGATCATGTGTGCATAGCTTTTGAAACATGGGGTCTTTAGTGAAAGCTTCAAACTGCGCCTCAACCCAGCGGACAGCAGCTTTCGATTCAGAGAAGTAATCAGCCGCAAGATTGCACAATCTTGAGACGAAACGACACCTCCATAAGTAAGGATTTGGCGGCTCCCGCACAATCGTTTGCTCAAGTTCTAACTCAGCCGACGATCCATCCTCCACTCCGTACGCAATATTGGAAGAAGGATTCTGCTCAAAATAAGTGATGAAACTCGATACTGAAGAATAATCAGGCGGACTTGAAGTCGCCCTAACAACGCCGACTGAATCAAACCAGGCCCTATCTTGTTCGAGCAACAGCATAGGCGCGGAAAAATTACCCTGAAGCTTAACTTCGATGCGCTCGACGTCATTAAGATCACCCGAAACAGTCAAAGCATCCAACCCCTGTCCGGACAGGAAATCGCGAAGGGACTTAAGAGCCACATTATGCTTAACACCACTAGCGAAAACAGAAAGAGAGTTTAATTCAGGATTCTTGAAATAACTACGGTTAGGCTGCCTAAGACCTCTGCCTACAATTTGGAAATTTGAAAGATGTGCGCCGATCTCGTTAACCAAGACAACAATGTATACAGATTTAGCATCCCACCCCTCGACCAAAGCCTGCTTAGTCAAAATATACTCAAAAACGCATTCATTAGTATCAACTGATGCATCTCCCAAATCGTCGCGCGTTGAAGTCTTAAAGGCGATTTTCTCGCTGGGGACGCCTTTTTTCGTAAGAATATCCCTAATGGCATGCGCTGAATTCCTCTCATGCGCCTGCTCGGCAGAGGTTCGGAAACAAGATATGAGAACCTTGGGTTTGATCAAATAACCTTCATCAGAAAGGCCTGTTTCCAACCTATTCCTTAGGGCTATAACATCATCCAAAATAGATTCCACACTTTCCGTTGGTGCCATATGGATCTGCAGCGGAGTCTTGAGCAGTTGCTCGGCTATCAGCCTGTCGGCCCTGACAGATATGAGTACGTTAGGATAATCATCCGCGGAGTAGTGCTTAGGAGTGGCAGAAAATTCCAACAAACACCAAGCAAGGGAATTCCTCCGGAAAAAGCTCCGGCCCAATTTAGTGTATGTCCGATGAGCCTCATCGATCACAAAAACAGGTTTAATGGCCTCAAGCAGTCCCTTGAGGGACATTACCGAGTTGCCGTTAAATGTGGCCCGTGAGAGCGATTGAAAAAGATCGCACCTCTTTGAGAAAATTCGTTCTGCTTTTTCCGTAAAAATAGACTGCTGAGTAAGAAGAATAACAGTCAGGCAATTTTTGTTGATATCGAGATCTGACCAGGAGTCGCCATTCAGTTTTAAGATTACGCGGTCATAGCCAGAACGTTTCGCATATTCGGACAGATAACCGGCCTCGAGATAACACTTAGTTTGAGCGTAAATCGCATCACTTGGGACAACCCAGACAACTACATTTTCATGGGTATTTCTTACCTTAAGCGCCTGGATTGCGCACGCCATCGCCGTGATCGTTTTTCCGCCGCCCGTTGGAATAACTAAAGACACGCAGGGGACATCTTTTCCGTCAGAGTCTATCATCTGACAGTACCGTTTCCCGCCTAGCTTCAAGACTGACTGGTCCCAGGCCGTTCTGCATATGTCAGACGACCGCAACTGTTGCTGACGAACAACCAGACGGAGGAATTGGCCCACACGATCCACCGCTTCGGACTGGAATGTCAGTAAATTCACTTAAGGAACATCATCGGTACTTGTTCAACTGATACATCGTCCGGGATCAGGTATAGACCCCGAACCAAAAGAGGGCTATACGTAGACACGATCCTGACGGATGAATTAAGGATCATACCTTCCGCTTTCGCAGCCGCCAGCAAATCTACCCGCGTTTCTTTGTTCTTAATTTTTTTCAGAATAAGAACTGGGATTTTGGCGTCGCCCACTGCGGCGTCAAAATACTCCGAGCTGAAGTCGTGCCAATCAACGGCGTCAGGATAACCAGATTTAACCAGGCTATAAATAATTTCCTCATCTTCCCCCTTCACATGCAAGAGATCCAACTTTAGACCTTCAGAAAAATCTAATTCTGCACCTTTCATATTCGAACTGGCAACACGCCATGAAACGTAATCTTTGGAATAGGAAACCCCTCCAACAGTTACAAAACGTCCCTGAAGCTCATCTGAAAGTGCTGCGATTAAAGCTGATCCATTCTCATTAAATGGAAAGTAGACAGGCCCTCCGGTTGAAAAGGTTGTAACGATAAATTTATAATATTCAGATGACTTCAGAAATGCTGGTGCACCTTCCTCGGGGTAACCTTTTATCTCGGCTGAACCAGCCTCGGTAAGGAAAACCTTACCTGTCTTCTCAGGATCAGCTCCTTGAACTATGTCGCTAAGCGGAGACTGGTTAGTCACAATTGAGCGCAGGATTTTATCCAAATCTGTGAGTCTCGCTTTATAAAATAAACGCCACCCCTTTTGGGGGTACAACTCGAACTTCACGTCACCCTTTTTTTGCTTTTTTAGGAATGTTTCATGGCTGTAAAGCCATGAAATCCTCTTCCCGGACTCATCCAACTCCAGGACAGATCCATCAGGACATGTTATTGGATAATACTGGCGCGCCTGCTTTCTGATGTACGTATCCCAATAATAAACACCTTCATCATCCTTCTCATTGTATTTAGCTATTTCTGCTGGTGATCTTTTTTGCCTGAAACCACTGACAGATTCGGGATTCTTAGAGAAAATAAGCAAAGTCTCATGCTCCACGCTTAACCACCTTGAGTCATTGCCGCCTCCGCTCCTTATCTGGTAAACAACCTCACCGATGAACTTATCTGCACCAAGCCAGTGCTCAACTGCACCTCTTACGGCCATATAAGTTTCCGGGGTAGCGATGGCCAAAAGCACTCCGTCATGATCGAGGCAATCTAATGCCAGTTTAGCTGAAAGCAGGCAATTTGCCTTGTTTCTTAATCTATAATCCAAATCCGAGTGGGAAACCTCACTCCATCCAACTGAACCGTCAGGCGCGTAGCCAATCAACCTAGCACCATCACGCATAGATGCGCGCGGCATATCCAGGAACACGACCTTCTGAGAAGCCCCCCTAAGCACCGCCATGGACCTCATGAGCAGATAAGGGTCATTCGTGTATGCTTGAACCCTTGCAGAGGAGATCGTCAAATCAACCAAAACATGGTCGGAGCCTACGAGCTCAAGGCCCTTAATTGCCAGACGGAGATCGTCGTTCATTTCTGAAAAGGCTTAATCAGTTGCTCATAAAGCCCTCTTCCCAAGACGTACGCGACCTTAGGTGCAACTGCGTTTCCGATTTGAGCATACTGGCTCAGCTCTTTCTCCCAACTCATCACGGTCCGCTTTCCCTTGAAGACATAGTCATCCGGGAAAGACTGCAGCCGAGCCGCTTCTCTGGCGGTAATGTTTCGATCTTGAGAGTAATGGATGAAGTGCGCCTGAAACATGGCGCAAACAGTCGGACTTACGTCATCTGCGACCAGTCTATGGTAGCTTTGAGTGGATTGCTTGCCCGAAACCATATGCACTGCCCCACGTTTACGCTGCTGATGCTCTGCTGGGGCGTCCGCAAGAGTGCCTCCTTGCGGGATATGCTTATATCGTTCAAGGATTCTTTTGGTATGCTTCATCGGATCGTTGTTTTCGACGTCCGTCCTTCCGATCAGATCTTCGATCGCCATTCTCAGGGTCTTCTTTGGAAGACGAAATGTGGGAAACGTGAAGCAGGCAGTTTCAACGCCTTTACGCGTACCTACGATGAAAAGACGTTCTCTACGCTGCGGACATCCCAGGTCAGCAGCATTTATGACAGTATGAGTATACGTATACCCGGCATCATAGATAGCCTGGGAGACATTCTGGAAAGTTTCGCCACCGTTGTGCGTAAGCAGCCCCTTAACATTCTCGAATATGAAAAAGCTTGGTTTCTTAATCTTGAGAATATCCATCAGGGCAAAAAACAACTTTCCGCGTGGGTCGCGCAGACCTTTCCTTAATCCAGCATAACTAAAGGGCTGACACGGAAAACCGCCAACCAGAAGGTCGTGGTCCGGCATGGCTTCAATATCAACGTCGTCGATCGACCTGGTATCTACCTTGTGACCCAAGTTGTGCCGAAATGTCTCGCTGGCCCTTTGATCGATTTCGTTAGAGTATACGAGCTTATAGCCCGCCCACTTCAAACCAAGGTCCATCCCTCCACATCCTGAAAACATTGAAGCGACGCGCGGGGGGTTTGAAAGCTTCTTAGATGACCGCTTCGTCTGGAAGAATTTCTCGTTAAGCATTTCCTCCGCAATTTTAGACCAATCCCACCATCCCAATTCGGTAAATTCGATAGAACTAGCATTTTTCAGTTTGGCACTTTTCTTAGATGCAGAGCACATGGCTTGATGTTCAGCTGAACCATACACGATTGGCAATCAAACACTCATCCGTGCGATTATGCATCTGAGCCCGCTGATGAAGTTCTAGATCGAGATCCTATCCAAATTCAGCCGAGCACCCAAAAGATATAGGGCGTATTTAGCGCGGGACATACCGACGTAGGTACGGCGGCGGTCGCGGGGAGAGTCAAGCTTGTCCAGGTCGGTGAGGACGACGGCGTGGCTCTCCATGCCCTTGAACTTGAAGACGGTGGAGGTCCGGATGGTCCCTTCCTCGTAAGGCTTGGCGGGATCGAAGGGCACGGCCTTGAGGCCGGCCAGCTCGGCGGCCCCGGCATAAGACTCCTTCCCTGCCCCGCGCAGGCTCAGGATGACGATGTCCTTGGGCAGGTGCTTCGGGAGGACGTGCTTGGCCAGGACGAGATTGAGCAGCTCCAGTTCCCGGCCAATTGGGTACGGGGCGCTGACCACCGCCGGACCCGGGATACCCGAGGTCTCGATGTCCGTCCGCCCGATGACCTTGGCCACGGCACGCCCGATCTGGTCGGTATTCCGCCAGTTATGTACCATCATGGCCTCAGCCCCCGCCTCGAGCGCCTGCAAGGCCTCCAGGTGGCCTCCTAAGGGGGGATTAGGGGCTTCGGGGCTGAGGATCTGGTCTATGTCCTCAAACCAGCGCCAGCGGCCCTTGGAGAGGCCGCCCTTGAGCAGGGCATCCATCAGGGCGAGCTTGTCGCCGTCGTCACGGAAGTCCTGCCCCTCATCGACCACGAGCAGGTCGAACTTACGCTCCTCGGGCAGGCTTCGGGCAGCCGACAAGGCATCGGCGACCCTTTGACGGTAGTAGGCAGGGTCGGTCGCAGCCTGATCGCCCGCATTGCCGATCAAGCGGTCGCAATGGGAGTAGAAAGACCCGGCGTCGATTCCAGACACCCCTTCCGCCTTGGAGACATCGGCCAGAAACGACCCAAGGTGGCGATTGAAGCACATCAGGCCGATCCGCGAAGCGGGGCGGGCCTTCAGCTCACGCCGGCAAGTCTCGAAGGCCAGCAGCGTCTTGCCCGAGCCCGGGCCACCTGTCACGCGGAGGCGAGGATTGCGCTCCATCATATTGAGTGAACGCATCTGTTCGGCCGAAAGCTTCAGCAACTGCTTGTCCATCTGGTCGGCAGAAAGGCTGGGAATCAGCCGCAGGTCAGGACGCAGGAACTGGATCGTCTGCGCGACGATTTCGGGAGTCATCAGCGGTGGCTCATCCTGATCAGGGAACTTCTCCTTAAACATCTGGGCCGAAACGGCGACCTGTCTCTCGACGATCTCGAGCATTGTGGTCGAATCGAGTTCGGTCTTGCCGATGATACGTCGAGGGTCTCCCTCGATCGTCGGAATCTCCAGGTCGACGTCGGGCAGGATAATCGCATAGCCGAACAATGACTTATAGCCCAGCGAACCTGAACCAAAATTATCCTTCAAATGATTGTAGATATCGAACGAGTTGAAACGTGCCTGATGAAACGGAGGGGTAATCTCAAATCGACCTTTGGGATTATTGGTATACCAGACCCCCTCGGCGCATTCGATGCCGCCGCCCTTCACTTCCAGGACCAAACGGCACTTGGGATGAAGCAGCACGAAGTCAGACTCAACATCGGAGCCTGCGCGCTTTCCCTGGATATTCAACGAATGAATCAATACGTAATCATCGGGCAGCTCACGGCGGAGGCGCTCGAAAAGACGCGCCTCTGACCTTACATAAAGTCGCTGAGGAATCGTATCGGGGATGCAACGCGCCATGAATCCTACTGACAACGTATTTGGTCGGCAGCAAGCCCCCGGTTAAGCCACATTTTAATTAGAGCACCTCAAGAACTCTGTTTGTCGGCAGACCTGGATAATCCCCGTCACGCAAAGCGTAGGGTCCATAAAAAACGGTCTCATCGTAGTCCTCCTGAACAAGTTCGGTCCGATGCGAAATTATACTGAATCCGCCATGGACTGACTCGAAGGAATATGTCGTGACAGTGAGGGACCCCTGTTCCGCTGCGGTACGGCGGGCGATCTCGGATACAATATCCATTTCCTCGTTGCTCAGCGCTGTCTTCGATTTCCAGCTGAAACTGTAACAGTAGCGCCTGAAAGCCCGATCCTCTTCGACATCCAGATCCAGCTCCTCGACCTGCGTAGTAGTGACAAACTGCTGACTCTCTTCGGAAAAACTGCCCACACCCGACATCGCTTGAAGCAAACCCTCGGAGTCGAGGTGAGAATAGGCATCGGTCTTAGACTTGCAGTCCAAAGCGATTAAATCGATGATCTGACGGATCGTCTTCCCCTTGAATGGCCCAGCATCCACCCCGGCAGACGGATCCTGAATGACTGTTAGCGACTCCAAGCGCAGCAGCGAAGCCTTGGGAAGGTCTTTTACCTGACGCAGATCGAACCAGCACAAGACAAAGGACGTATCGCCCCCTGGGGGCGCCCAGCGGGATTTGACTACACCCATCTCCTTCACTAAAAAATCAAGCTCCCCGGTGAATCCGAGCTCTGAGATAGGGATCTTTTTGCGGGCACAGTAGTTTTCGACTAACTCCAGGGACTTGGCAAGCTCGGCCGAAAAAGAGGATCCCTCTTGGCTAAGGTACCCGATCAAGCCCAGGCCGGCCTGAACATGTCCCAGTAGAGGTCTGCCTTGGGGGTCGAGCGTCATGGCTTCAAAATGAGCCGAATTTTCTTATTAACAATACCATAAGCATATTGCGGCATGAAAGTGTCTAGGCATAAGTAACAAAATCCTTAATCGTAAAACAATGCCACTGGACGAATTCACCCTAAACATCCTCATCGAGCTTGCGAGCAAGCACCAGAACATGGTCGGAGACTTGCAGCGGACTCGCACCTTCCTGGAGGAATACCTGACCAAAAACAACAAAAGCGAAGAGGAGGCGAAGGCGTTCATTGAGGCGGTAATGAAACGCATTGAAGACAAGATCAAAAGCCTCTCTGAGGATGGTCCGCCGATGCCGATCCGAGAGTCTTTTGACGGCTGGTACACGGGACCGGGCAACAGCAGTCCCTTGTGGAATCGCTACAAAAAGACTCTGGAGGCCAAACGCTGGACCAAGGAACTCATCGATCAGATGGACCGCTCAACCACGAACATCGTGGGTATGATGGCACCGCCCGGGGTACCTAAGTTCGTCTACAAAGGCCTGGCCGTAGGTCGCGTTCAAAGCGGCAAGACCGGCAACTTCATCGGCGTTCTGGCCAAGGCCGCTGACGCGGGATACAAAATGATCATCGTTCTTGGCGGCGTGACGAACACGCTTCGTTACCAGACGCAGGACCGCATCCAGAAAGACCTCATCGCGATCGATGACCCAAGCTGGACTTGGCTCACGAGCGCAATCTGCAAACCAGGAAGTCTTGAAATCCTGCCGGGAGACTTCGGACAGGTCAGCCCCGCCGCCGGCGAAGCCGTCATGGCCAGCCAGAAGTCGATCGGAGTCATCAAGAAGAACAAGACCATCCTCAGCGACCTGAAGGCCTGGATCAAAGCGACCTCCGCCCAAGCGAAAAGCCAGTGCCCCGTACTCATCATCGATGACGAGTGCGACCAAGCCTCAGTCAATTCAGCAGACCCCGAATCCAACCCCACGACAATCAACCGACTGATCCGTGAAATCATCGGCATGCTGCCCAAGGTAACCTACGTGGGCTACACCGCCACTCCATTCGCTAACGTCTTCATTGATCCGGAGGTAGAAGGCGACCTCTACCCGAAGGACTTCATCGTCTCGTTGCCGAAGAGCGAGTTCTACTTCGGTCCTGAACGCATCTTCGGACGCGACCCGATCACGGGAGAGACGACAGGGCAACCTGGAGCCAACATCCTCAGAGAAATCTCCGACGAAGACGTCAAGTGCGTGCGCCCTCCAAAAGGCAAGAGCGCCGGGCAGTCCTTCAGATTCGAGGTGCCCCCCACCCTGCACAAAGCGATTGTCTACTTCATCCTCAACTCAGCGGCCCGACTCTGGCGTGAGAAGAATGTACTCAACGAGGACGGAAAAGGCGAATTCAAGTCGATGCTGATCAACACCTCTCAGCTCAAGCGGATCCACTCCATGACGCTGGAAAAAATCCAGCCTCTAGTGACGCAGCTTAAAGCTGATTTCGCCGCCGGAAGGACGGATGAGCCATGGTCTCAGCTCTGGTCGGAAGAAATGGAAAAGCTTAACAGCGAAGCGGTTGGATGCAGGAACCCAAAAGTCACCTACGAGCAGCTAAGGTCGCATCTTCAAGACACATTGGATCGCATCGAGGTCATCAAAAGCAACAGTAGCGGCGAAGAAGTATCCAATCTCAACGAGGTCTACCACTCAAACAACCGGGGGAAAATCGTCATCGTCATCGGCGGCAACACCCTCTCCCGAGGCATCACCCTCGAAGGCCTGACGGTCTCGTACTTCGTCCGGGAAGCGAGCGCCTTCGACACCCTGCTCCAGATGGGACGTTGGTTCGGTTATCGCAAGGACTACGAAGACATGCCGCGGGTCTGGATGACGGCACAGATGATGAAGGACTTCTTCGACCTCGCCACGATCGAGTTCGAGTTCTTTAAGATCCTTGAGCCCTACGTTCTTGGACTCAGCCCTAAGGAAGTCGGCCCAAAGATCCGCCAGCACCCCGACTATCTTCCGACCGCCAAGTCAAAGATGCGTAAGGCCATCGAATGCAACATCAGCTACACTGGACACCTGATCGAGACGACTTACTTCCCCCGCGAAGACTCAGATTGGCTCAAGGCCAACCTGGAAGCAGGGCGGAAACTGGTGGCTAACCTTGGAGGTGCGTCGGCCTTCACGGATAACGGACGCTCGAGCTTCGTGAAGACTGGAGTATCGCTCGAAAGCATCATCAACTTCCTCAAGCATTACAAGGTCAACGAACGCAATAAGCGCTTCTCGCAGTCGAACGTGATCTCGTACCTCGAAACGGCCCTTAAGGACAAACATCACCAGAAGTGGAACGTCGTCCTGCGCAGCAACTCCCGTCCCGGATCGGGCGCGACCGACATTGGCATCACCCTCAATAATCTCAACATCGCGCCAGTCGAAGCTTACCCTGACAAAGACATCGCTTACATCAAGTCCCTTCGCTCGCCGACGGACGTCATCTGCGACGCCACGCTCGCGCAGGCGGCCGGCGCCCCCAAGGCTCGGCGCGAGGATGAGCTGATGAACTTCAGGAATACCTACGCCCCCAGCACTGGACTGCTGATTCTCTACCCGCTAAACAAGGACGCCGAGGGCAACGGACAAGATCGCAAGAACATGGGTGCCGCCGAGAACGTCCTAGGCTGCGCCATCTACTTTGCACAAGGCGAAGGCAGCCCGCATAGCTACCTGAAAGTTAAGCAGGAGTGCGACGCAGCCCCCGACGAACCGTCCGACGAGGACGAACCCATCACTAACGCACCCAAAGCATGAAAGACTACAGCAAGTTGACCAGCGAAGTTTCGCTGGCCATCTCCGCGCTCAGCGCAGCCAAACCTTCCACAGGAAAAAGCCTGCGATCACCCATCAGCGGGACCAACATCGTGGGCCGCGAATACCAAATCGGCAAAGACCATAACGGAGCCTTGAGCCTTCGAGTTCCGTGCGATTACGCGGGTAGCAGCGCAATGCCGCTGTGGCAGACCAGACTTATCAGCGTGACCAAGGAGTCACGAGAAGCGAATGGAATCACGGAAGGCTGGATCATCATCCATTTCAGCCGTCTCGTACCAGGCGAGCAGGTGACATCGCTCTCGGCCTACATCATAGACGCGATCGACCCCGCGGGAACTGATTCCGAAACGACCGTCCTCGGTGTGCTCAAGGAATGGAAGAAGCTCTTCGTCGACGACTCATCCGCTTTCGGATACGAGAAGGTCGTAGGACTCTGGGGCGAACTCCACATCCTTAACAACCTCATCGATATCAACCAAGAAAAGGCACTCAGCGTCTGGACCGGGCCGATTCGAGGCAGCCACGACTTCTCCGGGCTGGACTCTTCGATCGAGTGCAAGACTACGACAAACAAGATCGTCAAGAATGTCCATATCTCCAGCGTCTACCAACTGATGCCGCCAAACCTAGACGGCACTCTGACCTTGGCCTACGTACAGATCGAGGAACGCGCTCGGGATGGCAAAAGCCTGACCACCTTCATCGAGGAGATAGCCGGTCGACTCACCCATCCAGAAGTGTTTTTCGAAAAACTCGGCCATCTGGGATACGCGCGCGGCGTGACCAAGACCACCCATACCGAGATCACCTTCGCTATTTGCAAAGTAAGCTATTACGATGTCACGGGCGACTTCCCCCGCATCATACCGTCAAGCTTCAGCGCCGGCAAGATTCCCGCCAACGTTGATGAGATCTCCTATACTATCGACCTGCGCCAATCGGACGGGCACCTCCTCAACGATAATGCCACCAAACTCCGACAGACCCTTCTCCTCAAATGAAACTCTTCTCCGAAAAGATGTCCCCAACGGGGACGATCAACCTGGAAGCCATCCAGAAGCTTTTCACCATCACCGAACTCGATGATATCTCCGTCTTCGTACGCGAGACTGCTCAGAATTCATGGGACGCCCGCAAGGACAAGAACCTCAAGCCCTGCATAGATGTTGAGTACATGGTGCGCAACGTCTCCGCGGACCTACAGCGTAACTTCGACAAAGTCCTCTTCGCGGATGCGGGGGGGGAGATAAGGAGGAAACTTCAACGTTACACCTGCGCAGGACAAACATACCTCATAGTCAGGGACAAGGGGACCGTAGGACTGGCAGGCCCCACCTTGGCCACTGAAAGGGGGATCCGGAATAACTACGTCGCATTCCTTCTTAATATCGGGCAAGAACATACTGACGCAAGTTCGGGCGGTGCTTTTGGTTTCGGAAAATCTGTCTTCTTCAGGGCGAGCGCCCCTAAGACGATTCTCATCTATACCCGGACCAGAAACGCCGCCGAACAGCTCGAATCGCGCTTCATCGGAGTCACCTTGCACAAAACGCCGGGAGACACCGCGCACACAGGCAGACACTGGTGGTGCGAGCCAGACGTGGCCGACGGACAAGCCATCCCTAGGCCGATCGTCGGCTCGCAAGCCGATAAGTTCGGGGAATTGCTTGGCATCAAACCCTACACAGGCGACGAGACAGGCACCAGCATTGTAGTAATAGGTCCTGAATTCGAAAACTTGAAGAGGGTTGGGCAAACTCAACCCGACCCAAAACAACTCGCTGAGTGCCTCGCCGAAGCGGCCAACTTTTGGTATTGGCCAAGAATGGAAGGCGGGGGCGCCCTTGACGGGAAACTGCAGTGCAAAGTATGGCATGAAAACACCCTGATCGTCCCTTTTGATTATTCCGAAACGGCCCCTTTCAAAGCGTACAAGGACTGTCTGTCTGTCATCCAGAAAGCTGTTTCCGCGGCTGGCAACCCTGGCATCACCAACAACTCGTTCCAGCAGTTTCACGAAATCAAATACCAGTACAAGCGTGTTGGGTACCTTTGCCTGACCAAGTATCTGCGCGCAGATAGACAGCCGTTCAAGTCGCGCATCGTGGATCCCGACACCGGAACCGTCATGAGCCACCCCCTCGGCACAATCCTGTGGAAGACCGTGAACGAGGAGGCCACCAACAGGCATGCGGCACTGATCCGCAGCCCAGGCCAGGTAATTCAGTACCTGCGACTTCCAGAGTGCAGCGATAACATGATGGAATACGCTGCCGTCTTCTTCCTTCATCCCGAAGGAGCCAACGGTGGAGAGATCCTTCAGCACTTCACCAAATCGGAGCCCGCAGCCCATGACCGCTGGGAGTCCAATAATAACGCAGGCCCGGTCGCCAACACTCTCAACAAGATCAAGGAACTCGTACGCGACTTCGCACGCCCTGAAAGCCAAGGAGCGTCCAGCTCTGCGTCCGGCCTTGGGAACGTGTCTTCGAGCTTGGCTTCGCTTTGGAGCTCAGGCGAGGGAAGCGGAGGCCTTAAGGTCAAGAAAGGAGGCGGTGGAGGGGACGGATCTAAATCCAAGATCAAGGTCAAGCCGGGAAAGCTTTACGCCATAGAAGGCGTGAACTACGTCTCGATCCAATTCAGCGCACCGGATCTCGAAGGATGGTCCGCCACGGTCAAGGCGACCGTCAAATCAGTCCTATATGGGGGCGGAAACGACGACATCGATGAAGGTGAAGAAGGAAGTCCGCGCCTTGTCGGCTGGTTCGATAACGAACCGACAACAGGCAGCCTCCAAGAGATCAGCTCAAAAGCATTAAGCTCGTCCCCTGCCTTCACGATCGAACAAGCGTACGAAGGAAAGCCGCTGTACGCCCTCTTCCTCGCGCCGTCAAAGTACTGGGCCGAATTCAACATCCTCTCGACCAATGGCTAAATCCATCACAGCTCCTTACATCGTACTCGAGGAATTCAACCAATTCCTCGCTCCCAGCTGGAAGAACCCTGAAGACGGCAACGACCCGTTCGACGGTGCCTATCTCGACTCCTTCACGCCCACCACACGCAAGGAGCTTACGATAACGTTCGAGATCAAGGTCAGCATGATCTGGGACGTCCTCAGACTCGCACGCGATTCTGAGCTAGCCCTGTCGGCATCCATCCTCTGTCCTGCGACACGCAGGATCATCACCTCACCCAACATCGCGCTGAAGTCTACGGATAAAGACGGGGCGAGGGCTACCTCACTGGTGATTCCTGAAGGCGCCCTGTCCAACCAGGCCTTCTTCGAATGCAGGCTCGTGCTGGCCAACGACACGAAGCCAGCCGATAGCCTAGCAGCCCGCTTCAAGTCCTCATTACTCTGGAAGCATAGCATCAAGGTGCTGCTTGAGGGCTCCTCTCCGATGTTCCCAGTGACGGCGGAGCGATTTTCGAGCGACAACGGCGGGGCCACCGCGGCCTGGCGCATGAGTTGGCATAGAGCCACCCTACTGAGCAGCCCAAGCAAGGTGCGGCTGATCACCAATAGCGACAATACCCACTTCACTAACTTGCTGAAGACGCAGAGTCCGGATGGACTTAACCCCGCGCATTCCATGCTCCAATACAACGTCGCCTGCTCGATGCTTGAGAATATCTGCGGAAAGTTCGCCGATGACTTCAAACAGATCCCCGCAGGCCAGCTCACCGAAGGCACCCTTGGCCACAACCTGAACATGTTCTTCAAGAAGTTCTTCCATCCGCGGTATGCTTCGATCACGGACCTCATCGAAGCCTACAAGGACAACCCGGAGCAGTGCCGCGCCGTCCTCCAATCCAAGATCGAAGGAACCCTCCTCCATGTCTAATTTCTTCCTATTTCCGCGCCTGGGCGGCGCCGCCGTCGAGAAAGCAGTGGTCGTCATGCAACAGCTTGACCCCATCACGCTTGAGAAGGAATGGGCACGAAAGGTTCAGTTCGACAATCGCAGCTTCGAGCAAATCAGCAAAGAAGGCGATGTAGGCACGGCCTACCCTCTTGAAAAGGTAGAGGCCGTAGCCAAGAAACTCGAGGAATGCCTGCGCAAGAACGGAGGAAATCTCGGCGAAGAACCCAGCAACGCCACCAAGGTAAATGTCGAGAACGCTTGGGCACAGACACTGCACAGCGAACTCCCGATCGCCCCCAGCGAAGCTGCCAATCCGGAGGTCTGGCATTCATTCTCCTGCTTTTACTGCCCGCACCTAGTTTCCTGGCGTTGGGGAAAATATGCACAGGCCACTCCGCACTTCCGCTGGTACAGCGCCGAGGCCGCGAACCGTCAGACCTTCCGTCGCCTCTGGTGGCGAGCCGAACTTCTCAAGGACAAGGACAACCCCAAGCCCTACTCGCTTCTCGAGCAGATGTACGAAGATGAACTGGTCGGCTTCACCGATCAGGCTACCATCTCAATGCACCGTTCGATCACCCTCGAAGTAGCCCGCCAGCACCTCAAGAACCTAGACGAAAAGACAGGGTCGGCGCACATCGATAACAAGCAAGGCGACAAGCTGGCCCCAAGAACTGAATTCTTCCGACTCTTCCAGAAGATCGTCCTCCGGACTGCGGGTCAGCAAGATCCCGCCTTCATCGAAAGCACCAATCAAGCCACCGCCTTCGTGGCCGCATGCCTCAACGAAGCCAAGAATACCTACGTCCATGCCCCTTGAAGCCAACGTACTCTCGCTGAAAGACATCCTCACCCGGCATCCGCAGCTCAGGGTGCCAGACTACCAGCGAACATTCCGCTGGCAAGAAGACCAGATCGAGACGCTATTCGCGGACATGCTGAACGGTTTCGACCTCCAGAGCGCCGAGTCCCCGAAGACCTCGTTCCTCGGCTCTGCTGTCTTCGCTTTTGATTCAGGAGCCAAGGAGCAAGATCTGGTCGACGGCCAGCAACGCATCACCACCCTATCGCTGTTTCTCTCAGAAGCCTCGCAGCGCGTCCTGATGCACTCCCCCAAGGACCCTGTCGGACTGGAAGCTCAGAAGGCCCTGAAGGATGGTGGCGGCATCTCGACCCGAATCCTTCACAAGATCGACTCCCAGACCATCTGCTCGGACCGGGATGCCTACCAGGAGATCATCACCTACGGACAGCCAAGGCCGAACCGCTACGGACCCAATACTAACGTCGCCGTAGCAAAAAAGAACGCCGAGTGGATTCGAGCCCTCAAGCAGAACTTGATCTATCAGGCTTGGAAGACGATTTGCACCATTATCGACAACACGACCGAATCGACCGTCAAGTCCACCAGTCTCAGCGTAGAACAGGTACAGGTTCGGATCCTCCAGCGCATCATGGACTCCATCCGGCTCGTCATCATCGAGACCGATGAAAAGCGGGAAGGCATGCGCGTGTTCGCTTCCCTCAACGCGAGCGGCATGCGCCTTGATCCTTGGGAGCTCGTCATGAGCACATTCTACAGCCACTGCGACTCGGACATCCATCGTGCCAGAGTAAAGCAACACTTCGAGGTATCCCTCGCCGCGGCTTACGACGTCAAGCATTCCAGTTCCAAGGATTCATTCCTAAGGTCGCACTGGATCGGATTCCATCGCTTCTCTCAGATGGAAGACATCTTTGACGAGTATAACGACCATCTGGATGCGATCTGCAAAAAAGATCCAGCTGCAATCATGCCATTGCTGAGCATGATGTCCAACTCGCTCGAGATCTACCGGGCATGCGATGAGCCGAACAGGTTCAAAGGTAACAATGGCGCGACCGACTTCAGCTTCCTCTACCCCCTCAAATTAGTCGGAGACAAGATGTCGCGCTCCATCCTTCTGGCCGCTCATCATGTCCTCTCGCAATCAGGCCCCGCAGCCAGACTCGACGGACTCAAGCGACTTGTCTTCGCCTTCGAAAAACTCCGGATGCGTCTCCACTTCTGCAAGATGCCAGCGGCCAAGTTTGAACGGCCGTTTTCCAAGCTAGCCATCGCCATCTCAAAGGGCGAACTCGGCAGCGAGCCGATCGACCTCGAAAAGAACGTGTATAAGTTGCTAGGAAGCTTAGACGGTTTACCGACAAAGGATGCCTTGCGCATGGGGATCAAGCAGTACGAGTTCGAAGAAAACCGCGTCTGCCAATTCATCCTCAGCAAGATCCAGCACTCCATGGAATACGGCGCGCAAGGGCGTCCCTTGATGTATCAGTTCATCCCCGAAATGAACAGCGCCGGCTTCCAGTTCGCCAAAGGAATCAAACTGGAATCAAAGGACTGGTCGACGACCGTCCAGCAACGCTACGGATTCAAAAGCGAAGAACAGTTCAATCAGCTCATTAATTCGATCGGCAACGCCTACCTCGTTAATCCTGGAGGCCAGAATATCGCCATGAGCCTAGCCATCAACCAAGGGCCGCCGATCGGACAACTGACCGCATCAGACCTATTGATCCGCCGAGACGCGCTCATAGACGAAGCCGTCGAGATCTGGCACTTCTCGACTCTAGGCTAAGTCGAGATGAATAGGCTTAGTCACTTAAAGCGTACCTGAAGAGACAGTCTAAGCCTGGCCATTATATCACCTTCCTGCTTGTAAAGGTAACCCGCCTCGTGTCGCGACATGGAGGGAGTATCAAACTTAGTATTGGCCAGAAGATAGTCACGGAAGTCGTCGTCGTTGATAACGTGGAAACACACGACACTGCCATCTTCCTTAACGATCAACCAGCCGCCATGGGCCTCGATCTGCCCTTCCCATTGCCGTCCTGGATTCATCCCTAGCGCTGACTGCCTAAGCAACTCCTTCATCTTGTGACGTACAAGGCGAATCACCATAGGCTTGGGTAGTGATAAGGCATTAGATAATTCATCCAGCAGCGCCGGGCACTCAACCGCCTCCTCGAGAGAGAGATCACCACGCATGTATGCTTGCAAGAGCGTGCTCGCAAGGATTCGTGGGAACGTCGTATCGACCATCTTTAAGTTTTGCTCAAAGATAGGGTTAACGACCGATTCAAAAACAACCCGAGCACGGAAATGGTTAAGGGCCGGCAATAAACGCATCGGACCGGGGTAATCCTTCCCGGCGGGACGAGGGGCAGATTCCTGCACCGCCATTGCGTCCTCCACGGAGAAATCCTCCACCCGGTACTGAAACTGCGTGGCACCTGCATTCAAAAGAGTCGGCAATCCGCCGAGCTCAGACTTCACGCTAAATCCAAGAGACATCCTCTCCCCCTCAAAGACTGGCGAATACACATCTAGAAACAGATCGGACTTAACTGTAGAAGCTGCCTTAGTGCCGACCAATCTAAGTAGCTTAAATGCGGCATCGCTGGCCGAGCAATTAAACGAGGCGCCCTTTGAGTGCACGATTTGCTCGTACAAATTATCCGCAAGCACCTTAACCGCTTGTCTGGGCACCACTGCAATCTCCCCACCCGCAATATCCACAACATGGATCACCTCGTCCCGAATGTGAAACTTCATACCAGGATCACTAGGGCGCTGAATTGCCGCAACTTTAAGGCGAGATTTTCCGGGCTCGCCTAGCTTATCAGCGACTCTCACCGCCCCCTCATGGAGAATACGC
>JACCDG010303957.1_pt1 | contig 21731 bp, 28 predicted proteins | sample 7442471 | NCBI WGS metagenome assembly JACCDG01 (sample SAMN15323444, study PRJNA562643) | freshwater metagenome | isolation source: river surface water | place: USA:Blue River Watershed | collected 2017-08-17 | reverse complement strand
GCGCCTGGTTCATCCCGGAAGGCCCCGGCGGGCTGGAGGTCGTGGCCGTGCGGCCATGCACGCCGGAGCTGTTCGAGGTCACGGTACGCCTGGGCGGCGGCGCGCGGGTGATCGGCTACCGGCCCGACGCCTTCGTGCGCTACCTGCCCCGCCCCGAGAACTGACACAGCGAGGAGCATGAGATGGAAGACCGCGTCCACGCCTGGTCCCGCTTCCTGCGCGCCACGGCGCTGTCCTGCCTGCTGGCGGGCACGCTGTGCGGCGGCCTGGGCTACTTCTTCGGCGGCCGGCTGCTCGACTTGCTGGATGACCGACCGGGCCTGCACCCGGCGCTGCGCGGCGGCGTGGCCGAGGAGGTCGAGGTGGTCTGGCAGGAGCAGCGCGTGCAGCTGGTGGAGCTGGAGGCCTCGACCAGCTTCGTCGTCTTCCCGACCGACTGCAACGCCAACCCGCCGGCCTGCTTCGGCGGCAAGCTGCTGGCGGAGATGGACCGCTGCGCGGCGATCGCCGTGCGCCGCTGCCTGCGCGCCTCGCCGACCGGCGCCCGCGACGCGGTCACGGTGGCGGTCGACGGCGTGCAGTTCCACCGCCCCGCCAGGGTCAAGGACCTGGTGGTGGTGACGGCGCGCGTCTCGGCGGTTGGCGCCCGGTCCCTGACGGTCGACGTGCGCGCCGAGTGCGACGCCGAGGACGGGCGGCAGCTGCTGGTAGGCGGCAAGTTCGTCTTCGTGGCCTACGACGTCGAGAAGGGCAAGGCGGTCGAGCACCGCGTCCAGCTGCCGCCGGCACCGCAGCGAGACTAGCGGCGGGCCGACAGACACGGGCGGCCGCGCGGCCGCCGCAACCCCAACAGTCAGGAGTCCGAGATGACCGAGCAGGAAGCTCTCAAGAAGATGGTGGCGCCGGGACAGAAGCGCCCCGGCATCTGGCGCGGCGGCGTCATCCAGATCCACGTCACGCGCGCCTGTGACCAGCAGTGCTTCGGCTGTACGCAGGGCTCCAACCTGGGCGGCAAGCCGGTCATGATCACGCCGGAGGACTTCGAGCAGGCCTGCGTCTCGCTGAAGGGCTACTTCGGCGTCGTGGGCGTGTTCGGCGGCAACCCGGCGCTGCACCCCAAGTTCGAGCAGCTCTGCGAGATCATGCGCAAGCACATCCCCGCCGAGCAGCGCGGCCTGTGGTGCAACCACCCGCGCGGCAAGGGCGCCGCCTGCCGCAAGACGTTCAACCCCGACGTCTCCAACCTCAACGTGCACCTGTCGCAGGAGGCGCACGACGAGTTCTGGCGCGACTGGCCGGAGTGCCGCAAGGTGCTCAAGGGCCTCGACACCGACAGCCGCCACGCGCCGCCATTCGTGGCCATGCAGGACGTCGGCGTCCCGGAGGGCCGGCGCTGGGAGCTGATCTCGGGCTGCGACGTCAACCAGCTGTGGTCGGCCATGCTGTGCAGCGTGCCGGGTAAGGGCCTGCGCGCCTTCTTCTGCGAGATCGCCGGGGCGCAGGCCATGCTGCACGCGCACGACGACGCCTGGCCCGACCTGGGCCTGCCGGCCGAGCCGGGCTGGTGGAAGAAGCCGATCGCCGACTTCGCCGCCCAGGTGCGCCACTACTGCCACCGCTGCGGCGTGCCGCTGCGCCGCTTCGGGCAGCTGGCCGTCAACGGCGAGTACGAGGAGGTGTCGGCCACGCACCAGGACGTCTACAAGCCCAAGGACCGCACGCGGCGCGTGTCCCTGGTGACCGTGGACGACGCGGAGTCGCGGCGCGTCGAGCTGGCGACCAACTACATCCAGAACGGCTCCCTGAGCTAGGAGGTTGCCCGTGCCTGAGTTTGCGGACGAGGCCGTGAACGAGGTGCTTGCCGAGGTGCTTGCCGAGGCGCCCGACGTGGCGCCTGGCGTAATGCCCGACGCAGTGACGCCGGCGGCCGTCGACGAGTACACGTGGCGGGCCTGGCGCTACATGCGGCGCGCCTGCGACTCCCCCACCCACGGCGCCTACCCCGGCGTCGGCGCCAAGGGGATACGCGTGTGCGAGCGCTGGCACTCGTTCGCGAACTTCCAGGCCGACATGGGCGTGCGGCCGCGGCCCGGCAAGGGCGCCGCCACCACGCTGCTGCGCCTGGACGAGTCGGCCGACTTCGCGCCGGAGAACTGCCGCTGGGCGACTCGCGCGGAGCGCATGCGTCACCGCCTGGCGCTGCCGAAGCTGGTCGGCGCCGACGGCGTCGGCCGCTGCCTGGCCGAGTGGGCGGCGCTGGCCGGACTGAGTTACGAGTGCCTCAAGACGCGGCTGGCGCGCGGCATGCCGCTGGAGGAGGCCCTGGCGCGGCCGGCCGGCATTCGCCGGCGCCGCCGCGTGAGCGTCAACGGCGCCACCGTCGACCTGTCGGCGCTGGCGGCGGAGGCGGGCCTGACCACGGCGACGCTGGCCGGGCGGCTGCGAATGGGCTGGACCGTCGAGGACGCGGTGGGGCGCAAGACGCGTGCCTACCGGAAGCGCATCTCGCACCAGGGCGAGACGCTGACGCTCAAGCAGTGGTCGGCGCTTACCGGCCTCTCCACGTGCACGCTGCGCTACCGACTGCGCCGCGGCTGGCCGCTTGAGCGCGTGTTCGGCCAGCCGGTGCGTGGGAAGCTGAAGGGAGGGCAATCGTGATCGTCTACCGCTGCGGCTGCCGCAACGACGTGCAGGCCGACACCGGCCTGCTTCGCTGCGTCGGCAAGTGCGACCACCACCGCGACTTCCTCAAGGCGCAGCCGACGGGGGCGGACTACTACCGCCACCTGGGGGCGCTGAGCGAGGACCTGACGCCCAACTCGGCGCCCTACCTGGCCGAGCTGGTCGGCGCCCTCGGACCCCCGCCGCCGGCGCGGCCCGGCGCCGCGGCGCTGGAGGTGGGCGGCGGCGCCTCCCCCTACGTGGCGGCGCTCCTGGCCCTGGGCTACCGCTACGTCGGCGTCGAGCCGGACCCGTGGGCGGCGCAGTGGACGCTCGACACCTACGGCGACGACCGCGTCACCATGATCAGCGCGCCCTACCCGGTGGAGCTGCCAGCGCCGGTGCAACTGATCCTGTGCGCGCACGCGCTGGAGCACGTGGCGGACGCCCCGGCCTGTCTGAAGGCCATGCACATCGCCCTGGAGCCCGGCGGCACGCTACTGCTGCTGGTGCCCGACGACAGCGACCCGACCAACCCGGACCACCTGTGGTTCTTCACCGCCGAGGCGCTAGTCCGGCTGGCCGAGCGGACCGGCTTCCACGTCACGCGCGTCGAGGTGCGCCCGCACCCGCGCGAGAACTTCATCTACCTGCGCGCCACGGCCGGCGCGGCGGAGCAGCACGGGTAACAACGCCATGATGATCGACGGTTTGTGCTCCTCGGTGGGGCCGGTCTACGCCGGCTTCATGGAGCGTACCCTGCCCACCTGGACGGACACGCTGGACTCGCTGACCGTGGTGACCATGCCGGGCGACCCGGTCGTGGCCGTGTGCGCCCCCTACCGGCGCGTGCGCGTGGTCCAGACCGACGTCTTCAAGCGCCACGGCGCCGCCTTCAACAAGGGCGCCGCGCTGACGCAGGCCTACGCCGCCATGGACCCCATCGACGGCGTGCTGCACTTCGACGCGGACATCCTGCCGCCCGCCGACTGGCGCCGGCGCGCCGAGCGCGAGTTCCGCCAGGGCTGCATCCACGGCGCCGTCCGCCTGGACGAGTCGGGCGCCAAGATCACGGACCTGGGCGACTGGCCGTACGGCTACTTCCAGCTCTGGCACGCGACCGACCCGGCGGCCAACTTCTGGCCGCTGTTCGAGGTCTGGCACCAGTCGGCGGGCGGCTACGACCTGGAGTTCCTGGAGCACTGGGGCAAGTCGCGGCGCCACTCGCTGTCGTTCACGGTCACGCACTTCGGCGAGGTGCGCAGCAACTGGTTCGGCGTCGGCCTGCCGCCGGACGAGCAGGAGGAGGCCTTCCGGCGCATGGAGCAGGTGCACAAGGTCGGCCTGCGCGAGACGCGCCTGCGCACGCGCAAGCCGGAGAACCGCCTGGCCGTGCCGCCCTTCGCCCTGCGCTTCACCCTGGCCGACCGCCGCTGCCCGCCCGAGCACGCCCGCGAGCTGGTGCGCGCCTGCATGACCGACGACCCCTTCCTGGCGGCCATCGGCGCCGCGGAGGCGCCGTCCTCGCGCAAGTCCGCGGCGCTGCGCCTGTCGGCGTCCACGCGCGTCGACGACGTGCGCGACCGCGTGCGCGCCGCCTACCGCCTGCGGCACCAGCGCGACCTGATTTGACGCGGCCGCTATGCTGCACGGCAGCGCCGCTTACCGGAGGAGTACCATGCGCGACCACCGCGTACCGGATTTCGATCTGCCGACGTCACGCCGCTACCGCGTGTCCACCTGCCGCGGCTCCGTGCTGCTGCTGGACCGCGGCCTGTACGGCCTCGACGTGGTCGGCGCCGACGGCGGCGAGCCCTGCCTGCAGCTCAACCAGGAGGCCGAGCTGCTGCTGCTGCAGTTGCTGCTGGACAAGTACCCGCAGGGGGCTCGCTCCGAGTCCGTGCTGCTCATGTACCGGGGCGCGAACCTGGAAGACTGTCGCGCCGACAAGGAGGTCGACCGTGGAGACGTCTCTGATCGTTAGCCTGGCGCTGGGCCTTGGCATGTCCGCCTCGCTGCTACTACTGGTGGCCTACCTGTTCCACCGCCTGATGCTGCTGCGCGGCCGCTGCGGCGAGCTGGCCGCGCGCGCCCCCGGTTCGGCGGAGTCGGGGTCCGAGGCGCCCAAGCTGGCGTCGCTGCTGGCCGACATGACGCTGCAGCGCGACGCCCTGCTCAACGACGTCGACGGCCTGATGCAGCGGCTGCGGCTGCGCGAGAGCGAGCTGGGCCTGCGCGACGCCGAGCTGCACCAGCTGCGCGACGCCGGCCGCGAGCTGGAGGCGGCCGGGCGGGCGGCCCGGGCCGACGCCGAAGCCCTGCTCGCGTCCTGCAACGAGCTGGAGACCTCCGCCCGGCTGGCGCGTGCGGACGCCGAGCGACTGCACGCGTACTGCGGCGATCTGGAGAGGCAGCTGCACGAGCTTCGCTCCGGCGTGCTGGCCCGCGCCCTGGCGGTCGAGCAGCACGCCGCACGGCTGGGCGTCGTTGCGGGCGAGATGAAGGGGCTCTATGATGCCACTCGCCCGGAAACTAGCAACAGTCAAGAGCCGATAAGCAATGACAACTGAGCTGATCATCTCCGTGCTGGCAGCGGCGGCCCTGGTGCAGTCGATCACGTTCCTGTTCTCGCTGGCGCTGCTGCGGCGTCAGGCGATGCAGCTGTTCGACGCGCGCATCGGCGAGATGCTGGCGACCACGCGGCTGCTGCACGAGGCCGAGGCGCGGCGGGCGGACCGCGACGAGTTCGTGACCTATCTGCGCACCATGGACCAGATGATAACGCGCCTGCAGGGCGTGACTGAGGCCGGCAGCCGGCTGAGCGCCGAGCTGGCGGAGGCGACGGTCGGCGCCGCCGGCGCCCCGGTCGAGGACCTGGCCGGCAAGTGACGCGTCGCCTTGGTAACCCCAACGCCGGGAGGCTAACATGCCGCATAGCTTGAGCGAGACCAACCAACTGATCGAGGTCGTTTCCATGTCCCCGTCGTACGAAGTAGCGATCCTGCTGGGCGGCAGCGCCCTCCTGGCCTGGGTCATCGTCGGGCTGTTCCGCCGCCCGCCGGTGAACCTCAACGTCAGCGTCGGCCCGGACGCGCCGCGCCCCGGAGGCGACGAGCTGGGCGAGGTCAAGCAGCTCCTGCGCCAGATCATCGAGCAGAGGCAGCCCGAGGACGAGCACGACGGCGACCGCCGGACGCCGGTCTACTGCTACACGGTGCGCCACGACGGCGCGCACCGGGAGCCGTCCCGGCCGGTGTCAGCCTCCCCCGTGCCGCCGTCGGACGGCTGCCAGGACGTCGGCTGCCGCAAGGAGGACGGGCCGAAGGACGACGGCCGGGCGCTCGGCACCACCGGCGCATCGACCGCGGCCATGACCGAACGGCTGCGTCAGATGCTGGACGAGGCGGAGGCCGTGGACAAGCCGACTGCCGACAAGCCGGTCCCCGACAAGCAGCTGCCCGAGACGCCGCCGGCCCTGGAGGCCGGTCGGCAGCGGCAGCTGGACACGCTTCGCCGTCTCAACGAGGCGATCGCCGTGGACTACGTCATCCCGTTCAAGGTGGGCTACCCCGGGGCCGCGACTCAGTCGCCAGTGGCGCAGGTGCCGGCCGACAAGGAGCCCGCCGCCCAGGAACAGCCGGCCGCGCAGGCCGGTCACAGCTGCAGCCAGGCGGCGGGCTCGGGCGCCTGCGTCGGCCCGGCGTGCGCGGCCGAGCAGCCGTACAAGTTGCTCGCGTTGCCCGCCGACGAGCACGCGCTGCGCGAGGGCGCGCAGACGTGCGCGAACAACGACAACATCGTGGGCTGCTGTGTCAACCCGGTGCGCGACTGTCGCACGCGGCAGGAGTGCGCCGAATGCCTGTACGCGTCCACCCAGGGGCACGCCGCGATGCGCGAGTTCGTCGACCGCATCTGCCCGCCGCGCAGGACGCTGGTGACACTGGCGCAGGCGACCGCTGCGGCTGGCGAGTTAGCCGACATGGACGCGCCCCTGTGCGCCGCGGCCGTTGACGCGCAGGCGGTCGCCAGCGCAGTGCCGGCCGGCGACGGGGTGTGGGATGCGATCATCGGGCTGAACGGTTCGGTGCGGGCGCTGGAGGAGCAGCTGCGGCAGTTGCAGGCGAAGTCCGAAGAGGTCGCGACGGCCGGCGGTGAAGCGGGCGGCGACGACCCCCGCGCGCAGCCAGAGCCGCGGCGCGACTGGGCGCCGCCGACCAGCGACGAGTTCGAGTCGGTGGCGCTGGCCGAGACGGTGGCCCGCCTGCACGACGCCCACGAGCGGCAGTTGCGCCGCCTGCAGCACGACCTGCAGCGCGTCAACCTGCGCTGCGACCTGTACGCCGAGCTGCTGGCCAGCACGTTCGCCAGTCTGGCGGACCGGTGCGACGGCGGCCGGGCGCCGGCTCTCCAGGCGGCCCAGCCGCCGGCCGGCACGGCGCACGCCCACTCTACCTCGGCGCGGCTGACGCACATGATGGAGTCGCTGGGCATCGGCCGCGGCTACCAGGCGGCGGACGTACGCCCCCTGGTGGCGCAGCCGCAGCAAGAGTCGCCGTGGCAGAAGCAGGCCGACCAGCTGTTAGAACAGTGCGGCCTGCAGGAGGAGCTGCGCCTGCAGGCCGAGCTGCGACGCGTCGCCCACCAGATGGAGGACGACCTGCCGCAGGACGACCTGCCGCAGGACGACCCGTCGCAGGGCGAAGTGGACCGGCTATGACCGAACAGTTCATGGGCGGCGAGTTCACGGTGACGGTCCGGGACGACCTGGTCGAGCCCGGACCCTACCTCTTCACCGACCCGGTCTTCATCGGCGAGAGCTACGACGTGGCGACCGGCGTCCGGTACCGGAACCACGCGCCCGACAAGAACGGACAGACGTGCACTGTCATCCCCGTCGCAGAGGAAGAACAGTCAACGTGCTCGGACAACACCACTAAGAAGGAGTGACCCATGGAGTCGTTCGGTCTGCTGGTCGGCCACCTGGTAGGCGACTACGTCCTGCAGGACGACTACCAGGCGCGCGGCAAGAAGGAGAGCCACCTGGTCTGCCTGGAGCACTGCGTCGCCTACACGGCGGCGGTGTGGCTGGCGTCGTTCTGGTGGCTGCCGCTGTGGGCTCTGCCCGCCGTGCTCGTCAGCCACTTCCTCATCGACCGCTGGCGCGCCGTGGCCTGGGCGATGGACGCCCTGGGCCAGGAGGGCTTCCGCACCCGGCTGGGGCCGTGGTCGGTCATCGTCGTGGACAACGTCTGGCACGTGGTCATCCTGTTCCTGCTGCAGGCCCTGGCGCTGGCCGCCGGCTCGGCCCCGCAGGAGCCGACGCTGGCCGGCCTGGTGCCGCCGCTGCTGCTCGTGCTGCTGTCGCTCGGCGTCGTGCTGGAGCGCGCGCGGCGGGCGCAGGCTCAGCTGCAGGAGGACGCCGACGGCCGGCTCGTCTCGACCGGCGCCGGCGAGTACGAGGCGGACGCGGCCGAGGCGGAGGCGCCGCCCACCCCCGTCTTCCCGGCCGCCGTCAGCGTCATGTCGGACTCGGTGCGCTACACGCAGGCGCTGGTGCGCTCGCGCCGCGACAACCGGGCTTACCGGCTCTACCTGCGCGTCGGCGAGACGCGCGACCTGGCCGCACTGGACCCGCGCCAGTACCGGATCGACATGGTCATCGACCCGGAGTGCCTGACGCCGGCCGACGCGCTCTGGCTGGGCGAGCTGCACCTGCGCGCCGCCTGGGCGGCCGAGTCCGACGACACCCTGGCCGGGGCCGACCTGTCCTGGCTAGACGCCCCGGTGCCCGTGCCGCCCGGCGGCAACAGCAGCGAGTCGGTGGCCGTCACGGTCATGCGCTCGCGCGACGCCGGCTCGACCGTCGAGCAGCCGCTCACCGAGGTCATCAGCCTGCGCGTCGGCTACCTGGAGGACATCGCCAAGGTCGACGCCCTCAAGCACACGGTGATCGGCTTCGCGCCGTCGACGGCCATCGTCACCTCGCCGCTGGAGCGCGTCTGGTGGCATGCCCTGAACGACCACCTGCAGCGCTGCCTGCCGCGCAACGTACAGCCCATCTCGTTCCTGCCGGCCGACATGCCCGACGAGCCACTGCTGTTGCCCAACGGCAGCGTGATAACCGCCCTCCTGACCAACCAGGACGCCCTGGTGTCGGTCGCCTGCGTGCCGGGCCGCGACGGCGAGGACGCCGTGCGCGGCTTCAGCAGCGACGTGATCAGCTTCTCGGGCCGACTGTGCCGGCGCGACTCGGCCTGGGTCATGCGCACACTCGGCGTCCTGCTGGAGACGCTCAACTAACGCGAAAGGAGTACTTCCATGGACCTGTCTGAGATTGCCGACCGGTTTGAGGTCGACCTGATGACGCTGTTGATCGCCGTGGCGCTGCCGCTGCTGCCGGTGGTGGTGGCGCTGCTGCTGCGCCCGCTACGCCGCCGATCCGCTGCGGCGAGTCAGTCGCCGGAGCCAGTGTCCGCGTCCGTGCCCGAGTCGGACCCCGAGCCGGCCCCCGCGCCGGCGCCCGAGCCCGAGCGCGTCGTGCCGGCGGCGCCGCTGCCGACGCCTGGCGCGGCCCTGTACGACGCCGAGCGCCAGGCGCAGCTGTGCCTGCAGGCGGCCATGGCGGAGGCCGTCGCCGGCCGCGCCGCCGTCGTGACGGTGTCCGAGCACGTGCCGCGCCACTACAACCCGCACGATGACGACCCGCCGCGCCAGTCGTCCGGGCGGCCGCCGGCCGTCGCCGCGACCGCGGCCTCCGAGGAGGTGATCCGCAACGTGGAGCGCTTCTTCGGGCGCGGGGCGCCGTCGCGGACCAGCTTCGGCCACGCGCTGGAAGGCTGCAAGGACACCAAGCTGGTGCTGGTCTACCGCTGGTTCTGCGTCCACCTGTCGGAGGGCGAGCGCCAGGACCTGTACAAGGCCGGCGGCATGAAGGCCTGCGACGACGCCTGCGTCGCCATGGCCGAGCACGTGCTGGGCTACGACCGGCCCTGGTGGAAGCGACTGCTGGGCCTCGGCATGCCGAACAAGGACACCCTGCCGCCCGGACTGCGCCGCCTGGTCTAGTTCACCGCCGTTCACCCGCGGAGGTTTGCGATGACGGAGCTGTCTGCTGAAGCGTTGCCGGCCGTCGAGCTGTCGGCCGTCGAGCTGTCGATCGGACACTCGGGGGCCGACGTCGTCCTGACGGTCGGCGGCGAACGCGTCAACCTGGCCCTGTGCCAGCGTCTGACGCTCGAAGTCCTGCCCAACGGCCTGCCGGTGCTGACACTGACCTACGCCGCGCCGCAGTTGAGTGCGCGCCTGACGCGTACCGAGCTGCGCGTCCACACCCAGGCCGAGGCGGCGGCCGACTCGGCCAAGCCGCCCCCGGAGACGCTGCCGCAGAACGCCCCGGTGGCCGCGGCGTGGTGCTTCGCCTCCCACCTGCCCGCCGCCAACCCGCCGCCGGCCGGGGTCCCGGCGGAGTCGTTCGTGCCGGCGCTCCTCCTCGAACGCCGGCGCTGACCGGCGGTCGTCAGCCGCCCTTCACAAAGTACACTTCCAGGCTTGTCTGCCGACGCGCTTTGCAGTAGTCTTAGGCCCAACCGCGGCCGCGGCGTGGAGACACGCGGCCGCCCGCCGGCCGACGAGCTACCCCTTCCCTGCCGGCGGCCGGGCTGAACACCTACCCAGGAGTGCACGATGAAACCTGGCCTCGCTCAGCAGGCACGGAGCGCCGCCGCGCGCGCGGACGACCGGGCGCCGATCACCACCGTCACCCCTCACCTCAACTTCTTGCTCATCGGCGAGTGTCGCAGCGCCGCCTCCGCCGTCGTCGACCTTCTCAACAACCACGGCGCCGCCGTCTGCCACGCCGGCCTGTTCGCGCCGACGGCGTTGCAGCGGCGGCAGGCCCACGAGGGCTACTTCGGGCCGTCGCCGACGCGCCGCCCGGCCTGGTTCTGCGCCGGCGAGCGCGAGCTGGAGGGCGGCCGTCACAGCAACCCGTGGGAGTACCTGGACGGCGTGCTGGCGACCACGCGGGAGGGCGAGCGGGCGGTCGGCCTGCACCTGGACTACGACACGGTGGCGCGGCACCAGTTGTACGAGTTCATTGCGGCGCTGACGGCCCGCGGCGACTTCTGCGTGGTGCACCTGGTGCGCAACCCGGTCGCCTGCCTGGTCAGCCGGCAGCAGGCGCAGGACAGCAACTACTGGGTCAGCTACCGCGGCGAGTCGCTGCGCTACACGCCGCTGGCGGTGTCGCTGCCGGCCGACCAGGTCTTCGACTTCGCCGAGCGCAGCTGCGTCGTCCGCGACAAGGTGGCGGCCGCTGCCTCCGACGCGGTGGAGGTGCATTACCAGGACCTGGTCGGCCACTTCGACCGCGTGGCCGGGCGCCTGTTCCAGTTCCTGGAGCTGCCGCCGGCCCGTCCCGTCTGCCGCACGCGCCGCCTGGTGCCGTTGCCCCTGCGCCGCCGCCTGCTAAACTTTGAAGGTCTGGCGCGCAAGGCGCCGTCTTCGCAGCGCCACTGGTTCGACGACAAAGAGGTAGCATGAGCATGAGCACTCTGAGCCTGCTGGAATCGAGGTCCGACTGGGATGCCTACCGCCGGCAGCTCTGCCAGCACGTCGGCATCGACCACGACGCCACGCGCTGGGGCAACGGCCCGGCCGGGTTCCCCTGCCTGGTACTGTCCTACGTGGTGCCCAACTCGGCGCCGCACCGCATCGTCAGCTGCTACGTCTACCCCGACGACGCGCGGCGGCTGCTCAGCGCCGCGGGCGGGGCCGCGATCGGGCCGGACATGGTCGCCGTGCCGCGCGCCCTGGCCGAGGCCATGCAGCACCGCGTGCAGTCGGGCTCCGCAGTGCCGGTAGCGTCGCCGGCGCCGGACCGCTCGGCCGAGCTGCAGGCCACGCTCCAGTCGGTGTCGGCGCACCTGCTGGCGCTGGTCTCGGAGATGATCAGTGTCGGCGCCACCAGCGAAGAGCGCTACGAGAAGGCCTACTCGCGCTACCTGGCCCTGTCCGACCGCGTGCTGGCCGAGCGGGCGGACCTGCCGTCGGTCCTGGACGCCGCCCGTAAACCGGAGTGAAACATGTCTGACGTGCACAAGGACGGGACGTTGCCGAACGCCGGCGACCTGGTCTCGTGGCTATCCAGGCCGATCAAGGTGAGCAAGTTCATGGGCGAGTTCATGGGCGAGTTCGCGAGCGAGTACCAGCAGGAGCGCCCGCCGGCGTACGGCGAGCTGCCGGACTGGCTGTGCGTGGAACTGGTGAAGGCGCTGCTCGGCAGCGACTGGCGCAAAGACAGGCCGCCGTCCATGAACACCTCGCTGCGCGCACTACACCGCACCGTCGAGTACACAGTGCACTCGATCATCAAGGGCCTGGCGGGCATGACGGAGGGGCAGGCCAGTCACTACCTGGACCGCATCCAGCAGCAGAGCCCGATCCTCTACGCGCTGGTGCGCTACTCGCAGGACCGCGTCAACGACACCACCATGCGCCGCTACAAGGAGCAGCAGGCGCAGCTGGAGCGGCTGAAGGCACTGCGCGCGGAGCTGGGCCTGCGCGACGGCCAGCCCGTGCCGACAGCGGCGGACGTGCACGCCGAGGCCGAGCGCCGGCGCCTGGAGGCCGAGCAGGAGGCGCACCGCCTGGCGGCGGCGCAGCGCGTGGACGTCGCCGAGGCCCGCCGGCTGCAGTCGCGGCGCGTCCAGGTGGACCCCGCGGTGCCGGCGGAAGGTGCTAGCGATTCGGGCGCCGCTGGTCAACAAGCGGGCGGCCCGGGCTGATACTGGGCTGGACTGCGGGCCGCGGCGGCCGTATAAAGGAGGTGGGCTCTCACCGGGCCTACGCGTCCAGGCGTTCCGGCCTCCTGAAGCATCCTCGGGAGGTGGTAGTACCGAAGGGTCGGCTGAGCAGTAAGCTCGGCCGGCCCTTGTTCTTTACCTGTCAGCCGCCCGCAGTCTACAATCCAGTTGTCAGTGAGCTGGCTGCTGGTGCCAGCCGGTAAGGAGCGGCGCGCCGGCAGGGACTGCCTTGACGCCGCGGGTCGACACCATGGCGCGAAGGCCCGGTGTCAGGCGGAGGCAGTGGAGTACCGTAGTGCCGCTGCCTTGTGACGCCGTACTGGCGTCAGGACCCCGGGTGGGGAATCCGGGGAGCTTGCTGACAGCTTATCGCCGGCGACTGTCCGGCCACCGCGAACAGGGAGGTTTGCCGTGGATACCTGGATCCAGTTGCTCCAGACGTTCGGCCTGGCGGTGGTCATGCTCATCTTCGTCGGCTGGTGCACCATTCGGGTGGCCGCCTGGCTGGCGCCTCGCCTGGACCGCATGGTGGAGCGCTCCATGCAGGCGGTCGACAACATCGGCAAGATCGAGCAACGCCTGGGGGACGCGGAGCACCGCATTGACGCGCTGTGGGACTTCACCCTGCGGCGCGGCACGGCCGAGGCGCTCCAGAAGGGGGTCGCTACCATGAACAGTCCGGTGCGAGTGACCGCGGCGGCACGGCAGTGGCTGAAGGGCATCGCCGCCGACCTGCAAACCTTCTACGGGCAGACGGGCTGTCACCTGTCGCAGCCCCGCCTGGCGGCCGTCATCTCGGCGCGCTGGGGTCAACAACTCTTCAAGGAAGTTTGCCTGCCCAACGGCATCGACGAGGGCACCTGCCTGCTGATCGCCATCGCGGTGGCGCGCGGCGAGACCGACCTGTCGGCCGAGGAGATCAACCTGCCGGCGGCGCGCGCCGCCCGGCGGACCGAGGACCTTGAGGCGCTACAACCATGAGCATTCTGCGCGTCTGCGACGGGCCGCCGCTGCACGCGCGGCTGGCGGGCCTGGTCGGCGCCCGTCTGGCCGCCGCCGCGCACGCCAAGGAGGCGGGCGACAAGGAGGCGGGCGACGGCCGGCCGGTCTACAACCTGGCCGGCACCCTCTACCTGGCGGCGGACAGCAACTACCTGCTGCTGAGCGTCCCCAACGCCCTGGTGCACGGCGTCTTCGCCGCCATGAGCGAACCCGGCCTGGAGCTGCCGCCGGCCGACAGCGGCGGGCGCCTCAACGCGCACATCACGGTAATGCACCCCGAAGAACTCGACCTGATCGGCGGCGGCGACCGCGTTACCGAGCGGGGCAAGCAGTTCCGCTACTCGCTGGGGCGGCTGAAGGTGGTGGAGCCCGACGGCTGGCCCGGCATGGCCAAGGCGTTCTACCTGACCGTGCACAGCCCGGAGCTGCAGCAGCTGCGGCGCTCCTACGGACTGTCGTCGCTGCCCAAGGACGGACAGTACGACCTGCATGTTACGGTGGGGGTGGTGCGCCGTGGCGTCCTGGGCAGGAGCGCCACGGCCAAGAAGAGTTGAGCGGTCAGCTGCCGGCGTTGGTGACGGCGCGCGGCGCCGCGTGCGCCTCGGGGCGGGTGACGATCACGTGGGCCGGCGCGTTGACGCCCAGGCGGACGCGCTGGCCCTTGATCTCCAGGACCTCGACGATGATGGTGGTGTCGGTGGCGGCGTCGTACAGGCTGATCTGCTCGTTCGGCGTGCGGGATAGGACCAGCATAACGGGCTCCTTTCGCTTGCGTGGTAGTAGTCGAACCCCAGTATAGGCCGGTTCCTGGCCGGGGACAAGCTGAACATGTATAACCGCGAAGAGTTCCTGGCGCTGCTGTCGCTGCTGGTCCCCAAGGAGGCGGCCGACGCGCCGCCCGTGGCCGCCGACAGGCCGTACCGGGAGCGCGCCGAGCTGTACGCCGTGCGCGACGGCAAGGTCTTCGGCGGTCTGTACGAGGACGGCTCGTTCGGCTCCTTCGGCGGCGGCATCGACGCTGGCGAGACGCCGGCGCAGGCGGCGGCGCGCGAGTTCCTGGAGGAGAGCGGCTGGTCGGTCGGCAACGTGCGCGCCCTGACCGACACCCCCTTCGACGCGGACTGGAAGCCGCCCTACGCCTCGGCCAAGCAGGCGCGGCGGGCGCGCAAGTACCGCGGCTCGCGCACGCACTTCCTGGTCGGCGACCTGGGCGAGCGCGTCACGGCGCGGCCGAAGGACAAGTCGGAGCGCCGCGACCTGCGCCTGTACGACCTGGACGAGGCCATCCGCCTGGCCGCCGCCGCGCAGCCGCCCGGGCCGCACCACCTTCATCGACAGGGCGTGCTGCGCCAGCTACAGTTGCAGCTGAACGCCGCGGCCCCGGTCGCCGCCAAGTCCGCGGCGCTCGCGCCGCCGACGCGGGCGGAGGCCATGCTGGCCCACCTGCGGCGCCTGTCCACACGCCGCCACCATTAACGCTTATGGGTGCCTGCACGCTATGACTTCACTGGACATCCACGTGACCGAGGAGACCCCGTGGGTCGGCGCCATGCTCGACGTGATCGTCAGCGCGCTGTCGCCGCACGACTTCTTCGGCCCGCTGAGCTACCGGCTGTGGGAGCCCGACCCGCGCACCGACGGCGCCGAGCCGCACTGGGTGCTGGCCGTGTTCCCGACCCCGTTCGAGCACCGCGGCGGCGCCGAGGACGGCTGCCGCGCCGTGTCTGGTTTCACGCTGGACCAGAAGTTGTTGCAAGGCGCATTTAGCAGCGTAAATGCCCTCGCCTGGCACATGCCGACCCGCTATAATGGCGATCTGGACGGCCCTGAACTGCGTATCAGGGGCGTCTTCTGTGGCAGAGACGTATGGCTGCGTATCTTCCACATGCCGCCTCCCGACGAGGCTGCCTCGCACGTTTACGAGCCCGCCACGGGCCGTTTCTGGGCGAAGCAGGACGGCGGCTAACCGGGCTGGACACCCGGTCGTTTGCGGTACTACCACTGGAACTCTCTGGAGACTGTGCGATGCACATTCCGGCTACGCGTCCGTCTGTCCCGACTCAACCCTACGTCAACACCCGCGAGCAACCGGTCGCCGAGCGCCTGCCCCTGGCGGACGTGATCGCCGACTGGACGGTGCGCAAGCGCACCGGGCAGGCGCAGAAGTTCGACCACAACAAGATCATCCAGGCCGTCTCGCGCTGCTACACCAACCAGATGGGCTGGTCGCTGCCCGACGCCGTGGCCAAGGGCAAGTCGGTGGCGGCGCGCGTTGTCAGCGTGCTGGCCGGCGGCGAGCAGGCCAGCTTCGGCATCGAGGAGGTGCAGGACGCCGTCATCCGTCAGCTCTGGGCGGACGGTGAGTACCAGGCGGCGACGGCCTACACGCTCTACCGTGAGGAGCGCCGCCTGCTGCGTGAGGAGCGGCCGATCGACCCGGAGGTTGAGCGCCGCTTCAAGGAGGACTCCTACTACCTGCCGTCGCCGATCCAGTACTACCAGTTCGTCAGCAAGTTCGCCCGCTGGCGCGACGCCGACAACCGACGCGAGACCTGGGTGGAGGCCAACGAGCGCGTCTTCGCCTGGCTGGCCACCATCCCCGAGTTCGCCAAGCTGACGGACCAGGAGGTGGCCTGGCTGCGCGAGATGCTCCTGAACATGAAGGCCACGCCGGCGCTGCGCGTGCTGCAGATGGCCGGCCCGGCGCTGGAGCGCTGCCACATCGGCGTCTACAACTGCGCCGCCCACCCCATCGTCGACCTCTTCGCCTTCGCCGAACTGCTGTACATCCTGATGCAGGGCTCCGGCGGCGGCTTCTCGGTCGAGTCGGACTTCATCTCCCGCCTGCCGCGCGTGCGCCGCCAGCGCAAGGGCAAGCGCCACAAGGTGCACCACTTCGAGTTCGAGGACAGCACCGAGAGCTGGTGCGAGGGGCTCTACTTCGCGCTGCAGAAGTGGTTCGCCGGCGAGGACGTCACCTTCGGCACCGGCAAGATCCGCCCCGCCGGCACGCGCCTGAAGACCAAGGGCGGGCGGGCCTCCGGGCCGGAGCCGCTGCTGGACCTGCTGGCCTTCGTGCGCAAGGTCGTGCTCGGCGCCCAGGGCCGCCACCTGACCGACTTGGAGTGCCACGACATCTGCTGCAAGATCGCCAAGATCGTCCACGTCGGCGGCGTGCGCCGCGCCAGCACCATCTCGCTGTCGGACCTGGACTCCGTGCTCATGCGCACCGCCAAGCACGGCGACTGGTACGTCAACAACCTGCAGCGGTCCATGGCCAACAACTCCGCCGTCTACGATGGGCGCCCGCCCGTCAAGACGTTCATGTCCGAGTTCAAGGCGCTGGTCGACTCCGACTCCGGCGAGCGCGGCATCTTCAACCGCGACGCCGTGACGCGCGGCCGGCCGGCGCGGCGCAAGCGGGCGCGCTTCATCTGCAACCCCTGCGCGGAGATCGTCCTGCGGCTGTTCGGCCTGTGCAACCTGAGCATCGCCGTGGCCCGCGTCGACGACACCGAGGACACGCTCAAGGCCAAGGTGCGCGCGGCGACCTACTTCGGCAAGCTGCAGTCGATGTGCACCAACTTCCGCTTCGTGCGCCCGGAGTGGAAGAAGAACTGTGAGGAGGAGCGGCTGCTGGGCGTGGACATCACCGGCCACGCGGACTGCCCGCTGCTGCGCTTCGGCGCCCCGGGCCGCGCCGACCTGCTGCGCCGCCTGAAGGCCGAGGTCGACGCGGTCGACGCCGAGCTGTCGGAGCGCTTCGGCACGGCGCGCTCGGCCGCCAACACCACGGTCAAGCCGTCGGGCGACTCCAGCGAGCTGTTCGGCTGCGCGGCCGGCGCCAGCCCGCGTTTCGCCCAGTTCGGCATCCGCCGCGTGCGCGAGAACAAGGCGTCGCCGATCGCGGCCTTTATGATCGCCCAGGGCGTGCCGCACGAGACGGCCATGGAGGACGAGCAGCTGTGGGCCTTCGCCTTCCCCAAGGAGGCGCCGGCGGGTGCCACGCTGCGCGACGACATGACGGCCGTCGACCAGTTGAACAACTGGCTGGAGTGGAAGCGCTGCTGGGCCGAGCACTCCGTGTCGGTGTCGATCTACGTCAAGGACCACGAGTGGCCGGCGGTGCAGGCCTGGGTCTGGGAGCACTTCGACGAGGTCTCCGGCATCGCGCTGTTCCCCTGGGACAACGGCAGCTACCGCACGGTGCCCAACGAGGCGCTGACGCGCGAGCAGTACGAGGCGATGACGAGCAAGTTCCCGACGCTGCAGTGGGTCAAGCTGCAGCGCTACGAGCTGGAGGACAGCACGGCGTTCAACCGCGCCGTGGCCTGCTCGGGCGACGCCTGCGCGTACGTTTGACGCCGGCCGCGGCGTCACCAACAGGCCGGGCGGATCCGCCCGGCCTTCCTCACGTCCGTAGCCGGCGTCGCCGGAAGAGTCGTTGACGACGAGCACCACTAACCGGGAGGTACACCATGACGACGAAAGTGATCAAGTTGCCGCAGGTGCTGACGCGCGGCGCCGGCACCTACGAGTTGCACCAGCTGCGCCCGTTGATCGGCACGTGGTGGCGGCACTTCAAGGGCGGCCTCTACCAGGTCACCGGGTTCAGCCTGGGCGCCGACGAGCTGTCGCCGCTGGTGACCTACGCCGGCCGTTCGCCGGGCGGGCCGATCCCCTACACGCGCACCTGGGCCGAGTTCACCCAGGAGCTGCTCAACTACGCCTGGCAGGACGAGGCGGGCACCTGGCACAGCTACAGCGGCCTGCGCTTCTCGCCGGCCGACGCGCCTGGCCCGTCGTCGCCGCCTGGCGTATCCTGACGGCAGACTCTGCCGACGGCTCCTGTCCACGGAGGGACACATGGGACTGGCCTGGGAAGACGTACCGCTCGCCGTCGACGAACTGTCCTTGCGCGTCGCCGCGCCGGCCTGGGACCTGCGCCGGGCGGCCGGCGGCGTGTTCACCTCCGGCGACGTCGGCTACTTCTACGACCCGCAACACGGCCGCGCCGCGCTGCACTCGCGCGGCGCCACCGTGGACGACCTGCATCTCTGCAAGCGCGCCGCCTGCCGGGCGCTGGGCCACTCCGCCGTCGTGCCGACGCTCCTGACCGACGCGCAGGCGTGCGGCGAGGACGGCGTCTGGATCAAGGTGGCCTACAGCCCGACGCTGCGCTCGCTCGGCGAGTACCTGAACTTCTTCCCCGGGCACCTGCCCGGCGGCGTCCCCAACGCGCCGTCGCCGCTGGCGGCACTGCTGACCACCGCGCTGGTCGGCGGCGGCCTGGGCTACGTCGGCGGGCGCGCCCTGGGGGCGGTGCTCCCGGAGGGCTACGGTAAGAAGCTGCCGCGCAGCGGCGCCCTGGCCGGGCTGACGGCCGGCTCCCTGCTGGCGGCGCCCTGGGTGGCGGCCAACCTGGAGCAGGGCAAGTCGCTGACCGACGGCTCGCTGCTGGCGGACCGCGAGGACGAGCAGCCCAGGCCCGACGGCGCGGCGCTCCTGGGCGACGGGGCGGGCGAGTCCGGCGGCGTGCTCAAGCGCCTGCGCGAGTGGGACCCGCTCAACATCACGTCGCAGGGCCTGCCCCTGCTCAAGAAGTCCTTCGACTCGGTGCGGCTGTCGGACGCCGTCAAGGCGCTGCTGCTCAAGCGGGCCAGCACCATGGCCGGCTTCGCGCCGCCGCCGGCGCGCACGCCCAGCGACGTCAACGTCGGCTCGCTGGGGCAGACGCTGTGGGAGGCCGGCGCCTCGGACCGCCTGGCCAGCACCGCGCTGGGCGTCATGCACGCCGCCTCCCAGATGCCCGACCCCAACGCGCGGCCCGGCTGGGTGACCGGCCACCAGCTCGGCAGCCTGGCGATGAACGCCGCCAGCGATTATGCTAAGGGCTACGCCGCTGGCGCCGTGCTCAACGCCGTCGTCGGCACGCCCTGGAGGGCGCCGGCCTTCGGCGCCGGCGCCGCGGCACTGGGCCTGATCGGTGCCGTCATACCCAGGCTGTTCGGCTAACTGCACCCAAGGAGACTGTTCATGGCGACGACCCTGTTCGACTCGATCCCGCACCTGGTGGACGAGGTCGAGAAGCTGATCAACCACTACCGCGAGTACGAGAAGGGCGGCTGGACGCACGAGTCCGTGACGGACATGATCGGCCGCTTCGTGGCCAGCGTCACCCGCCTGGTGTACTGCCCCCTGTGCGCCGCCCAGAAGCTCGCCGTCGGCGCCGTCGGCGACCACGGCGACTGCATCGAGAAGAGCACGGTGCTGGCGGCCTTCGAGAAGCTGTACGACTCGGTGATCGCGCCGCTCAAGATCCCCTTCGTCCCCGACCTGGTCGAGAAGTTGTACATCGACCCGGCCGTGCGCACCTTCCTGCGCGACCAGGCCGGCAACCTGTTCGACCTGGTGCGGACGATCCTCGACAGCGCCGCCACCTACACGCCGGTCGTCGTCGGCCTGCCGCCCGACAAGGCGCCCGCGGCCTTCGTCGGCGGGCCGTTCGGCCCCGTACTGGCCTACTGACATCGACACTTCGCGGCGGGCCTGCCAGGCCCGCCGTCTTCCACGGAGGGGAGCATGGGACGCCGCAAGTCAATCGTGGGCAAGACCTACACCGAGGGCGCCCTGGTCATCAACCAGACGCACTTCTGGGCCGAGCGCGGGCTGATCCACTGCGACGGACCGCGCGGCTACCAGGTGATGACGGTGCGACAGTTCCTGCGCCACGCCGACGGCCTGTGCGACATGCTCGGCAACAGCTCGGCGCGCACCGACCACGTGCGCGACGCGACCCTGCGCGCCGAGTACCTGGAGATCACCGAGCGCGCGCGCGTCCTGGCCGTGCGCGCCCAGGAGCAGGGCATGCCCGAGGACCCGTCCGCCTGCCGCGACCTGGTGCGGCGGCGGCCGACCACGGTGTGCATGGCCGGCGATTCCACCTACATGTAACCGCGCCGACTGCAGTCAAGGAGGACGCAGTGCTCACGCCAAAGCAGGCATTCGTGGTCGGCTTCATGCGCCGCTGCATCGACGACGGCCTGTCCGCCGCGGAGATGGAGGGGCGCGTCAAGCAGGCCGAGGACCTACTCGCCGGCGCCCTCAAGTCCGCGCTGGACAAGGGGGCCGGCCTGCTGGGCGACGTGGTCGGCGCCGCCGGCGGCGTGGCCTCGACGGCCCTGCCGCTGGCGCTGGCGGCGCCGCCGCTGCTGGGCGGGCTGGCCGGCTACACGGCGGCCCGCATGGGCGACATCGACGACACGGACGTCGACGACGTGCGCCAGCAGGAGCTGAAGGACACCTACAAGCTGGAGGCGGAGAAGCTGCGCCGCCAGAAGGCGTTCCGCGACCTGCAGAAGTCGCGCCAGCGCAGCGTGCGCGGCTACTACGGTTGAACGTGCGGGGTACCATGGCATCGCTACAGAAGTTCTTCGGCCGGCGCGAGAGCAACGGGCAGCAGCTGTACTGGAACCGCGCCGGGCTGGACGGCGCGCCGTTCCGCGGCGCGCAGCCGCCGCTGTTGACGGAGGACGAGTACGACCAGCGCGTGGTGCGCGTGGTCGACGTCCAGGCGGAGTTCTTCGACGTCCGCGACGCGGCGCAGAAGAAGGCCTACCTGGAGGTGCTCGACGGCGCCGCCAACGGCTGGTTCCGCATCCTCTACCGCAAGATGTTCGTCAAGCGTCAGCCGGTCCACTACGTCGAGTGGGCGGAGTTCTACCTGGAGGATGGCTCGCCGGCGCGGGCGGTGCCCAGCAATACAGGCGCGGAGGTCGTCAATGCGCGGTAAGAGCAGCCTGCACAAACTGGCCGAGCTGGGTCTGTGGCGCAGCCCGGACACGGCCGCCTTTCTGGAGGCGGCCAACCGGGCCGCCAACACCAACCTGCGCAACGAGGCGGCGCGCGACGTCGGCCGGCTGGGCCTGGCCATGCTCGGCATCGGCGGCGCCGCGCGCGGCGCCACCGGGCTGGCCGGCCTGCTGCGCAACAACCTGCGGCGCACGGCCGCGCCGGCGGTGATGACGCTGCCCTACCCGGTCGCGGACGAAGAGGAGCAGCCGCGCAGGAAGCCCAAGGCGGCCTCGGACGCCCCGGCGGCGCTGTCGCCGGGGCGGCGCGTCTTCCGCAAGGCCGCCTTCGAGGTGACCGGCAAGACGGCGCTGCCGTGGTACCGCCCGGCCATGCTGCTGGCCGGCATGGGCGGGCTCTACGGCGGCTGGAAGGGCGTCGACGCCGTCCTCGACGCGCAGCGGCGCACCTCGC
>JACCDG011321459.1_pt1 | contig 21740 bp, 11 predicted proteins | sample 7442471 | NCBI WGS metagenome assembly JACCDG01 (sample SAMN15323444, study PRJNA562643) | freshwater metagenome | isolation source: river surface water | place: USA:Blue River Watershed | collected 2017-08-17 | reverse complement strand
TGGAAGTGCAGCCCAACTGCGTGACCGTGCTGTCCGACACTGCGATCCGCGGCAAAGACCTCGACGAAGAAAAAGCCAACGCGGCCAAGCAAGCGGCTGAAGAAGCCCTGCGCAACGCCAAGAGCGAGATCGACATGACCCGTGCTCAAAACGAGCTGGTTGTGTTGGCCGCTCAGTTGTCCGCTCTGCGTCGTTATCGCAAGAAATAAAAGAACGGTTCACCCCGGTCTTTTCAAAAACCCGGCGCACTTGTGTGACCGGGTTTTTTTGTTGGGCGTGTCATGTGAGGCCGCGCACACAAGCCAACGCTCTATCGATCCGGTACGCTGAAGTTTGAATGGCCTGCATATTCACCCCGTAGGTCGGCAGCTTCAGCTCCGACAAGTGCCCACACAGAAGTCAGAAACGTCGGAGCTGAAGCTGCCGACCTACAAAACCTTTGAGCAAAACAGCTGCCAAAGCGGCACAATCAAGGATTCATCTCCCACCTTGTTGCCCATGAAACGCGCCAAATTGCAAGCTGCCACCGTCGGTGGCACACCGGATGACATAGAGCAAGCCTTTTACGAGGCCCTGCAAAACGCCGACATTCAGCAACTGATGGCCTGCTGGGCAGAAGAAGACGACATCGTCTGCGTCCACCCTGGTGGCCCGCGCATCATCGGCTCGGGCGCCATACGCGGTGTCTTTGAGGCGATGTTTGCCAATGGCAGCGTGCAAGCCTTCCCGGAGCGCATCCACAAGATCGAATCGCTGGCCTGCGCAGTGCACCACCTGGTGGAGCGCGTCGAAGTGATTGGCGAGCAAGGACCTCAGCACGCTTGGGTGATCGCCACCAACGTGTACCAAAAGACCCCCCAAGGCTGGCGCATGGTCGCGCACCATGCCAGTCCCGGCACCGCACGCGATGCAGCCGATCAAGGTGTCAAACCCACGGTACTGCACTGATGCGTTACCGAGCCCCCGCCTGGCTGCCCGGCGGCCATGCCCAGACCATCTGGCCTGCGTTGTATGCGCAAAGGCGCCGCGGTGCAGCCTTGCCCCTGCAACGCGAACGCTGGACCGCACCGGACGGTGACTTTGTCGACGTTGACCGCCAGCACGCCAGCCGCGCCGACCGCCCCTTGCTGGTCCTGTTTCATGGACTGGAGGGCTCCTCGCAAAGCCATTACGCGCAAGCCTTTGCCGACTGGGCCGCAGAACACGACATGAATTTTGCTTTGCCCCACTTCCGTGGCTGCAGCGGCGAACTCAACCGTGCCCCACGGGCCTACCATTCCGGTGACCACCAGGAAATCGATTGGCTGCTGCAGCGTTTGCGGCAAGAGCACCAGGCACAACAGGGCCAGCATTTGATGGCCGCAGGCGTCTCCCTGGGCGGCAACGCCCTGATGCGCTGGGCCGCAGAACATGGCCTGCAGGCCAGACTCAAAGCCGATGCCGTCGCCTCCATTTGCTCCCCACTGGACCTGACCCAAAGCGGTCAGGCCATCGGACAAGGCTTCAACCGTCAGGTCTACACACGCATGTTCCTGCGCAGCATGAAACCCAAGGCTCTGGCCAAATTGGCCCAGCACCCAGGACTGTTTGACCGTGAACGCCTGCTGGCCGCCCGCGACCTCTACGAATTTGACAACGTGTTCACAGCGCCACTGCACGGCTTCAAAAACACCGACGACTACTGGTCGCGCGCATCGGCCAAACCGCTCATGAAAAACATCGCCATCCCGGCCCTGGCACTCAACGCGCTGAACGACCCCTTTGTGCCCGCAGCCAGCCTGCCTCAACCCCAAGACGTTTCGTCATCGGTCACCTTATGGCAACCTCCGCAGGGTGGACACGTCGGTTTTGCACAAGGCGGCTGGCCAGGCCATGTGCGGGGCTTACCCGATGCCGTGGGGACATGGCTCATGGATGCCGTTGCCAGCCACAAAACACAAGAGGCCCCACATGGATGACCTGGTACGCCAAGCCATGGCCAAATGGCCCAATGTGCCCGACTGCTTCGGCTGGCTCGGACTCGACAGCCGTGGCCAATGGCACATGCGCGACGACCGCGTCCAGGTCCTGGGCACATTCCAAAGCGGACAGCCCGGGGCCAAAGGCTCCGTCTTGCGCCACGATAAGCTCATCGACTTCATCCACCGCAACTACGAAGCCGATGCCCAAGGCCGCTGGTACTTCCAGAACGGCCCCCAGCGGGTGTATGTGGAACTCGAATCCGCCCCCTGGATCTGGCGTCTGGATGAAAACTTTGTCCCGACAGCCCAGACCGGACAAAGCACCCAAGTCTTGTCTTGCCTCGTGGACGAAAACGGCAAGGTCTACCTGCACACCCCTTTGGGCCTGGGCCTGGTGCACACACTCGACGTCGCGGTCGTCGCTCAAGCCATCGAACAAGGACACTGGCAAGCACAAGACTGCCTGGCCAAAGACTTGCCCGCGCGCTTTGGCTTTGTACTCAGTCCACAGACGGCTTGAAGTGCATCAGGCATAAAAAAACCGACCCTCAGGTCGGTTTTTGTCAGAGGGAAGAAAGAAGCGATTACTTCTTTGCGCCATCAGCGGCAGGCGCTTTAGGCTCTTCGAACTTGCCGCCAGCGTTGTTGGCCATGTAGGCCACAGCGCGTGCAATCTCGGTGTCGTTGAAATCACCACCGCCTTGAGCGCCCATGGCACCTTTGCCTTTGAGTGCGGAACTGACCAAGGTGTCAAAACCCTGCTTGATGCGGGCACCCCAGGCACCGGCATCACCCAACTTGGGCGCACCAGCGGCGCCCGTGGCGTGACAAGCAGAGCACTGGGCTTTGTAGACTTCTTCGCCGGCCTTCAGAGGACGGTTGGCATCGCGCACTTCAACAGCGCCAATTTTTTGAATGCGTTGAGCGACAGCACGCTCGGTATCGCTGGAGCCTGCGGCATCCTTGTTGGCCGAAGTGACGTAAAACACCAAGCCGATGATGATGAACACCGGAATGATGAAGGACGCCAAGCTCAGCAAAAGCATTTGCTTGGGGGTTTTCACCGGGCCGGTGTGGGCTTCGTGCTGATCGTGGCTGTTGTCGCTCATGACATCCTCTTGTTGGGCTGGCCCAGGGGGCCTGATGGATTGACCGGAATCAACCGGGCATTATAGCGGCCCACCCTTCACCGAGCTTGCAAACCAAAGTGAAAGAGTCGGCCCGTGAGATAATCTGCACTACCAACAGCAATGCGGCTGTAGCTCAGTGGATAGAGTATTGGCCTCCGAAGCCAAGGGTCGTGGGTTCGATCCCCGCCAGCCGCACCAAACTCAAGTACGCCGCCCTTCGCGGTGGCGTTTTTGCAGGCCCTGCTCGGCGCGGCGCCAAGCCTCACCAGGGCCAATACAAGCGGTAAGGGCTGTATTCGGCAAACCCATAGCCAGCGGCAGCGCCAGCCACCACGACCAGCAGCAGCGCCAACAGCGTTGACCAGCCAGAAGATGAGGGCTGCGGCGATGTTTTGGCTGACGAAGTGAACTGACCGCCCGGCGGCTCCACCAATAAAGTCTCGCTGGCCGGTGCGGCCAAACCCATGGGAATGGCCTGCTCCGCCGCAACAGCTGGCGGCGGCGTACCCAGCGGCGTGGCAAGCGGTACATCAGTGTCCATGGCAGGAGGCGCCATCGCGGCGGCTGCAAGCACGCCATTGACGGTGACCGGAGTGCGCTGCAATGCCACCACATTGGAGATGCTGGGCTGCGCACCTTGATCCTTGGCCTCTATCCGGTCCCAGTCCAGCCCCAGCAACCTGGCCACGCGGCGAGCCGCCTGGCGGCGCAGTGACTCCGAATAAAACCGCGAATGCCCGCCATCTTCCAGCTCATAAAGCTGAGACAAAGACATGCACGCCTGCGTGGCCAGCAAAGAAGGGTCGATGCCCAGCTGCAAACGCCATTCACGCAAGATCCGACCTTTGGGATCACCCGTGGCGTCCATCGACATGCCCAGCAAAAGCATGGCTTGACGGTTGGCGTTCAGCAAAGTGCGGTTATGACCGGGCACGCCGCCAGGACGCACCAAGGCCGGAGGCCTCACCGAACGCGTGAGGTTCACATCTGACATGACGCGACCACTCCCGTCAAATAAGCATGCATCCAGACAGCAGACATCGGCCCTGACACCACCTGAATCGACGAACCCGTACCGGCCAGCTTGGCGGCCAGCAAATCCTTTTCCGCCGTCAGCAACACCACCGACAAAGGCGAACGTCCACGGCTGTTGAAATTCTCCAAAGCCTGCAGTGTTTTTTCCTGTTGCGCGCGAGGCATGGACATTTCCACGACCAACATGTCCGGACGCTTGCTCGACAACTCCAGCAAAGCCTCGGTCACCGAATCGAAGAACGACACATCGACAGGAAAATTCCAGTGCGCATTCGCCGCCATCAACTGGGACATCAACTGAGCCGACTCCACCACGGCCGTCACGCGCGGTTTCACCGTCGACTTGGCCGACAAGCCCATGCTGCTGCGAGCCGCATTCTGGTAATCCTCAATCGACTCCAGCGAAATGCGCCGATGACCACCACGCGTCTTCCAGCCCTTGAGCTCGCCTTGGTCCACCAAGGTCTGCACCAAGGTGGTGGACAAGCCCAACATGCGCGCAGCCTCGGCAGTGCTCAGAAACTGGGCCACAGCGGGCTCAGCCGGACGTTTCAAAACGATGGCGGGGGCCACCTCGGCCATCAAAGAGTGTTCATCGCCCATGGTGCGTCTCCTGAAATAAGGGTGAGTGGTTCATCGCTCGCGCAGCGCCTGCGTGACGTTTTGCAGCGGTCTGAAAAGGTATTCAAGGACAGTCTTCTGGCCTGTCCGGATTTCGACGGTGGCCGTCATACCAGGGGTCGGCGTGAGCTTCAAGCCATTGCGCAGACCTTCGGTTTCTTTCACGCGGACCATGATCCGGTACAAGCCCTCTTCAAGCTCCATCGGATGGCCTGGCTTCTTCTGTCGCTCATCGCGCAACGTGTCCGGACTCAAGTGCTCCAGCACCCCATCCAGACCCCCGTATTTGTTGAAGTCATAGGCGGTCAACTTGACCACGGCCTTTTGACCCACCTTCAAAAAAGCCACCTCCGAAGGCTTCACATAAGCCTCCACCAGCATCTCGTCTTCGGTGGGCACGATCTCCAGGATCGGCTGACCTGCCTGAATCACGCCGCCCACGGTGGTCACCTGCACGTTCTTGACCACGCCCTTCATCGGCGAGCGCACGGTGGTGCGGCGAAACGCATCCTCGCGGGCCGAAGCGTTTTCCTTGGTCTGTGACAACTCAGACGCCACACGCACCAATTCATTGTTGGCATCGGTCAGGTAACGGTTCTGGCGCTCGGCACGCTGCCCCATCAAATCCGACTGCTGACGGCGCAAACGCAACAGCTCCACCTCCGACATCACACCCTGCTTGACCAAGGGCTCCGTCATGCTCAACTCGCGACTGACCGCCGACAAAGAAATGTCCAGCGAACGCAGCGACTCCGACAAAGCCCGCTTGCGCGCGCTGTAGGCCTGCGTCTCCTGCTGAATCAAGCCCGTCTCCTGCTGAACCTCAGGCGGGAAACTCAAAGCCGTGCCATAAGCCTCCGCCTTCAGGCGTGCGGCCAGTGCCGACAAAGCCATCAACTTCTCCTGCGCCTCGCGGAACACAGCACCCGTGCGCGCATCATCGATCTGCAACAACACCTGATCCTTCTCGACCAGACTGCCCTCGCGCACAAACATCTCACTGAGCACCCCGGTGTCCATGCTCTGAATCACCTGCTCACGGCTCGAAGGAATCACCTTGCCCTGACCACGCGTGATCTCGTCCAGCTCAAACCAGCCGGCCCAAAGCAGCGCCAACACCAAGGTCAGGCCCGTCACCCACACCAGCGTCTTGCTGGCGCGGCGCTCATCGTCTTCCACCGTGGCAATGCCAAAGCCCGAGCTGCCAAAACCCTTCTTGCTCATGCTGCAGCTCCTTGGGGGCGAGAGGCATTCACATCAATCCCGCGCGACAACTTCTCAATCATTTCCTGCTTCGGCCCCATCGCCACACACTGACCGGCATCGATCACCGCAATATGATCCACCCACTCCAGCAACTGTGGGCGGTGAGTCGACATCAACAACGTGCGGCCCCGCAACCACTCCTTGAGCACCGCAATCACACGCGCCTCGCTGTTCTGGTCCATATTGGCGGTGGGCTCATCCATGAACACCACCTGCGGATTGCGCAGCATCATGCGAGCGATCGACAACAACTGACGCTGCCCACCCGACAAACCACCACCGGCCTCGGTGATCGGCATGTCCAGGCCCAGCGGATGATTGGCCACCATGTCATAAATACCCAGCGCCTTGAGCACCTCGGCAATGCGGCTGTCATTGATCCAGCTGTCCGCCAACACCAAGTTCTCGCGCAGCGTGCCCATGAACAACTGCGGGTCCTGCCCCACATAACCCATGCGGTTGCGCACCTCGGCCGGATCGATCTGCTGCATATCGACACCATCGATGCGGATGCTGCCCGCCAAAGGCGCGTACAGCCCAGCCATCAAGCGCAACAACGTGCTCTTGCCGCTGCCCACGCGGCCCAGCATCGCCACCTTCTGGCCCGCCGGAATCACCATCGAAATCTTCTTGATCACCGGAATCTTGTGCTGCCCCGGATAAGCAAACTCCACCGCCTCGGCTTCCAGACGGCCCTCAATCGACTCGGGCACCACGTAATTGCGGCCATGAATGCGATCACGCGGACGCTTGATCAAACCGTCCAAAGTTTCCAGCGAAGACACCGCCTGCTGATAACGCGACGCCAGCGACATCACACTCGCCAAAGGCGAAATCGCACGCCCGGCCAAAATCACCGCAGCAATCAAGCCCCCCAGCGTCAACTGGTTGGCATGGATCATGTAGACACCGCCCACCACCATGACCACCGTCACCAACTGCTGAATCGCCGTCGTCAGACCCATGATCCAGTTGGTCAGGCTGCGGATCTTCTTGTACGAATCAGCACCCGCCAGATTCGACATCTCCCAGCGACGCTGCAAATAACTCTCGGCGTTGTGCGCCTTCAGCAACTCCAGATTCAGCACCGACTCCACCAGCACACTCTGCTTGTCGCCCGACTCCTTCATGTTCTCGCGCATCGCCTTCATCAAAGGCTTTTGCGCATACAAACCAATCAGCAGCAAAACCGGCACCACCGCCGCAGGCACCAAAGCCAGCGGCCCGGCCACCAAAGCAATCAAAGCCAGATACATCAGCACAAACGGCATGTCGGCCAAAATCACCAACGACGAAGACGAGAAAAAGTCCCGCAAAGACTCGAAGTCGCGCATCGAACTGGCAAAAATACCCACCGACTGAGGCCGGTGCTCCAAGCGGATCGCCATGATCTCGCGCAGCAGTGTTGCATTGATCGCCAGATCGGCCTTCTTGCCACCCAAATCCACCAAGCGCGCCTTCAGCCAGCGCATGATGAACTCCATCACAATCGCCACCGACGTGCCAATCGCCAAAGTCCACAGCGACGAATACGCCTGCGTCGGCACCACCCGGTCATACACGTTCATCGTGAAAAACACCGACGCCAAAGTCAGAATGTTGGCCACCACCGTCGCCACCATCGACTCCACATAAAAGTGACGAAAGCGCCACAGCGTGTCCCAAAACCAGCTGAACGCCTTGCCATGCATCGGCGCCAAAGTCTGATCACTGCGCTGCGGCGGCACCTTCACGGCCAACACCTCAGGGCGCGCCACAGCCTGCAACTCGGCCAAAGAAACGCGCTGCGCCTCCATGCCCGTATGCGCCCACAGCACCACCGCCTCATCGCCCTCAATGGCGCGCAACACACAAGCGCGGCCATCCATCAAAGGCATCAGCACAGGCAACACATAAGCCGGAATCTCTGCCACCTTGATGCGCGACCACGCCGCCATCAAACCATGCTTGTGCGCCAAATCAGGATAAGCCGCCAACGGCACCCGACCCCGATCATCCAGCGCAAAACCAGCGCGCAGCACCTGCAAATGCACAGGCCGATCCAGCAACTTGGCAGCCATCGCCAAGCACATCAGCATCGGGTCCACCATGACGTCGGAGTCCGCCGCCGCAGGGCGGGGCGCCTGCGTGCCAGGCATGAAAGAAATCAAATCAGCCATTCAAATCAATTCGTCAATTCAGTTAGGACCCAAAGTCCGAGGCAACGCCACCTGACCCGGCTCAGACGCAAAGCGCCTGGCCAAATCACCCGTAGCGGCCAACAAGCGCACACGCGCCAAACGTTCGTCGTGGAAAGCAGCGCGCGCAGCACTGCGGTAATTGAAAGAATCCGCCTGGATGTTCAGCAAATCCAGCAAAGAACGGCGCGCCAGGCGAAACTGCTGGCGGTAACCCTCCACCACCTTGTCGCCCACATCCGACTGAGACGCGCCCACCGAAGCCCGTGAACGCGCAGACGCCCACTCCTGCCAAGCCAAAGCCGCCTTCTCGCGGGCCAGCAAGCGGGCCTCATCCAGCGCAAACTGCGCCGCCTTCAGCTGACCCTGAGCACCCTCCACGGCGGCCGAAGTGGCCCCCCCCGTGAACAAAGGCGCATTCACCTGCAACTGCGCAAAATTTTCAAAACGCAAAGTGTTGGCGTTGTACTGACGCGAAGTCACCGCATCCAGCGTGGGCCAATACTGACCCTTGGCCACTTTGACCGCCGCCTCCGCCGCCTGCACCTGAGCCCGGTACTGCGCCACACCGGGCAAATCATCCGTCACCCGGTTCATGGCCTCCGCCAGACTCATCGGAATCTGACCCAACACACCACCATCCGACACCTCGGCCGCCAAACCCACAGGGCGGGCATCCAAATCGTCAGACCAAAAACGACGCAACTTCTGCATCGCCTGAGCCAAATCCGCCTTACGCTGCTGCAAAGCCAAAGACGCGTTCTCCATCCGCACCAAAGCCTGCTCATAATCAATGCGGCGACCCGCATCCACCTGGGCAATCTTCTGAATGTCATCCAGCGTCTCGCGGTGCGAATTCAAATTGCGCACCGACAAACCATACAAATCCGCCGTCTTGTCCCAATTCAGATAAGCCTCGCAAGCCTGCTGAGCCACATCCTCCAGCGTGCCATCGCGCTGAAACTCCGACGCCCGCGTCAACGCCTCCGCCCGCGTCGCCTCGGCCTCAATCCGGCCGCCCGACCACAAATTCAATTTGGCTGTTGGTGACAGACTCGTGCGGCCCACAGAAGCAGGCACCGAACCCGATGCATAGTGATTGGAAGAAGCCGTCAACCCAATCTGAGGCTGATGAGCACTGCGCGCCTTGTCAATATCGGCACGCGTAGCCAGCGCCTTGGCGTTGGCCGACTGAATCGACGGATAAGCCTGCAAAGCCCGGTCCACCACCTGCGGCAAAGTCTGCGCACCCACGCCGGACACCAAGCCCCAGCAAGCCCAGGCCAGAACTGAAAGTCTCAGCAGTTCTGTGCCACGGCCAGCAGATTTCGGTGAAGAAAAAAACGAACAAATCGTTTTTTGACAAACAAGATGATGCATCGAGAGGCAATTGCCAATTACATGAAAACTGCAATTCTCAAGATGAAAAACGGTTTGTAAATCCGCCAATTGGCGTACGCCATTGCCAAATTCATACCCATTGCCCCCAACCCCCCCGTAGGTCGGCGGCTTCAGCCCCGACAACAGCCCACCCCACACCCACAAGGGCGTGGACATTTTTGATTTTTTGAACCGTAATGTTCTAATAAATGCGATCTGCTCACCCGCATTCTGAATTAACCTAACCGTGCTTGGGATATACTGAAAATGCCAACAATATTGAGACACAACGGCTGGCGCGTGGTTATTTATCCCAACGACCACCGGCCACCCCATGTGCATGTTGTCGGCATCAACGAACATGCGCGATTCGAGTCGCTGTGCGACTTGGGGACGGTCAAGCTCATGAGCAACATCGGTTTGACGTATGCACAGGTGCAAGTCTTGGCGACTTACTTGTCCAAACATGTTCAAAAGCTTTGCATTGCATGGGGGCGAATTCATGACCGCGGTTGAAGCGTCAATCACTGAAGAAGATTTCAACAAAGCCACAGAGCAGGGCGCGCGTTTGTTGGTGCGTGGTCCCTTGGCCACATCTGTTCGGTATTCGCTCGGTCGAATCCATGTAGAGCTGGACAACGGATGTGCCTTTGAGTTCCCGACCTCTCATGTACAAACGCTGAGCGGCGCCAAAGTCGCTGATTTGCGCCAAATCGAAATCAATGCCGCGGGCCTCGGCCTGCACTGGCCGTCACTGGATGCCGATTTGTGGTTGCCCAGTTTGATGAAAGGTGTTTGGGGAACCAAACACTGGATGGCACAAATTGGCGCTGTCGGAGGTCGATCCAGCAGCGATGCGAAGTCCAACGCAGCCCGAGCCAATGGCAAACGCGGCGGACGCCCGAAAAAACACAAAGCCTGACAGTATTTCCCCATCCATTCGCGATGCCCCGTAGGTCGGCGGCTTTAGCCCCGACAAGTGTCTTCGCCACTGCCCACATCGTCGGAGCTAAAGCTCCGACCTACAGATGACAACGACTTGTGTCACCTGCATCAATATCGCGAAGACACCCGTGTCAAACCCCTGTCACACCTGAAACCGGCCTCTTTAAATCTGAAGCCTAAGGAATTGCTTGCCTTATCACTTTGAGATAGTATTTTTCGGAATTTGACATCTGCGTCTACAGGATAATGCCCTTAAAATTCACACCAATATCTAAAAAGCAATATTTATAATTAGTTACAAGCTGTGTCTCATGTACGCCAATTGGCGTATATAAATTTCTGATTTTTCTTGGATACTTTTGTCACAAAACCCCAAATTGGGATAGGTCTGACAAAAGTGATGTTTGCGCCGCGCGCGCCAAACCAAAGGAAAAATATGACACACAAGGCAATTCTGAGCATTTCCCCGCGTCAAAACTGGCGCGTTCGCAGCGCAGCGGCCATCGCACTGCTGCTCGGCCTGTCCTTTGGCGCGCTCGCGCAAAACTACTACACCGGCCCGGGCAGCCCCATCCACACCTTTGGTCAAAAGTACGCACAAGCGGCGCAAGTGGTCGACAGCCAGTCGCGCATGGTCTTCTACCGCACCCGCCAGTCTTCCTCAGTGCCCGGTGCCGCCAGCGTCTACGTCAACGGCACCTACCACGCCTCCATCATCCCCGGCGGCTACAGCGAACTGTGCATGCCCCCCGGCAGCGTCGAGCTGGGCCTCAAATCCGTCGAAGTGGGCCGCACCGTCAAAGACAACCTGGACACCATCACCGTCATCCGCGGCGCAGGCGCCCAAACCCAATTCTTCCGCGTGCAAGACACCGGCCGAGGCCGCCAAATGCTGCAACCCGTGCAAGCCGCCGAAGCCGCCAAAGAAATCGAAGGCGCACGCGAGCAAACCCACACCATCTCGCGCGTGATCGGCGCTGTCGAATGCAGCATCAACAACAACCCCGCGCCCCCAGCGCCACAAACCATCACCCTGGCCGCTGACGCCTTGTTCGCCTTTGGCCGCTCAGACCTCGCCGCCATGTCGCCCACAGGCCGCGCCTCGCTCGACGCCCTGGTCTCACGCCTGCGCAACGAATACATCCAGATCGACCGCCTGAACATCATCGGCCACGCCGACCCGCTGGGCCAACCCGGCCCCAACGAACGCCTGTCCATTGACCGCGCCAACACCGTCCAGCAATACCTGGCGCAAGCCGGCCTGAACAGCACCCGCATGAGCAGCGAAGGCCGTGGCGACCGCGAACCCGTCGTCACGCAATGCGGCCAAGTCGCCACGCCCCAGGCCATCGCCTGCCACGCGCCCAACCGCCGCGTGGTCATCGACATCGCCGGAGCCCGCCGCTAAGCCGCGCTCAAGCCCACACCGACCCAACACATCAGCCCACACGGCACCCAACATCTAGGAAAAACGCATCATGGCCCAGCAATTCAAAGTCATCGTCAACACCGGTAAAGAAGACAACGCACAAACCCTGCAAGCCGAGCAGGGCGCAGGCCAGCGTGGCCGCCCACTCATCATCAAAGCCAAAGCCGGCGCCAAATACCAGCTGGTCGAATCGGGCAAATCCAACGACCGCGCCCCCGACAACATCAAAGCCAAACGCGTAGGCAAACACCTGCACCTGATGTTTGAGACCGACACCGTGGCCGATGTGATCATCGAGGACTACTACGACGTCATGGCCGAAGGCTACAACGGCGTCATCGGCAAGGCCGAAAACGGCAGCTACTACGAATACCTGACCGAAGACCCCACCGACCCTGGCCTGATCCCCAAATTGGCCGACAACGCCACCGCCGTCACCCAAGCCCTGGGCGGTGCGGAAGTGGCCCCTGCGGGCGCCGCTGTGGCCATTGCCGCATTCCCATTGCTGGGTGCACTGGGCTTGCTCGGTGGCGTAGCCGCTGTAGCCGCAGCAGCCAATACAAACAACGGCACCGGCACCGCCACCATCACCGGCAAGCTCGATGCAGGCACCGACAGCGGCGTGCTGGGCGACAACCGCACCAACGACGCCACCCCCACGCTCAGCGGCACAGCGCCCGTGGGCTCCAGCGCCAACGTCATCGTCAACGGCGTGAGCTACCCCGTCACTGTGGCTGCCGACGGCACCTGGAAATTCACCAACCCCAACAACCTGCCCGACGGCACCTACTATCCCATCTTGCAAGTCACACAAAACGGTGTGACCAGCAACACCAACCTCACACCCTTCACCATCGACACCACCGCCCCCACTGTGGCTGTCACCAGCAACGCGGCGTCACTGGGCGCAGGACAAACCGCCACCATCACCTTCACCCTGTCCGAGCCCAGCACCGACTTCACGGCCGACGACATCGCCATCACCGGCGGCACCTTAAGCAATTGGCAGCAAAGCGCGACTGACCCCAAGGTCTACACCGCCACCTTCACACCCACGGCAGGCAGCACGCCGGGCACCGCCACCATCAGCGTGGCCAGCGGCAAATTCACGGACGCTGCAGCCAACGTCAACGCCGACGGCGCAGAAGCCAACAACACCGTCAGCCTCACCACCAACGCCACCACCTACGGCGCCTTACAACAAGCGGCCCCCAACGACAGCGGCGTCGTCGGTGACAACAAAACCAACGACACTACACCCACCCTCAGCGGCAAAGTCCCTGCGGGCTCCACAGCCAGCGTCACCATCAATGGCCAAAAATACCCCGTGACCGTCAACCCCGACGGCACCTGGTCCTTCACCAACCCCACCAACTTGCCTGACGGCACCTACACCCCGGTGCTGGACGTCACCACCAACGGCCAGACCAGCAGCACCCCCATCACGCCGTTCACCATCGACACCACGCCACCCACCATCGTCGTGGCCAGCAACGCCACCACCTTGGCCGCAGGCCAAAGCGCCAGCCTCAGCTTCACCCTGAGCGAAGCCACCAGCGACTTCAGCGCTGACGACATCGCCGTCACCGGCGGCACCCTCAGCAACTTCCAGAAAAGCGCGACCGACCCCAAGGTCTACACCGCCACCTTCACGCCCACCGCCAGCAACACCCCAGGCACAGCCACCATCAAAGTGGACAGCGCCAAATTCACGGACGCCGCAGGCAACAACAACGCCGACGGCGCAGAAGCCAACAACACCGTCAGCCTGAGCACCAACACCGCCACCAGCGGACAACTCTCGCCCGCCAGCGACAACAGCACCGGCACCCCCAACGACGGCAAAACCAACGACAAAACACCTGAATTGACAGGCAAAGTGCCAGCGGGCTCAACGGCCACGGTCACCCTCAACGGCCAGACCTACCCGGTCACAGTCAACCCCGACGGCACCTGGTCCTTCACCCAGCCCACCGACCTGCCCGACGGCACCTACACGCCCCAGCTGAACGTCACCACCAACGGCCAGACCAGCACCACGCCGCTGAGCCCATTCACGATCGACACCACAGCCCCCACAGTGGCCATCACCAGCGCCGCCAGCACCTTGGCAGCAGGTCAAAGCACCACACTCACCTTCACACTGTCGGAAGCCAGCACCGACCTGAACGACGCCGACTTTGCCGTGACCGGGGGCCAGCTTGGGCCACTGCAACAAAGCGCGACCGACCCCAAGGTCTACACCGCCACCTTCACGGCGGCCAGCACAGTGGGCAACACAGCCAGCGTCAGCATCGCCAGCGACAAATTCACAGACGCAGCGGGCAACCTCAACAAAGACGGCGCTGACGCCAACAACACCTGGACCACCAACCTCACGGCAACACCAGCGGCCAACACCAACGGCGTCAAAACAGCACTGAGCCTGGACCCCATCACAGTCGACAACATCTTGCTGGCCAACGAAACAGGCGCTGCCAGCATCCCCGTCACCGGCAAAGTGACAGGCAAATATGCCGCAGGCGACAGCGTCACCCTCATGGTCAACGGCAAAAGCTACGCCGCCACCGTCGCAGCCGATGGCAGTTACACCGCCAACATCCCGATGGCCGACCTCAAGGCCGACGCCGACACCAAGATCGAAGCCAGCATCACCGGCACCGGAGGCGACACCGCCAGCGCCGCACAAGACTACACCGTCGAAGCCGGCAACACCCCCACCCAAACCGCGCTGAGCATCAACCCCGTCACCGCCGACAACATCCTCAGCGCCGCCGAAAACACAGGCACCATCAACATCACCGGCAAAGTCACAGGCAAATACGCCACAGGCGACACCGTCACCCTCACCCTCAACGGCAAAACCTTCACCGGCACCGCAGCGGCCAACGGCAGCTACAGCATCGCCGTACCCGCGTCTGACCTCAGCGCCGACAGCGATACCCAAATCGACGGCACTGTCACCGGCACCGGCGGCACCACAGCCACAGCCCTGCAAAACTACGGCGTCGACACCACACCCACAGCCAGCGCCAAAACAGCGCTCAGCATCAACCCCATCAGCGGCGACAACATCATCACCGCCGCCGAAGGTGGCGCCTCCAGCATCACCGTCACCGGCAAAGTCAGCGGCACCTACGCTGCAGGCGACAGCGTCACCCTCACCCTCAACGGCAAACCCTATGCCGCCACCGTCGCCGCCGACGGCAGCTACAGCGCCGCCATCCCCATGGCCGACTTCAAAGGCGACCTCGACACCAAAATCGAAGGCACCGTCACCGGCACAGGCGGCGACACCGCCACCGCCTCGCAAGACTATCAAGTTGAAACCAGCGCCACCGCCAACACACTGACCGCGCTGTCCATCGACCCCGTCACCGCCGACAACCTGCTGAGCAACAGCGAAGCCACAGGCAACACAGCCATCACCGGCAAAGTCACGGGCAAATTCGCTGCAGGCGACACCGTCACCCTCACCGTCAACGGCAAAACCTTCACCGGCACCGCGGCAGCCAACGGCAGCTACAGCATCAACGTACCCGCCGCCGACCTGGTGGCCGACGCAGACACCCAAATCGACGCCACCGTCACCGGCACCGGCGGCACCACCGCAGCCGCCCTGCAAAACTACGGCCTCGACAACCCATCCAGCCAAGGCAGCAAAACAGCCCTCAGCATCAACCCCATCACCGGGGACAACATCTTGCTGGCCAACGAAACAGGCGCCGCCAGCATCCCCGTCACCGGCAAAGTGACAGGCACCTACGCCGCAGGCGACCTCGTCAGCCTCAGCATCAACGGCAAAATCTACACTGCCGCAGTCGCCAGCGACGGCAGCTACACCGCCAACATCGCCCCCAGCGACCTCAAAGCCGACGCCGACACCAAAATCGAAGGCACCGTCACCGGCACCGGAGGCGACACCGCCACCGCCATGCAAGACTACACCGTCGAAGCCGGCAACACCCCCACCCAAACCGCGCTCAGCATCAACCCCGTCACCGCCGACAACATCCTCAGCGCCGGTGAAACCACCGGCAACATCGCCATCACCGGCACCGTCACCGGCAAATACGCCGCAGGCGACACCGTCACCCTCACCGTCAACGGCAAAACCTTCACCGGCACCGCAGCGGCCAACGGCAGCTACAGCATCGCCGTACCCGCGTCTGACCTCAGCGCCGACAGCGACACCCAAATCGACGGCAGCGTCACCGGCACCGGCGGCACCACCGCAGCCGCCCTGCAAAACTACGCCCTCGACAGCGGCACCACCCCCGCCTCCAGTCCCAGCGCCAAAACCGCACTGACCATCAACCCCATTGCCGACGACAACATCGTCACCACCACCGAAGGTACAGCCACCAGCTACACCGTCACCGGCAAAGTGACCGGCACCTACGCCGCAGGCGACCTCGTCAGCCTCACCCTCAACAACCGCACCTACACCGCCCCAGTCGCCACCGACGGCAGCTACAGCGTCGCCGTCTCCATGACCGACCTCAAAGCCGACACCGACACCCAGATCGAAGGCACCGTCACCGGTACCGGAGGCGACACCGCCACCGCTGCGCAAGACTACGTCATTGAAACCAACGCCAACGCCGGCACTCAAACCGCGCTCACCATCAACCCCGTCACCGCTGACAACATGATTGGCAGCGGCGAGACCACCGGCAACATCGCCATCACCGGCAGCGTCACTGGCAAATACGCCACAGGCGACACCGTCACCCTCACCATCAACGGCAAAACCTTCACCGGCACCGCAGCGGCCAACGGCAGCTACAGCATCAACGTACCCGCCGCCGACCTGGTGGCCGACAGCGACACCCAAATCGACGCCACCGTCACCGGCACTGGCGGAACCACCGCCAAGGCCCTGCAAAACTACGGCGTCGACAGCAACATCGCCCCACCGGCCAGCCCCACAGGCGATACCACCGCGCCCACCATCATCGTCGAGCGCACCAACCCCACCACCGCCACGCTGGACGCCAACGGCAAAGAAACCATCACCTTCAAACTGTCAGAGGCCAGCACCACCTTTGACGCCAGCGACATCGCCGTCACCGGCGGCACCCTGAGCAACTTCACCCCCGTGCCCACCAGCGGCACCGCCGCCACCGGCTACACCCAATACACCGCCGTCTTCACTCCCACAGCAGGGACCACCGGCACCGGCACCATCGGCGTGGCCAGCGGCAAATTCACGGACAACGCAGGCAACCTCAACCAAGACACCTACGTCAACCCCGCCCCCAGCGGCGCCACCGTCGAAAGCAACAACCAAGTCAGCGTCGCATTTGACACGCGCAGCACCAACGCCGTGGACAACGACAAACCGACAGTCCAAGTCAGCATCGACAAAACCAGCCTGAGCGCAGGCCAAAGCGCCACCCTCAGCTTCATCCTGAGCGAAGCCACGGCCGACTTCACCTTGGCCGACATTGATGTGATCAGCGGCGGCGGCACCGTGAGCAACCTGCAACCCGTGGCCGGCAGCAACGGTGTGCAGTACACCGCCACCTACACCGCAGGCAACGCCGCAGGCACCGTGCAGATCGGTGTGGATGCCAGCAAATTCGCAGACGCAGCCGGCAACACCAACGCCGACACCTACAAAGGCAGCGCCAGCGGCACCACAGCCGTGAGCAACACCACAGCCGAGACCAACAACTGGGTCAGCCTGACCAACACCGGCAGCAACGACACCACCGCGCCCACCATTGCGGTGACCCGCTCGGGCACAGGCACCGTGAGCAGCACCGGCGAAACCATCGTCTTCACCTTCAGCGAAGGCGTAGCCACCAGCAGCTTCACCAGCGCCGACATCGAGGCCACCGGCGGCACCATCAGCAGCCTTGCACCGGTCGAAAGCAGCAAAACCGCCACCGGCGTGTACACCCAATACACCGCCACCTACACCCCAACGACCAACAGCACCGGCACCGGCACCATCAGCGTGGCCGCAGGCAAATTTGCCGATGCCGCAGGCAACAACAACCTCGACACCTACAGCGCCAGTGCCGACACCGTCTCCGGCCACGTGGTCGAAGCCAACAACCAGGTTGTGCTCAGCTACAACACCAGCACCAGTCCGGCCACCCCCGACACCACAGCGCCCGTCATTGCCATCAGCGCAGACAAGACCACGCTGACGTCAGGCCAAACCGCCACCATCAGCTTCACCCTCAGCGAAGCCAGCGCCGACTTCACATCGGCTGACGTGGTCGTCACCGGCGGCACCCTGAGCAACTTTGCAGGCAGCGGCACCAGCTACACCGCCACCTTCACGCCCACATCCGGCAGCCAGGGCACCGGCAGCGTGCACGTGGACAGCAACGCCTTCCGCGATGCGGCCAGCAATTACAACCAGGACGGCACCGACGCCAACAACACCGTCAACTTCGTCACCAACAGCGGCAACAACCCCGTGGCCGACACCACCGCGCCCACCATCGTCGTCGAGCGCCTGGGCAGCGGTACGCTCACCAGCAGCGAAACCATCCAGTTCACCCTCAGCGAAGCGAGCAAAGACTTCACCCTGGCCGACATCGCCGTCACTGGCGGCACACTGACCAACCTCGCCGCCGTGCCCACCAGTGGCACAGCAGGCACCGGCTACACCACCTACGTGGCCACCTTCACGCCCACAGCCAACAGCTCGGGCCAAGCCACCATCGGCGTCGCCTCCGGCAAATTCAGCGACGCGGCAGGCAACACCAACCTCGACACCCACATCAACCCCGCCACAGCGCCGGCGGTGTACGAGGCCAACAACCAGGTCGCCATCAGCTACAACACCATCAACCCCTCACCCGACACCACCGCGCCCACCATCGCCGTGACCCGCGCTGGCACCAGCACCTTGCAAAGCGGTGGCACCGACACCGTCACCTTCACCTTGTCCGAAGCCTCGCTCACCTTTGAGCAAAGCGACGTCACCATCAGCGGTGGCGGTACCCTCAGCAACTGGAGTCCCGTGGCCGCCAGCGGCAGCGCCAGCACCGGCTACACCGTCTACACAGCCACCTACACCCCGCCCACCAGCGGCAGCGGCAACGTCACCATCGGCGTCAAAGCCAGCACCTTCGGCGACGCCGCAGGCAACCTCAACAAAGACACCTTCGAGACCGGCATCGCCGGCACCACCGTCGAGAGCAACAACCAAGTCACCCTGGCCTACAACACCAGCGCCACTGACAACGTGCCGCCTACCGTCGAAGTGGTTCGCTCGGCCACCGGCACCATCAACGGCGCCGAAACCATCTACTTCAACTTCAGCGAAGCCACCACCGACTTCGCCCTGACCGACATCAGTGCCAGCGGCGGCACCATGAGCAACCTGGTCGCCGTCACCGGCACCGGCAACAAGCAATACACCGCCACCTTTACCCCCACGGCCAACAGCACCACACCAGCGGCCATCGGCGTCAAGGCAGGCACCTTCAGCGATGCAGCCGGCAACCTCAACAAAGACACCTTTGACAGCGCCGACACCGTCAGCGGCAAAGTCGTCGAGAGCAACAACCAAGTCACCGCCAACGTCGACACCACAGGCACCAGCCCCATCGACGAAACCCCACCCACCGTCGCCATCAGCCGCGTCGGCAGCGGCGCCGTCACCAGCGCGGGCGACACCATCGTCTTCGTCTTCAGTGAACCCGTGACCGGCTTCACCCTCAGTGATGTGGTCGACACCAGCACCGGCAGCGCCGCCAGCGGCCTGAGCAACCTGGTCGCCGTCGCAGGCAGCGGCAACACCCAATTCACCGCCACCTACACCGCCCCCAGCGCAAGCGTAGGCACCGTCACGCTGGGCATCAAAGCCGGCACCTTCACCGACGCCGCCAACCCCGCCAACAGCAACAAAGACACCTACGAAGCCGGCGTAGCAGGCACCACACAAGAAGCCAACAACCAACTCACACTCGGCTGGAACACCGACACCACCACCCCCACCGTGGCCATTACCAGCTCCGCCAGCAGCCTCAGCGGCAGCAACACCGCCACCATCACCTTCACCCTCAGTGAAGCCAGCGCCGACTTTGCGCAAAGCATGATCGACGTCACAGGCGGCAGCCTCACCAACTTCCAGAAAAGCGCCACCGACCCCAAGGTCTACACCGCCACCTTCACTCCCAACGCCAACAGCAGCGGCACCGCCACCATCGGCGTGCTCGGCGACAAATTCAAAGACCTCGCCGGCAACCTTAACAAAGACACCTACGCCAGCACCGTACCAACAGGCCAAAGCAACGACGGCAACAACCAAGCCAGCATCAGCTTTGACACCCGAAACGGCAGCTTCGCAGTCAGCAACGACAGCGCCAGCATCGGCGAAGACGGCGGCACCAACAACGCCACCGCAGGCACAGCCCTCACCAGCACCACCAGCGGCGTCACCGCCCTCAACGTGCTCAGCAACGACAGCGGCTCCAGCATGACCGTCACCGCCGTCAAACTCTCCAGCGCCAGCAGCACCACACCCGTGGCCAGCGGCAGCACCAGCGCCAGCAGCTCCACCAGCATCACCGGCCAATACGGCACCCTGCACATCGGCGCTGACGGCAGCTACACCTACGCCGTCGACAATACCAACGCCACCGTGCAAGCCCTCAAAGGCAGCACCAATACCCTCAGCGAAGTCTTCACCTACACCGCCAGCGGCTCCGCAGGCGGCACCAGTCAGACAGGCAACGCCAACCTGACCATCACCATCACCGGCACCAACGACGCGCCCGTGGCCGTGGCCGACACTGCCACAGCCACCGAGGCAGGCGGCGCAGCCAACGCCACCGCCGGCACCGACCCCACCGGCAACGTCCTCACCAACGACACCGATGTGGACACCGGCGACACCAAGACCGTCAGCGCCATCCATGCAGGCAGCGCCACCGGCACCACCGGCGACAGCGCCGTAGCCGCCGGCACCAGCACCAGCAAAGTGGGCAGCTTCGGCACCATCAGCATCAACGCCGACGGCAGCTACACCTACACCGTCGACCAAACCAACACCAGCGTCCAAGCCCTGCTGCCCAGCAGCACCGCACTCACCGACACCTTCACCTACACCGTCAAAGACGCCGCAGGCCTGACCAGCCAGCAAACCCTCACCGTCAGCGTCAAAGGTGCCAACGATGCACCCACCGTTGCCAGCGCCATCGCAGACAAAACCGCTACCGCCGGCACCGCCATCAGCAGCTTCAACGTCGTCAGCAACTTTGCCGACGTCGACACCACCGCCAACGGCGAAACCGCCACCTACAGCGCCACGCTCGCAGACGGCTCGCCACTGCCCAGTTGGCTCAGCATCAATGCCACCACTGGCGCCTTCAGCGGCACCCCACCAGCCAACACACCGGCCAGCACCCTCAGCATCAAAGCCACCCGCACAGACGCAGGCGGCCTGAGCGCCAGCGACACCTTTGACATCGTCATCAGCGCTGCAGCCGACACCACCGCCCCCACCATCGCCATCAGCTCCAACCAGGCCAGCCTGGCTGCGGGCCAAACAGCCACCATCACCTTCACCCTGAGCGAAGCTTCCAGCAACTTTGTCTGGGACGGCAGCGCAGGCGACATCACCGTCAGTGGCGGCGACTTGAGCGCCATCGTGCAAGACAGCACCAACCCGCTCGTCTACACCGCCAACTTCACCCCCAACGCCAATAGCACCACCAACGGCGTCATCAGCGTCGCCAGCAACAAATTCACCGACGCCGCCAACAACGCCAACACCGACGGCGCCGACGCCAACAACACCGTCACCCTCACCGTCAACACCAGCACC
>JACCDG011429637.1_pt1 | contig 21749 bp, 14 predicted proteins | sample 7442471 | NCBI WGS metagenome assembly JACCDG01 (sample SAMN15323444, study PRJNA562643) | freshwater metagenome | isolation source: river surface water | place: USA:Blue River Watershed | collected 2017-08-17 | reverse complement strand
GGCTCGGCCGGCGCCGTGGTGGTGGGGGGGGTGCGCACCGGCGGGCTCGAGCAGGCCACCAAGCTGCCTACAATCGCCCAGCCCAACCATCGCCACAGGAGGAGTTGCATGACCTTGATTCTGCTGGAAGCCCTGGGCGCGGGCTTGCTGCTGGCGCTGATCGTCTGGTGGACCATGTTCAGCGGTCGAGACGGTGGTGAACTCCAGCGGGATGACTTGCCCGATACCGCGCCGCATCCAGATGACGCACCGCCAGGCGATGCGTCAACGCGTCCGCCCGCGCAGGTCCGACCGACGGACTCCAACACGTCCTAGCCCCCTTCGCCACGCAGCAAGTTCGCCAACTCCACGGCCGACTTGACCTGCATTTTGTCAAACACCCGCGCGCGGTGTACTTCGACGGTACGCACGCTGATATCGAGCTGATCGGCAATCAGCTTGTTGGGCAAGCCGTCAATCACGCAGCGCATCACGTCGCGTTCGCGGTCTGTCAACTCTTGCAAACGCAACTGCAGGGTCTGGCGCAACTGCTGGGTTTGCAGTGTCTTGGCCGATTGCTGCAAGGCCCGTTCGATACGGTCCACCAAGGCGTTGTCCGAGAAGGGCTTCTCACAAAAATCATGAGCACCCCGCTGCACGGCATCCACGGCCGTGGGCACATCGGCATGACCCGTCAGAAAGATCACTGGCAAGACAGGGAGCAATTCGCGCCCGATCAGCACCTCGAACAAGGCGAGCCCACTCATGCCCGGCATGCGCACATCCAGCAGCAGGCAACTCGGGTCCTGGGGTTGCCAGGGTTCGGGGTGGTCGTCTAGAAATGCTTCGGCGCTTTCGTAGCTTTGACTGGGCAGTCGTCGCGAGCGCAGCAGCCAGGCGAGCGCGTCACGCACGCCCGCATCATCGTCAATGATGGTGACCAGGGCGGGTTGGGTCGGTTGCATCCTGTGTTCTCTCAAGACGAGGTGATCGTCAGGGTGTCGTGCAAAGACGTTGCACCTGCCGCGGGTTGGGGGGGCGATGCGCTCAGGCCCGGTGACGGGTTGCTGCTGGCCACGCCCAGGGTGAAATTAAACACGGTGCCCTGCGGACTGTTGGGTCGGTGGCTCAGATAGCCCCCATGCTGCTCCACGACCGTGCGGCATAGGCTCAGGCCTAGGCCCATGCCCTCAGGCTTGGTGGTGAAAAAAGGATTGAACAACTGCGCTGACACCTCGTCTGCAATCCCAGGACCCACATCCGCGACTTCAAACATCAGCCATTGCTGGTGGGCGTTCGAAGCCGCAGGCAGCACACGAAACGACAACAGGCGAACTTGCTGGGCCAAGGGAATCTCAGCCATGGCCTGCATGGCATTGCGCGCGAGGTTGAGCAGCACCTGTTCCACCATGGTGCGGTCGCACAACACGGGTGGCAAATGGGCGGGGCAATCGATCCGTACCTGCACCGCAAGTTTGCGCGCTTGCAGGTGCACAAGCGGCATCACGTTCTCGAGCAACTCGCGCGGCGTGACCGGCTCATGCGCATGGTCGCGACGGCGCACAAAGTCGTGCACGCTCTTGATGACCTGGCCTGCGCGCTCGGCCTGTCGAGCGATACGTGTCATGGCTTCTTGCAGGCTGTGTTGCAACTCGTCGCGATCGGCGTCGCTGCGGCTGGCCTTGAACAGGTTGAGACTACCGGTGGCGTAGCTGGCAATAGCGGCCAAGGGTTGGTTGAGCTCGTGGCTGAGTAACGAGGCCATCTCGCCGACCGTGGCCAAACGCGCCGTGGCTTGTAGCCGGTCGAGCGAAGCCCGCGACAACTCCTCCACGCGCCGTTGCTCGGAGATGTCGAGCACCGCACTCATCCAGCCCGTCTGCTTGCCCATGGCGTTGATGAGTGGGGCTTCAAAAATCAGCACCTGAAACCGTTCGCCGCTTTTTCGAATGAACACCGATTCCACCCCTTCGCGCGGAGGTGCGTTGCCGGCCAGGCGCAGCGCTTGCCGTTGCCCGTACTCGGTGAACATTTCGGGTGGCCAGTAGGGCGCTGGAATGCCATGACCCAGCAACTCGTGAGGTTCAAAGCCGACCATTTCGCAAAAAGCGGGGTTCACATAGGTGATACGACCCTTGAGGTCGCGCGCGCGTAAACCCGTGACCAACGAATCCTCCATCGCCTTGCGAAAGGCCAGCGCATCGGCCAGATCCGACTCAACGCGCTGGCGTCGGCGCATATCGCGACCCAACATCACCAGCACCGAGCCCAGGGCGATGGCCAGGGCCGTCACCAGTGCGGGCAAGAGGTTGGGGGTGAGCGCGGGGGCGGCGTGCCAACGGTCCACGCGCACCACCAAGGTGTTGCCCGGCAGATTCAGCAATTGCTGGGTACTGAAAATCCGGCTGCCTTCGCGCAAATTGCCTTGCATGGCCAGGCGCGTGCCATCGGCTTCAGTGAAAGACACTTGCTGACGCTGCACCAGGGTCGAGGGCACCATCTGAAACAGTATGTCGTTGAGTGAATAGCTGGCAACCAGATACCCTGCCACGCGACCGTTGACCAACTGGGGCAGGCACAGCTCCATCACCTCCAGGCCCTGGCCCTCCTGCACCGAGATGTAATTGCTGCGTGAATAGCCCGGACCGCGCTGACGCTGGGCTACCGAGCAGGCGGCTTGTACCTCGGGTTGCGACATGCTGCGGCCATACCGCGCAAACACCGGCGCTCGAAACGTCGAGTCGGCAGCTTGCAGCACATGCAAGTCCGCATCGCGCCACTCCAGTCGCACCCACTCCCGGTGCTGGCGCAGCAATTTGGTGGCTTCTTGTGACCAGGCCGCGGGAGAAGGATCTTGAGCCGGCAGTGCTTGGAGCGCTTGTAGCGACTGCACATTGCGTTGCAAGGCGTCGCGGATATCGGTGACGGCATCCACGCCATCGCGGTCGAGTTGTTCCTGCACCTGGCTGATTTCATAGCGACTGGCCAGCCACACCAGCGTGCCCAGCATGGTGAACACCAGCAGCACCAGCAAGCCCCACAGCCCCCATCGACGGCTCAAGGGGAGTGACAACCGGCGGGACTGCCAGCGGCTCATGGCCCCACCTTTTTCACCTGCGGGTCGCCCCAGCTGCCACTCACATGAAATTCCTGCGTGTTGGCCTTGACCAGCGGGCGACTGAGGAAGTATTGCGCCAGATAACTGGTCAGGCCCAGCACCGGGTTGATCGTGCCGTAAAACAGTGAGGCCGTGCCAGCATTGAACTCGGGAACCACCACCACCTTGATATCTTGCGTTTCGCGTGCAATGTCGGCCTGACCTTCCATCAGCACGGCGGCGTTCACGCCCTTCATTTGAAGGTTGTTGGTGCGGGCCATGCCTTGCTGGATGGTCACATCCCCTCGAAATGCGTCAAAGGCGAAGCCTTCGCTGAACACGTCACGGAAGTCCAGCATCAGGCGGCGTGGCAGGGCCTGCAAGTTGAGCACGCCAAAAAGCCGAGCCGCACCGGGCTCAGATTTGAGAAATTGTCCGCGCTCAATTTGCACGTTGAATTGCCCGCTCATGCTGGCGTAGTCGGGCGACATGGGCGAGCCGCTCCAGCCCACTTGCCCGACCATCTTGCCCTTGCCTTGCCGCACCAAGCCTGGCGTGCCCAGTCGCCCCAGCAAGTCGCCCGCATCCTGCACGTCCAGCGTGAAGTCGAGCTGGGTGCGACGCTGCGCGGGAGGACCTGAGGGGAGCCAGTTGCCCCGTGCCGTGAAGGTGGCGTCGGGGTTGCTCAGGTTAAGCTTGTTGAGTTGCCACTCCCGCTGGCCCTGTGCATTGGCTCGGTTGACGGCATCAATTTCGGCCCGACCCAGCCGTTTGCCCTTGAGCTCCAAATCGTTCACGACGATGTCCAGCGCTGGCATGGACGTGGGCTGATCGCTCAACAGCGTGTCGACTTGTGAAACGGCGCTTGGGGGAATGACCAGGCGCGCCAGCCGTGCGAACAAGCGCGCGGACTGCGTGCTGCTGGCCAGGCGGTATTCGATGTTGCCATTGACTTCATCAGCGCTGACGGTGGCACGCCACAAGTCTCCTTGGCGCGTGGCACCTACCTGCAGGTTGTGCAAGGTGCGACCCTCGCTGGTGAGGCGTTGCGTTGACAGGGTGAGTGCACTGGGCATGAAATCGGGGAGAGGGTCGCTGCTTGCATGAATGCCACCGCGTCCACTGCTGGGTGCATTGGCAGTGTTGGCCGTTCCAGCGCTCAGTTTGTTCAGCCAGGGCGACCACTGGTCAAGGTTGAGATCGACAAACCGCGCCGTCAGACCCAGGCCTTCCTGGGGCATGACCACCGCCGGTGCGGCATCTGGACTGAGCGAGATGCCGCCTCGAATCACCCGCGGCTGGGCTCCACCAATGTCGCGCACCAGTTGAGCCCGAAGAGACGTCCCGATGGACAGCTGAAACTGATCTTGCCAGCGAGAGGCCGCCGCCGTGCGCGTCTCAGGGGTCAGCCCGTACTCAAGTCGGAAGGCTTGGGCACTCTCAGCATTTTTGCCCAGCGGTGCGGGCGCTTGCAGCGACAGGCCTTCCAGGTTGCTGGTCACCACCAGGTCTGGCAGGCCCTGGCGCCATTGCAGCACCGCGGTATAACTCGCACCGCCTTCCATCAAGGCCCACAGGCGAGAGGCGGCCTGCCAGTCGCGATGCTGGCGCAGGCCGTCAGTGCTGGCATAGCCCTGGACGCGCAATGGCAGCGGCGGCTCGGCGGCCGAGGGCGTCCAGCGCAGGCCACCTTCCAGCCGAGCCTCGCCCCCCAGCAGTCGACCCTGGACACCTTGCACCACCAGTCCGGTCTCGCTGAATTGCACGGTGCCGCGTAGTCGCTGCAGGCTGGGCACTTGAGGCATCAGCGTGAGGTCGTTGCCGTTCAAGACCAGTTGACCCGCGGCCCGTGTTTGCTCCCAATGGTTGACCGGCAGGCTCAGTCGCAGCTTGATGTCGGCCGTGCCGTTGCCGCTGGATTTGTCGAGCACTTGGGACACCAGACGGCTCAAGCCTGGTGTCTGCATCAGACGCAGGGTCTCATTCAGTGGCCCGCGTGCGTCGCCGCGTACCTCGACCACCGGGTCGGCGAGGTGTGGGACGGAGGCTTCCAAGCCACTCCAGGCGAGCGAAGGAGCGCCGGCCAAACGGGCTTTGGCGCCCTTGACGTACAAGCTGTCACGCTCAATGAGCAAGTCGCCAGTCAGCTCGGTGAGGGCGGGCCACTCAGGGAGCGGCGATGTTGCGCTGGTGCCAGACCCTGTGCTCGGCGCGTAGGCATAGGTCACCCGGTTGAGCTGCGCCGAGACTCGAAACTCCCCTTGCTGCGGTTGGACAAAGGGGAACTGGTCCAGGTTGCCCCGCAGCTTCAGCTTCACGTTGTCGGCGCTGCCTTGCTTGAGCGCATCACGCAGGTAGTGCCGCGCGGGTTCAGGCAGTGCGGTGGGCAAATAGCGAGCAATTTGTCGCGCTTCCAGTCGCTTGATGGTGGATTGCAAATCCAGCGTTCCGGCCGTTTGTCCGGCCGCGGGGCTGGTCCAGGTCAACTGAACCTCGCCCTGTAGTTCGGCGTTGCTGAGCTGGCCGCGCGTCACTTGCAGCTGCCAGCCGGTGCGTTCACGCTTCCAGGTCAAGTCGGCGCTCAACGCTTGCACAGGCACCAGCGGTTCCTCCAGCCAGCCAGGCAACTGCAATCGGCCTGACGTCATCTGCAGCTGGGCGGTGCCACCGTCCTGGGTGGCATCGAAGCTCACTTGCAAACCCTGGACGCCCGGCCACGTCGGTTGACCTACGGCAGCTTTGCCACTCAAACTTTGCAAGGACAGTGCTTGCACCTGACCTTGCACGCGGTATTGATCCAGGGTTGGCCAACGCCCCTGCCACTGTCCCTTGAGGTCGCGCACCAAGCCTTTCAGTTGGCGCGCCTGCAAGGCCTGCAGGCCACTGCGATCCGGCAACACCTGGGCAGCGGTGTCCAGAAGCCCGTCCAGATCCGCCCGGTCGATCTGCCACTCTCCCTGCTCTGGTTGCGCGCCCCGTGCGGGCGACCATGCCACCCGCCAGCGACCGGCCGCCCAGGGCATGGCCTGGGCGCCCTGAGCCACCAGCCCTTCCGTGGTGACTTCTAGGCCGTGGTTCCAGGGACGCAGGTTCAGTCGTCCTTGCGCTGCGTCCAGTGCGATCGGGTGAGGCGATTGCGGCGAGCGAGCTTGCACCTGTGTCAGCGCCAGGTCGGTGGTGATGCTCTGGAGGTGTCCTTGACGAATATCCATCCAGGCCCGCACCCATCCCTGGCCACGTTGCAGGTCCAGTGCCGAGTCGTCGGGCAGCAAGTGCCGCCAGTACTGCAAATCAAGATGACTGAATTGCGCGTACAGCGTGCCGCTCCACTCCGACCAATTGCCCTCGCGCAGGCTCAGCAAGGGCTGACGGAACTGCCCTCGTATTGAAAACGGTTCACCCCAGCGTGGATCGGGCGAGGCATCGAGACGGAACTGATGGGTTTGCACGCCGTTGCGCAACACCAGGCGTACACCACTGAGCGAGAGCGGTTCGGCGTTGGGACGGGTGTCGTCGATCCAGCGCAACTGGCCCTGCTCCACCACCACCTCGCTGTGTGAAAACAGCCAGTCGGCGAGCGATCCATCCGACGAGCCCTCGATCGCCAGGCCTGCCACAGACCAGGTGCCATCCGCGGCTCGGTGGACATCTACCGAGGGGCGGTCAATGACAATCTGGTCGAAGGCTGCACGCAGAATCGACTGCGGCGAGAGGGTGAACAGTACGCGCCCCAGACGCAAGCCTTGGGTTTGCTTCGGGTCCAGGATGGTGATATCCAGGGCCTCGAACGAGGGCAACCAGCCATGCGAGTGGGCTTGCAACGTACCCACCCGCACCTCGCGCCCACTCAGGTGGCTGGCTTGTGCCTCCAGCATGGGTTTGAAGTCGCCGATTCGCGGCACAATGAAACCGTGGAGCAGCAACCACAGCAAGGCCACCACGAGCCAGACCCCGGCCACAGCCAGCAGGGCCCAGTGTGTGAGCCGGGCGTACAGGCGCAAACCGCGCGACCAACCACGAGAGGCGGTCAGTGGCTTGGGCTCGGAGGGCTGCTGGGTAACTGCGTCTGTGTCTGCCATGATGGGAATAACGTGAACGGAATTATCACCCCCCCGCCCGATCCGGCTGTGTCCGCTGGCGACCCCCCCGACCCTGGTGCCGATCATTCACGCTTGGTTCAGCGTTTGCGTCGGCGCTATGCTGATGTCCTGTCCGCATTGCCCCCGGGTCCGCCGGTGCGCGACACCATGGAGCAAGCCCTGGTTCCCCTGATGGCGCGACTGGGCGAATTGGGCGCAGCCTTGCGAGTGCTGCGCCAACTCGTGATCGAGCGCCTGGTGGTGCTGGATTGCGAGCAGCGTGCGCCCCTGGAGGTGGTGACCCGCGCGGTCACCGAATTGGCTGAGCTGGCGTTGGACCATGCCTGCCAAGAGGCGCTGACCCAGCTCGATGCGTTGTATGGCGCTCCCATCACCGAGCAGGGGCGTCGTGCCGAGCTGTGGATCATCGGCATGGGTAAATTGGGCGCGCGCGAGCTCAATGTCTCCAGCGACATTGATTTGATCTATGTGTACGACGAGGACGGGCATACCCAGGGCCGGGCCGATGGAGGTGGGCGCATCAGCGTGCACGAGTATTTTTCTCGCGCAGTCAAGCGACTCTACAGCCTGGTGGGAGACACCACCGAGCACGGTTTTGTGTTTCGGGTGGATCTGGCCTTGCGTCCAAACGGACAGTCGGGTCCTTCGGTGGTGTCACTCAATGCGCTGGAAGAATATTTTTTGGTGCAGGGTCGTGAGTGGGAGCGGTTTGCTTGGCTCAAGAGCCGGGTGGTGGCCCCTCGCAGCAGCCTGGGTAGCGCCTTGGCGCTGCGAGACACCGTCCAGCCTTTTGTGTTCAGACGCTACCTGGACTACAACGTGTTCGAGGCGCTGCGCGGCTTGCATCGCCAAATTCGTGACCATGCCCAGCGCAGCAGCGCAGGACGACCGGAACGGGCCAACGACGTCAAGCTCGGGCGCGGTGGCATTCGCGAAATCGAATTCACCGTGCAATTGCTGCAGGTGGTGCGCGGTGGGCAATTCCCCGAGTTACGCACGCAGCCCACCCTGGAGTCGCTCGAGCGGGTGACCCGCGCGCAACTGATGCCCGCTGCCACAGCCCAGGCCCTGGCTCAGGCCTATGTGTTTCTGCGCCGGGTCGAGCATCGCATCCAGTACCTGGATGACCAGCAGACCCATGTCCTGCCCTCCGACCCGAGCGATCTGGCCTGGTTGGCGCATACCCTGGGCATGGCTTCGGTGGATGCTTTCTGGGCCGAGTTGACCCGGCACCGGGAACTGGTGGCTCAGGAATTTGACCGACTCCTGGGGCAATCAGAGTCAAGCAATGGACCAGGAGGAGCGAGTGCCACGGCACCTGTCGATGGGTTGGCAGCGGCCTGCGATCTCGAGGGCGTGCTGCCGTATCTGGATGAGGCACTGCGTGAGCGCGTGGCACGCTGGCCCGACCATCCGCGGGTGCGTGCATTGCGTGATGATGGTCGACAGCGCTTGTTGCGGTTGGTGCAACGCACCCAATCGTGGATGGACGAGGGTCGAGTCGACGAGCAGGCGGCGGTGCGTTGGAGTGACTGGATCGAGCCGTTGCTGCGTCGCGAGAGCTATCTGGCCTTGCTGGTGGAGCGACCCGGCGTGCACGAGCAGTTGCTGCGGTTGCTAGGGGCGGCACGCTGGCCTGCGCGCTACTTGCTGCAGCACCCCGGCGTCATCGACGAGTTGGCCACTCAGGCATTGTTGATGGAGCGCTTCGATCCGTTTCAATTCGAGGCGGACCTGGAGGCCCGTCTTGTCGCTTTGCAAACCGCCGGTGAGGATGACGAGGAAAACCTCTTGAACCTGCTGCGGCGGGCTCACCACGCCGAGGTGTTTCGAACCCTGGCTAGAGACGTGGAAGGTCGTCTGACGGTCGAGCAAGTGGCCGATGACCTGAGTGCACTGGCCGATACCCTGTTGCGCTTGAGCCTGGGCTGGGTGTGGCAGCGACTCAAGCAGAGGCACCAGGACGTACCCCAGATGGCGATCTTTGGCTACGGCAAGCTGGGCGGCAAAGAGCTGGGCTACGGCAGCGACCTGGACATCGTGTTCGTCTACCAGGACGATCATCCACAGGCGGGCGAAATCTATGCGCAGTTGGTGCGCCGCCTCATCAATTGGCTCACGGTCAAGACGGGCGAAGGCGATCTCTACGAAATTGATACAGCCTTGCGACCCAACGGCAATTCAGGCTTGCTGGTGACCTCCTTCGAGGCTTTTGCCGATTATCAACGCCAACGCGGCAGCAACACGGCCTGGACCTGGGAGCATCAGGCCATGACGCGGGCACGGTTTTGTGTGGGCCTGCCCGCCCTGGCCGAGGCGTTCGAGGGCGTGCGACGCGAGGTGATCCGAGCGCCCCGCGACTTGGGGCTCTTGGCGCAGGAGATTGTGGCCATGCGTCACAAGCTGCGACAGGCACGGCCCGTGCCGGCCGGCCAGTTTGATGTCAAGCACAGCCCGGGTGGGATGGTGGATGCTGAGTTTGCGGTGCAGTACCTGGTGCTTGGACATGGAGGCGCTCACCCCGAGTTGTTGGACAACGTGGGCAATATTGCCCTGCTGCTCAGGGCTGAGCAGGTGGGCTTGCTGCCTGTGGGGGTGGGCGTTGCCGCTGCGGACGCTTATCGGGATTTGCGACGTGTGCAACATCGCGCACGACTCGACGAGATGCCGACCCAGGTCGAGGCTTCTGAACTGAAGACCGAGGCCGCCGCGGTCCTGGCGTTGTGGCATGCCGTTTTTGGCGCTGCGGATTAACCCAGGCGAATTTTGCGCACCAGCGCGGTGGTGGAGTAGCCGTCTACAAAGGGCAAGGCGAGAGCCCGACCGCCCCAGGACTGCACCGCTGCCGTTTCGGGCAGCGTAGCCATGTCGTAGTCACCGCCCTTGACGATCACCTGCGGGCGTAGTTCGCGAATGAGTTGCAAGGGCGTGTCTTCATCAAACCAGGTCACCAGGCTGACCGACTCCAGCGCAGCGATCATGATGGCGCGGTCCTCCTCGTTGTTCAGCGGGCGGTCCGGGCCTTTGCCCAGACGACGCGCTGACGCATCGGTGTTGAGCGCCACCACCAGGGCCGCGCCTTGCGCACGGGCCTGCGCCAGGTAGGTGACATGGCCGCGGTGTAAGACGTCAAACACCCCGTTGGTGAACACCACGGGCCCGCGAAGGGCCAATGCCTGAAGCGCCGCAGGCGCTTGTTCGCGCGCCACCATCTTGTCCAGAAACGGGAGCGTGATCATGCCTGGACCTGTGAGGGTTGTTTCAACCCGGCTGGGTGTCAATGAAACTTGGGCGCTGCATCAGTTTGTTGTAAAGCCGCTCCAGGTTGGGGTGGCGCGACGCCCAGGCGATTTGTGGAAAACGGAAGTTGAGGTAGCCCAGCGCACAGCCCACCGCGATGTCGGACAAACTCAGGTGGATGCCACTGCAGTAGGTGTTGTCGCCCAGGCCGCGGCTCATCGCTGCCAGGCTGTCGTCGACCTTGCGCAGCTGCCGCTCGATCCAGGCCTGGCTGCGCTCGTGGGCAGAGCGGCCCGGCCAGCTGGCTTCCAGGCGCGCGAGGATGCTGGCGTCGAGCAGGCCATCGGCCAGGGCCTCCCAGGTCTTGATGGCGGCACGCTCGCGCCCTGAGCTGGCGATCAACTTGCCCACTGGCGAGAGTGTGTCGAGGTATTCCACGATGACCCGAGAGTCAAACAAGGCTTCACCTCCCTCCATCACCAGACAGGGGACTTTGCCCAGCGGATTGGAATCGGTGATGGAAGTGCTGGCTGACCAGACGTCCTCAGGAACAAATTGATAGTCGAGCTTTTTCTCGGCTAGCACGATGCGGACCTTGCGGACGTAGGGACTTGCGATGGCGCCGATCAGTTTCATAAGCGAGGGTGTTGGAGTTGAGGGCATTCTATCGGCAGGCGGATCGTATTCGCTGTGCGCCCCATGGCGGTTTGACGGTGCACCAGACTGGCAGAACCACTCACCTAGAATCCTGGTATGAGCTTATCCACCGTGACGGCCTTGTCGCCGCTTGATGGCCGCTATGCCGGCAAACTGGCGCGCCTGCGCCCCTTCATGAGCGAGCAGGGCTACATGCACTGCCGCGTGCAAGTTGAAATCACCTGGTTTATCGCGTTGAGCGAGGTGGGCCTGAAGGAATTTCCCCCCTTGAGTCTCGCAGCCCGTCAGCATTTGCTGGGCTTGGTGGAGCGATTCTCGACGGAGGATGCGTTGGCCATCAAGGCGATTGAGAAAACGACCAACCACGACGTCAAGGCTGTGGAGTACTGGATCAAGGCGCAATTCGAATCCCCCGCCTTGTCTGAGGCGGTGCGTGCGGAACTCGCGCATGTGCAGGAGTTTGTGCACTTTGCCTGCACCAGCGAGGACATCAACAACACCAGCCATGCTTTGCAACTCAAGGCGGCCCGTGCCGAGGTGGTGTTGCCCGGACTCGATGGCGTGATCGATCGTTTGCGCCAGATGGCGCACCGCTATGCCGAGGTGCCCATGCTCAGCCGCACCCATGGTCAAACCGCCAGCCCTACCACCGTGGGCAAGGAAATCGCCAACGTGGTGGTGCGCTTGCGTCAGGTGCGCGAGCAGATCGCATCCGTGTCCCTCAAGGCCAAGATGAATGGTGCCGTGGGCAACTACAACGCACATCTCGCCGCCTGGCCCGAGGTGGACTGGGAGGCCTTCAGCCAGCGCGTGGTGGAAACGCCGCCCGCTACACGGGCTGACACCCCTGATCCGGTGGGTTTGGGCCTGAGCTTTCAGCCCTACAGCATCCAGATCGAGCCGCATGACTACATGGCCGAGCTGTTCGATGCGCTGGCGCGCGCCAACACCATCCTGATTGACTGGTCGCGCGATGTGTGGGGCTACATCTCCCTGGGCTACTTCAAGCAGCGCTTGCGCGAGGGCGAAATTGGTTCGTCGACCATGCCGCACAAAGTCAATCCGATCGACTTTGAAAACGCGGAGGGCAACCTGGGCTTGGCCAACGCGGTGCTGCACCACCTGAGCGAGAAGCTGCCCATCAGCCGTTGGCAGCGTGACCTCACCGACAGCACGGTGCTGCGCAACATGGGCGTGGCCCTGGGCTATACCGCGCTGGCCTACCAGTCGATGTCCATTGGCCTGGACAAGCTCGAACTCAATGAAGAAGCGCTGCAGGCGGACCTGGATGCCGCCTGGGAAGTCTTGGCCGAGCCGATTCAGACCGTGATGCGCCGTTACGGCGTGCAAGGCGCCTACGAGCAGCTCAAGGACGTGACACGCGGCAAGAGCGTGACCGCCGAGGCCCTGCACGGCTTGATCCGTTCGCTGGACATCCCTGAGGAGGCGCGCCAACGCCTGCTGGCCATGACACCGGCCAGTTACGTGGGCAAGGCGTCGGAGCTCGCACGCCGAGTCTGATCTTTCGATCGCTCGATGTAGCGGTTGAAGCGCCAGGCCTGGCCCAGTATCGTGATGCGCCGCCAGGTGGCGCGCTTGGCGGCTGGGCTCATCTCGGTCCAGCGCTGCACTTCATCAAAGCTGCGCCCGCAGCCCTTGCACTCGGCGTCGCCTTGGCTGGTCGAGCAAATCGCAATGCAGGGGGTGTCCTGGGTGGTGTCGTACCACGCCAGCCAGGCCTCATAGGCTTTCTTGGGAAAGCCCTGCTCGGCCGCTTCGTCCTCGCGGTAATAGACCATCAGTGCGTACACCTCGGCCAGCGCGCGCAACTCGGGCGCGAGTGTGACGCCGTCCGGGGACGGCTTCAAGGCGCGCCAGTGGTTGATGGCGGCTTCGATGTCGGTGATGTGGATGGCAGACATAGGCAGGTGGGGGATGGATCATAGCGGTACTGGCGGTGTTATCCTGAAAGCACCATGAAGCTGATATTGAAATGGCTGCTCAGCGCTACCGCCTTGCTGGCGCTGGCCAATCTGGATCCTGGGGTGGAGGTGCACGGCTTTGGCGCTGCCTTGGCGGCCTCGCTGGTGATCGGCTTACTCAACCTGGTGGTGCGGCCGATTCTGGTGGTGTTGACCTTGCCCGTGACCTTGGTGACCCTGGGGCTGTTCTTCTTTGTCATCAACGCCGGTTTGTTCTGGGCAGCATCAGCCATGCTGGAGGGGTTTCAGGTGCGCAATTTCGGGCACGCCCTGCTGGGCTCACTGATCTACTCGGCGATGGGCCTGGTGATCCATTCAGCGTTGGAGCATTTGTTCCCGCCGCGCTGACTGAAAAACGCGTACCCGGCTGTCGATGATGGAGGCTTCCATTTCATCGCTGCGGCTGAGGGTGCCATTTCGTGCGCGGTTGCGGGCGAGGTCTTGCGCAGCCCTGAGTCGGTCCAGCGCCCCCACGTACTCCCAGCGCAAGGCACTGGCCTCGGCCTGTGCCCGCAACGAGCGCAAGGCGTCACCCTGTAAGCCCAACGCCTGTCCGAGTAAGTCCCAGGCAGCCCTATCACGGTTGTTTGCACTCACAAACATTTGCATGTCCTGCGCCGCCAGGCGACCCTGTTCGGGCAAGCCGGTGGCAATTCGGGCCTGGGCCAACAGCAGCTGTACCGTGCGCCGTGGGGGGAGCGCCTGCAGTTGTGCCACGGCTTGTAAAGCTTGACCGCCAGACAGGCTCAACTCGGCCGACAGCAACTGCACCAACTCACGTGCTGAGGGGTCGTGCTGTGTCAACAGATTCAACGAGGCGAGTCGCTGCCTAGCGCGTTCGAGTTCGCGCAGCTGGCTGTCAGCCAACACGCCGGCATACAAAGCTGCAGCCTGGCGCACCGGTGTGGCGTGCCGGGTATTGGCGTCCTGGGTGAAGAAGCGCAACGCATCCACATTGGGTTGAGAGAGCACCCGTGCGCGGGCCGACAGGAGGCTGTGCACCAGATCGACGTTGGCGGGTGTGCCCTTGCCGCTGAGCAGTTGTTGGCGGCTTTGCATGTCGGCAATCCGCTCGGTGGTCAGCGGGTGACTGCGCAGATAGGGATATCCCCCGCTGTCATTGAGCCGAGAGGCTTGCGCCAATTTCTCAAACATGCTGACAAAGCCCGAAGGTTCGAAACCGGCCTGCGTGGCCACGCCGTAGCCGACCCGGTCAGCCTCACGCTCCATGTCGCGAGAAAAATTGAGTTGGGTTTGCAACGCCACCGCCTGACCGCCCACCATCATGGCCTGCGCCGCCTGGGGGCTGCGGCTGGCGGCCAACAAGCCCAAGATCATGGAGCCGATCATGAGCGGTGACTGCTGTTGCTGTTGCGTGAGCATGCGTGCAATGTGCCGCTGGGTGATGTGGCTGAGTTCGTGCGCCAGTACCGAGGCCAGTTCGTCCTGGCTGGAGACCACGCCGATGAGTCCCAGGTGCACACCCATGTAGCCACCGGGCAAGGCAAACGCATTCACGCTTTTGTCGCGCACCAGGATCATGTCCCAGGCGAACTGCTCATCCAACTCGAGCGACAGTTCGCCACGCAACTTTGCCGCCTCTCGCAGCCGCTGCCACATCGCGCCCACATACTCGGCCAGCACCGGGTCGTCGATGACATCCGGGTCACGCAGGATTTCACGCATGATGCTGTCGCCCAGCCGACGTTCCTCGCCCAGGGAGATCTCACTGCTGTCCCCCAGACTGGGTAGACGCATTGGGCCAGAAGGGGCTGTCACTGCGCCAGGCGGGGGGTCGGCCCGTGCATCCAGGGGTAGGTGCAAGCTGCCCATGGCAAGCCCAATGCCCAAGCACAACAGGAGAGTCGCCCGGGTGGCGTTCCGTCGCCTGAGCCGACGAGAGGGGGGGGGCAGACGCGAGAACAATGGCATGACCTTATGATCCGACCATCATACTAACCGTTAGCGATGGCTCCGATGACTCTCACCCATTTTGATGCCCAGGGTCAAGCCCACATGGTGGATGTGGCCGACAAGACCTCTACCCACCGCCGCGCCACCGCCGAGGGCTGGATCGAGATGTTGCCGGCCACGCGAGAACTCATTGAATCCGGCCATGCCAAAAAGGGCGATGTGTTGGGCGTGGCTCGGATTGCGGCGATCCAGGCGGCCAAGAAAACCAGCGATCTGATTCCCTTGTGCCACCCCCTGGCCTTGACACGCGTGGCGGTGGAATTCACCGTGGTGCCAGAACGCAACGCCGTGTGCTGCCGCGCCACCGTGGAAACCGTGGGGCAGACTGGGGTGGAGATGGAGGCACTGACGGCGGTGCAAGTGGGCTTGCTCACCATCTACGACATGTGCAAGGCGGTGGACCGCGGGATGACGATGACGGGGGTGCGGTTGGTGGAGAAGATGGGGGGGAAGAGTGGGAGTTGGGTGGCGATGGGCTAATCTAATCCATTGATTTTTATTGAATAAAAAAGATAAGGGTAAGCCCTTGCCTGATGGCGCCAATTCCCTGTCATATTGATATTATTTCAATCAGCATCTGTATATAGTGCCCGTTAGGAGAAATTATGAGAAAGGTCTTGTTGAGCATTGCCGCTTGTTCAATGATTGCCTCTTGCGGCGGGGGGGGTGGCGCCAGCGCGCTTATTACCGGCGTGACTGCGGTCAGTGGATTTGCGGCAAAAGGCATCATCTCCGATGCCAAGGTGTTAGTTTGTCGAATTAAGAGTGGCGGTATAGAAGTTGACTCGAGTTGCGCTGTTGGCAGTACGAAGACGAACGGCTCTTACACGGTAACGATGCTTGATGCTTGGACGGGCCCCGTGTTGGTGAAAATCCAGCCTACCAGCAACAGCATGATGCTGGATGAGCGCACAGGAGGTTCCGTTCCCTTTGTCAAAGAGCTAAAGTCGGTTGTTCCTACGGCGGCAACTCCAGCTCATGTAACCCCTTTCAGCGATATGGCAGCGACTGCGGTGGTAAAGGATGCGGCTATCGGAAGTATTTCCAGCACCAATGTCATCAATGCGAACTACATGGTGCAAAACACTCTCGGAGTGGATTTGTCGGTCAAGCCGGCCATGGAGGCTGCAGCTGATACAGCTTTAGCCGGCAAGCAATTGGGGATGGTCATTGCGTTGACCAAATTTTTACAGGCGGCTTCAGCTCTGCAAGGGGGGTGTGCCGGTGATGTCGTCAGCTGTGCAATTGACAATTTGCGAAATTCCGTTGTTTCTAGTACTAGTTTGGGTGCGGCTGCACAGGCACAGCTGAATACGATTACCACTCAAACTGTAACCACTGCGCATATTCCTGTCATAGATGCGAGCGGTGTGCTAGTTCAAAAACACATTGACCCGACAGCAGACGCCACCACACTCGCGACTGCTCTGGGAAAATCGGCAACGGATGCCGCTCAAATTAAAACAAATGTTCAGCTGGTCATCAGCCAACAGGCGGCCGCAAACACTGCCTTTCAGGCAGCTTCAGAGCAAGGAGGAAAGATTACCTATTCCGCTCCATCTTCTGCATTTTTGACAGGGTTGGCCCAAGCGAAAGCCATGGTGGATCAGGTGCGAACCACCTTCAATTACTATGTGAACCAAAAGGATACAGGTTTTCTGGACCTGCAGAAGAAGCGAATCAATACCGATACACGTGGCATCATGTTTGCAAACATGGATAGCGTAGGCAATCGTGTCCGTGTTTTGAATCTTGGCATTGCGCTCTATGACGACTTCAAAGCGGGGAATGGTAATTACAACGTTGCCAGCGACAGTCAAGGCACGTTCTACTACAAACAAGTGGGTAATCTGGCCAACTTGGGTGATTGGTACGATTCGAGCGAGTATTTCGCCATTTGCAGAACCCCGTCAGAAACACCGGCGAATACTGCGCCGGCATCCATTTCCTGTTTCGGGGCGAACAATACGGTGCGTCCGAACTGGACTAGCAACACTAGGGCCCTGGTGTACGGTGGCACATGGATGATCAAGCCAACGACAGACAGCAACCATTTCACCTTTGGGTTCCTCCGACAAGTCGCGCAGGCAAAGGGCAACTTCCCTTTCCTAACGAACATCAACGTTCTAAAGGACGCCAAAGTCGTTGATGGAGAAACGCTGGCCGCCATCTCGCCAATTCCCGGGCCCTACAACTACACGACCGCCGGCGGTAACGTACTGTCAGTTTCGACATGCTCCCCTGGTTCGACCAGTTTCACATCGGACGCCATGACCTCGACGGGAACTTGCGTGGGTTACGTGGGAGTGGGGAGCATATCCAGTACCAAGGTTTCTGACACCATCTTGTCCCAACTGACCGTAACCGGAACAATGCCACTCACGCCGAAAAACGGTGTGATTCCGTTTGCAGGAATTGGTTATGAGGATTACGCGGTGAACATGACAAGAACTGTGACCTCCACCACCAACATCTACCGTTACCGATTGAGTGGCTCTATCACCAGTCATGAACCGACTGTCAATGACTCTGGTGTGGTCACGAACACGGCGTTGGTCAATACCGCCAAGCTCGAGCTATTGGCAACATTGTCGGATGGTGCAGATGGCACTTACTTTGACTCCAAAGAAGAAACGTCTGTGTCGACCGGTGTGACTACGTATACGCCTGTGGCTTTGAGTGCCAGACTGAAATTGACGGGAAATTCAACCTATTGGGATGGCGTGTTGACTGCCAACTCGTTCACAAAGGACAAAGACGGCGTTTGCACTGAGCCGACTGCCATCGGGTTCAAGGGCAGTTTGACAGATAACTCTACTGGAGGAGCGGGAGCTTTCCTGACCTTGGATATCACCGCTGGGCTGAGCGGTTATTCCAACTATCGGTGCAGTATTGCGGACTCAGCTACCAATTTCGCACTTGAAACCATCAATTTCACTGGCAAGATTAAGGCACCTGGACGCCCAGACTTGTCACTGGTGCTTGGAGCCACTCGGGGCTTTACCACGCCAACTGGTTACGGCCCCTTACTGACTGAATCGATGTCGGTGAATCTCTCTTACAACCTCAGCGCAAGTGGTTCAGATAAATTCGGATTCACTGGGACGTTAACCAGGTACCCCGATTGGGGAGGGCCCAATTCTTCCATTGCCTTGACGAGCCAAGATGGCATCAAACTGAACTTCACTAAAGGAACTGCTTCTAAAATCCTCAGTAGTGACTCACAGGAATTGGGAACATGGGACACCAACAATGTGATTTATTTCAAGGATGGCAGTTTTGTCTCGTTGTAATGAGTCGTCTGGCGACTGACACGCAGGACCCCATTGCCGCTTGAACTATTCAGAATTGCTGCCGCATTTGGGGTTGGTTGGTCGGCCTTGGTTGTCGGGGTCTGCGCACAGGTACTGCCTGCCTCAGATCCAGCGGTATTGGCGGGACAGCGAGGCAGTAGTGTCTTCGTCAATTTTGGGGTCGGCTTAGGTAACGATGCGCTCACGCTGCGCGAATTCCGGCATATTCAAGACGTCGATTTTGTTCCGAAAGCCAGCCCTGAATCTGCACGAACTCGATCCAATTTCACGTTTCTGATTGCGGAGGCTGGCTCGGGTTTTCGCTGGGAAGACTGGGAATTTTCGATATTGCGTCGCCGGGACGTCTATATGACTTCTAGCCGGGATGCGACGTATCTTGCGTATCTCGATAAATTAGCAGTTGCCTTGCCACAAGGCTCACAATTGCAAATGCAGTTGAACTTGTTGGGCCATGAATTTCAGGGGCTTAGGTTGGCCAAAGGCATGGAACTCATCCGTGCTGGTGATCTCAAAATAAGTGGAGGCGGTGCTCTCACTGTTTTGCAAGGAACTGGTTACAGGAATATCTCTGGATCCGGTACGGCGTCCTCAACGCTGATTGGGTATCAATACAGCGGAAGTTTGACGGACACTTATTCAAATGCCTCCTATCCCTATTTGCGTGATGGAACCCCTCTTGGACAGGGTTACACCACAGATGTAGCGATTCACGTGCAGCACCCCCAATGGGGAAAAATCAAATTGCTTGCGAATGATTGGAGAAGCTCAGTGGCATGGAAAAATCTCCCGCATACTGAGCTAAATGCGGACAGTCAAACAATGACTCGTGATCAATTTGGTTATGTCGTGTACAACGCGATTCTGAATGGAGTCAATGATATCAATCGTCGTAGCGAAGTGGAGCATCTTCCAACACGATTGACCGCCGAGTGGGCCATACCATGGCGTGGTCAGACGTTCAAGTATGGAACTCAGCGTGTGTGGGGTACTGCAATCTCCTATGCAGGTATTGAAAAACAATGGGGTGACTATCTACTGCTGGGGCTGAGTCACGATTTCAGGTGGAAAGGTTGGAGACTTGATTTCTCATACCCGCGCGTGAAATTTGGATTGATTTGGGACAAAGTTCCCATTACAGAGGCTCGAAGTATTGGGATGCAGATCACCTACATGTATCCGTTTCACTAAGCGCTCAACAATTCGTCGCCGCCAACTGCGCTATTAAAAGTGTCCAGGGATTTGGGAGAATGCCAGATTGACCAGGCCACTTGGGGCGTAGCGTATCGTGGATGCGTGTCGGCATCGGGAGTAAACTAAACCCAGACATGAGAAGTTTGTCCAATCTTTGTCCAACTAAACACACTGGATTAGGCCAAGCGCTGCATTTTGGTGTGTGCTAACTTGTTAATTTGTATGTGCTTTCCTTTCTACTTGCTCACCATCTACGACATGTGCAAGGCGGTGGACCGCGGGATGACGATGACGGGGGTGAGGCTGGTGGAGAAGATGGGGGGGAAGAGTGGGAGTTGGGCGGCGTAAAGAGGCGCCACAACGCGACGCATGATGACATGAGCGCCACTGCTGTACCGGCGACCCAGTACCGTGCTGACATTGATGGGCTGCGGGCTGTTGCTGTCCTGGGGGTGGTGCTGTTTCACGCATTCCCAACGGTATTTCCCGGGGGATTTGTGGGAGTGGATGTGTTTTTTGTGATCAGTGGCTTTCTGATCACGCGAATCATCCTGGCTGACCATGACGGTGGTCAATTCAGCCTCTTCCATTTTTACGCCCGACGTATTCGTCGAATTTTCCCGGCCTTGAGTGTGGTGTTATTTGCGTGTCTGGTTGTGGGTTGGCAGGTGTTGTTGGCGAATGAATTTGCCGAGTTGGGCATGCACGTTGTTGCTGGTGCCGGATTCCTCTCAAACCTGGCGCTATGGAAAGAAAGTGGCTATTTCGATACGGCATCGGAGCTGAAGCCCTTGTTGCATCTGTGGTCCCTGGGAATCGAAGAACAGTTTTACATCGCTTGGCCCTGCGTAGTCTGGTTCGCATACCGGGTGAATTCACGCCTGTTATGGATCACAGGGCTGGTGTTTTTGATCTCCTGGCGGTGGAATGTTTTCACTGTGGGACATGACCCGGTGTCTGCTTTTTATCTGCCTTATTGCCGCGCCTGGGAGCTTTTGATGGGTGCGGGGCTCGCCCTGATCAGAAAGACGCCGATAGCTAACGCGCCCAGCTGGACTCATCAGTACCGAGACCAGATCGCAGCGCTAGGGTTGATACTGATAGGTGTATCGATGGTGGTGCTGAACAAGGATTCGCTGTTCCCCGGTGGATGGGCGCTATTGCCCACCCTTGGTGCTGCTTTATTGATTGCCTCTGAGGGCGCATGGGTTAACCGCCATGTACTGTCTACCAAAGTGTTGGTCGGTGTGGGTTTGATCAGTTACCCCTTGTATCTCTGGCACTGGCCGCTGTTGAGTTTTGCGCGTATCGTTGAGAACCAAGAGCTCTCTGTGATGAGGAGAACTGCGCTGGTGTTGATAGCGGCCATGTTGTCAGCATTCACGTACCGATATGTTGAAAGGTTTCTTCGGCACCGGGGTTGGGTGACCACGCTTATGCTGGTGCTGCTGATGTCTGTGCTTGGGCTAGCGGGGTGGAATGTGTATTCGCGGGACGGATTGGAATTTCGATATCGGAAGATCATTGAGTTACCCGCGCAGATGAAGCGTGACTTCAGCAAGTGGGAAGATAAGGGGATGTATCCTGAAGGGGATTGCAATCCGAACTTTGTCTACCCTAATGCCAGCATTTGCCTGCAGTCAACACCGGATGAAAGGCCAAACACGGTGGTATTTGGAGACAGCCACGCTTTCCATGCATACTGGGGTATTGCCAAGTCTTTTGCCTCAGAGGGACGTGTCGTCAAACTCGTTGGGCGAGGAGGATGTAACTTTGCGCTTTACCACGGTAATGAAGATTGCAGCCGAACATTTGAGCAACAGGTGGAATGGCTAACCACGAACCCGGCGGTCAAACATGTGTTCATAGTGCACCGCTTGGTGTTGCATCCCAACAGCCCGCAGTCAGATTTGACGGATTATCAAAATCGCATGGAGTCAACCCTGGCGCGATTGATCGACGCGGGACGTCAGGTTGTCTATGTTCTCCCAATACCCGAGTTGCGTTCCAACCCGCGGTTATGCACCAACAAGCTCCCATTGGGGCGACTAGTTGATCCAGGAAAATGCGAGTTCGCTGTCGATCGAGAAATTAATCTCCAAGTCTCGGAAAGAGAACTGGTGACCCTCTGGCGCGAGAAATTTCCCTCTCTGGAGGTGTTTGATCCAGCGGTCATACTGTGCCCGGAGCAACGATGCCTTGCGATTCGAGAGGG
>JACCDG011956768.1_pt1 | contig 21765 bp, 18 predicted proteins | sample 7442471 | NCBI WGS metagenome assembly JACCDG01 (sample SAMN15323444, study PRJNA562643) | freshwater metagenome | isolation source: river surface water | place: USA:Blue River Watershed | collected 2017-08-17 | reverse complement strand
CAATGTAGGAGCGATGTATGCGTTCAACAAACTATTTAAGAGTAAATAAATCCCCGTTTTTAATCCACCGGAATTGGTGGTAATTTTGCGGACCCATTAACTTACCATTCGAATGACTCAATCAATCAACCGGACCAAAATCATTTTGGTACTGGGTGTATTATCTGCGATCGGACCTTTGTCGATCGACATGTATTTACCCGCCTTCAAGAATATCGCTGCGGCGTTGCAGTGTTCCCAAGAGGAAATGGGCTATACCTTATCCAGTTTCTTTTTTGGGATCTGTTTAGGCCAATTAATCAGCGGCCCGCTTTTAGATCATTTCGGTCGGAAAAACGTTTTGTACATCGGTTTATCGCTTTATGTATTAAGCTCAATTGCCTGTGCATTAGCCACTTCCGTGGAGGCATTGGTGGTGTTTCGGTTGTTTCAGGCCCTGGGTGGTAGCGTCGGCATGGTTGCCCCAAACGCCGTGATTCGAGAGACCTTTGAAGAAAAGGAGCGACCTAAAATCATGTCCCTCATGATTTTAATTTTAGGGGTTTCACCCATCTTGGCGCCTTCACTGGGAAGTTTATTGTTGACCTTAACGGGTTGGCAAGCCATCTTTTTGGTATTAGCCGGCATCCTCTTGTTGATTATTTTCCTAATCAAATCGTGGTTGCCTGAAAAAATCAATCACGAAAAGCGTGGGCCATTTAAGGTCATGACGATTGCCAAAGCCTACCGCGATTTATTCAAGGAAAAGGAATATTTGATTTTTGCCTTTACGGGGGCGATTGGGGCAGGAAGTATCTTCTCCTTCGTAGGTGGCGCGCCGCTAACTTTCTTGAATTATTACAAGGTTAGCGAATCGAAATTCGGATTATTGTTTGCCATCGTGGCCTCAGGAATTATTTCAGCGAGCCAACTAAATAGTGTCGTTTTAAAGAAATACACGAGCTTGCAAGTTTTGCGCGTGACCTTGCCAACCCAATTGATCCTCGGTTTGATCTTAGCTGTTTTAGCCAAAACGAATCAATTAAGCATGGAGTTGAACATCTTCTTGTTGTTCTTAATTATGGGATGTCAAGGGTTTAATTTCCCCAATGTCGCGACGTTAGCTCTTCGTCCTTTCCATCGCGGCGCGGGTACGGCCTCAGCCATGCTAGGTTCCATTCAAATGGCCTGGGGAGCGGTTTGCTCCGTGCTTGTAGGACTTTTGTTTGACGGAACACCCTTCACAATGGCCATCATCATCTTCGGATGTGCCGCCCTAGCGAATACGATTTTGTTTGTGGTGGGGAAGCGAATAGTCGCTAGTCACTAGTCATCAGTCATGTCATGTTAATCATCAGATATTAATCAAACTTACCAGACTAGTGACTAGCGACTAGTGACTGTACTCAACATTTCCTCCATTCATCGCTAAATTTCCCCGCTGAGCAGAAAAATTAAAACGCTTTTATTTGCCAAATGTATCTTTGCGATACAATATTTCAATCCGCCTAATGAAAAAATTCATTCTGACTACCTTCATCTCGATTAGCGCTTTATTCGCTTTCGCACAAATTCCCGGAGCTCCTGCTGGAGCTAAAATGCCCGACATGAATCGGGGCCATGTCTATGGTAAAGTCGTAGACGAGGAAGGCAAGCCGGTCGAGTTTGCATCGGTCGTTTTATTAAAGTCGACGATCGACCCAACCACCAAAAAACCGAAAGACATTTTGGTGAAGGCCCAACAAGCCGAATTGAACGGTGATTTCAATTTCAAAGAAATTCCGATCAATGCGAAGTTGAAAATCAAAATCAGCTTTGTGGGTTACACAACTTACGAAGCAGCAGTTGCTTTCGCGATGCCTTCCATGGCTGGCATGAAACCCGGCCAAGCACCCGATCCCGAAGTGATGGCCAAAATGATGGCTGCCTTCGAGAAAGACTTGGGTAATATCAAATTAGCAGCCGACTCCAAAGAATTGGACGCCGTAGTCGTCACAGGAACCAAGGCTTTGGTCGAAATGGATATCGACAAAAAATCCTTCAACGTAGGTCAAAACATCGTGACCGCGGGTGGTACAGCCATCGACGTAATGCGCAACATTCCATCCGTTCAAGTGGACATCGATGGTAATGTAAAGGTCCGTAATGCGAATCCGACACTCTTTATTGACGGTCGGCCAACTAGCTTGACCATGGATCAAATTCCTGCGGACATCATTGAGAAAGTAGAGGTTATTACCAACCCATCTGCCAAATACGATGCATCAGGTAGCATGGCAGGTATCATCAACATCGTCTTGAAGAAAAACAAAAAGAACGGTTACAACGGTATGATCAACGCAGGTGTGAATCGCCGCGGAGGAACGAATTTGATGGGTAATTTTAGTTACCAACAAAATAAGTGGAACATCACAACGATGTTCATGAATATGATGGAACGCAACGAATCGAATGGTTACAGCAATCGTGAATCTAACATCGGCGGTATTACATCGTCCATCTATCAAAATTCCGATAACAAAACGAAGGGCTTTATGTTATTCCCGCGTATATCGGCCGACTACGCCATGACAAATCGTTCGACAATTACCTTGGGTGCCTTCTTTGGAGGCGGAGGTCAATTCAGACCGAATGAAACCATGCAAATCACAAGTTCGCTGAATGGCGTTAAATCATTCAGCACGCGTTACACCGAAAACCTTCGCGAATTCAAACCGCAAGGTTTCCAGTTAGGCTTCAAACACACCTTCCCAAAAGCGGGTGAGGAATTGACCATGGACATGAACTTCTTCGGGGGGACCAACAAAGGGGAATCGGTTATTACAACGGATTACCTAAACAACAATGCCGTTACGGGAACTCAAATTCAAAAAAACATCGGGGACGGAAAAAATAAATTTATCACCATTCAAACGGATTATGTAAAGCCAATCAAAAACGAAGGCACCATCGAAATGGGCTTACGTGCGCAGATTAACGAATTGGCCAATACGAACACGAATACGTTGAAAGCAGTAGGATCGGATGTGTACAAGGAAATCACTTCGGCATCGATCAATTACTCGAGTACAAATAATGTCTACGCAGCCTATTTTTCAATTGCTGGAAAAACAAAAGCGTTCTCGTATAAATTAGGTCTTCGCGGAGAGAGCTCGAGTTATTCAGGCGAGTTGTTGAGCACCAAACAACAATTCAGCAACAAATATCCCTTGAGTCTTTTCCCTTCCATCTTCTTGAAGAAGGATTTATCGAAAACGGATCAATTGCAGTTGAGCATCACACGCCGCGTGAATCGCCCGAATTTCTTCCAGATTATTCCATTCATCGACTACAGCGATAGTTTGAACATCACACGCGGAAATCCGAATTTGGTTCCAGAGTTCACCACATCGGGCGAATTGTCATACAGCAAATCAAAGGGTTCGGCAACCTTCTTATTCTCGGGTTATTACAAGTATACAGACAATTTGATTACGCGCTATTATAGCCAAGCAATCAACCCGATCAGCGGCAAATTAGATTTGATTAACACGTTTATCAACGCCAATTCCAGCATTAATTACGGAGCAGAAGCGACCTATACCAACAAGTTTGCGAATTGGTGGGATTTCACGGCCAACTTCAACGTATACAATTCGAAAATCAACGTGAGTAACATCGAAAGTTCAGGTGCGGTGGCAGACGGAATGTGGACGGCTTTTGGAAAAATCAATAACAACTTCGTGCTTCCTAATAAATGGGTGATTCAATTATCAGGCGATTACCAAGGAAAAACAAACATGCCGGTGAGTCAAAACCAAGGGCAAATGGGCCCTCCAGGTATGCAAGCGCAGAGTTCTTCGCAAGGATATGTGGAGCCGTATTATGGCATCGACATCGCGATCAAAAAGTCATTCATGAAAAACGACATGGCTTCCTTGACACTCGCATTTAATGACATCATGAAAACACGTGGAAATACGCGTGTGTCATTCGGAGATGGATTTACACAAACCAGTTACCGCATTGCGAACCCACAACAAGTTCGTTTAACGCTTTCGGTTCGTTTCGGGAAATTTGACATGAGTCAAATGAAACGCAACAATAACTCTGGAGCGGAAATGCAACAAATGCAATAATTAGCAATAAAATAAGATTTAAAAAACGATCCACTTGGGTCGTTTTTTTTATGCCTTACTTTTAACAGAATCAAAAGCCTGATCATAATCCTCGCGCAAAGTTCCCATGACGCGATCCCAAAATAGCAGGTACAAGCCATAATTCCCCTTGAAATATTTGTGGTGCTGGTTATGCGCTACGGCGGTATTTACCCATCGGCCGACCAGCGTCTGTTGAAAGCCTTTGGGATACAATTCCCAACCCAAATGTCCATAGATGTTGTACACAATGGAAAAAAGGAAAAAGATAGGCACGTGCGTCACATGCATGGGAATCGTAAAGTAAAAGAGGATGATAATTCCATTTTCCAAAATTGCCTCCAAAGGATGAAAGGCATAGGCCGCCCAAGGCGATGGATTGGTCGATTGGTGGTGAACCAAATGCAAATATTTGAACAAAACCGGATGATGCATCAGTCGGTGAATCCAATAAAAATAGGTGTCATGCAACACAAACATGATGGGGAAAGCCAAGAAATAATAGGTCAAACCATAGCTTGAAATTTCCTTGTAGATGGTCGTATGCGGACGAATCGCTGGATTAAACACAATCGCCGAAACAATGGCCGCGAATATGACCATACTCGAAAAGGAATAGATCACCTCGCGGAGGTAATCCTTGGAGGCCGGGAAGGATGCTTGAATTTTATATTTCGCAATGCGCGGGCGAAGCATCACGTAACAAATCAGAAAGGCAAATCCGGCTAATAGAAAATACCGACTGCCTACGACCCATAAAATGCGTTCAACAGAATCTAAAAATTGTGACATTTCGAAAGGTAAGCAATTTGCGGAACTTCTTGCTAATCAGGCGACTCGTCTTAGCGAAATTGAATTTTCCCATGCGGCATCCAATTAATGCCTAAACTCCAAATAAATCCATTGTCTGGGACGTAATTGGTTTGAAAGGGCGCATTGATCATCCCAAACAATCCAAAGTCAGACGAACGCGGTTTCACACCAGTCGTCAGCGAAAAATAATAGCCCTCCATGCCGTTTTGCGTCAGGTAGTAGACCTGCGGATTTGCCCGAAACTCCCACGATTTCCCCAGCGGAATCTGTTGGAACGCTGCACTCAAGGCCCCAAAATGCAAGGCCTGAAAAGTCCCTGGATCGAGTCCGTGAATGTAGAGGTAATAGGCATTCAAGGAAAGGTGTTTTGTCAGCTTCCGACTAATCAAAAGATCCAAATCCAGGTAGCGGCTCGCCACGGTTCGCTCGGTGTTTTGGCCATTGATTTGGACGGGTACCGACTTGTGCGTCAGCATCAGGGAACCGCCCGGCATGACGCTCCATTTTTTGCCTTGAACAGCATAATAATGCAACCAAAAATTATTGATCCAAGGCTTGGCTTCTAGCGAGAAAAAGAATTGCGGATCCAACACCCAGCGCCCCTTGCGCAAAAACAAATTCGCCTGCACAGCAGGTTTCATCAAGGACAAGCTGGGAATGCGTGAAATGCCATTCGTGTTCACGATCACATCCGCCTGAATTTGAACCGGCTGGGATAAACTATCACGCTGCGACCACAAAGGGAACGACATGAAACAACTAAGAACGAGTAAAAGCCGCATAAAAAAGGGAGCCGTTTCCGGCTCCCGGTCTTATTTATTGATATTTTGTTGGGTCTAAACGGAAGAAGCGAACCGCATTGTTAAATAGAATATCACGCTTCTGATCGAAAGATAAATATTGCGCATTTTCGATGACGCCGATGGATGTTTCCATCAATTTAGGCCAAACCATTAAATCCGTTCCATACATAATTCGTTTCCCGAATCCAGCCTGAACCAAACGACGCAAATACATGTGAATCTCTTCCAAGGGATATGACCAAATCATGCCCGCCAAATCCACATAAACGTGAGAATTCGCTCCCATCAAGGCAATCATCTCATCGATCATCGGGTAGCCCGCATGCATCACCCATACTTTCAGTTTCGGATGTTTGGCTAACAAATCCTCCAATAATAGGGGATTTCCCATGGAAGCCCGGTACTTAGGTGCCGTCAAATTCGCCATGCCATTACCGCCCGTTCCCATGTGGATCGCCACCGGAATATTCAAGCGTTCCGCCACCTCGAAATACGGATCAACCCGTGGATCACTCGGCGAAATGCCTTGGTATTGCAAACCAATTTCCCCCACCACTTTATAAAATCCCGTTTTCAAGGAATCTTCAAAGGCCTTCACCGAGATGCCATCGGCTGAACTAAATCCAATGGATGGAATTACCCGGTCAGCAGGTGCCGCCTTTTTCCAGTTACGAATCACAGTCGGGTCGCCAGACGCAACGATTGTCATGTTCAAACGCTTCATGGTTTTCATCAACTCATCCTGAAACTCCTGGTCGGTTTTTGCCGCAGGCAAGGAAATCGCACCATCCGCACTTAAAAATTTGGGCATTGCCTCATTCGGATCCGTTCCTGGCATGTTACTCAAAAACCAAGGGGACATATCCTGCGCTTGGCCATTCACCTTCATCGCATGGACATGCACATCCAAGATGGGAAGGTGTTTTGTTTGGGCGAATACCGACCCAGAAAGGGCCATCAAGCCCAAAATGAACAATTTTTTCATATTAGTTTTCATTAAATAGTTTAGGCGCAAAAGTCGCTAAGTCATGACGCCACGTGATAAATGTATGTCCCGTCTCTGAACTATGTGTCTCATATTTGATGCCAAATTGGTCCAAAATAGCATTCACCGCCAAGCCATTTTCATAAGCGATATCCGCCTTTCCGCCCATCGCTACCCAAAATAATTTCAAGCGCTTGATTTCCGGATTCCGCAAGGCATCGGCATATTGCTCGACCAACATCTTGCGTTGGGCCGCGAAATAACCCGTACTCAAAGGCAAGACATAAGCAAATTTCTCCGGGGCGAACAGGGCCATGTTCAAAGCCTGTAAACCTCCCATCGAAAGCCCCGCATAGGCTGTATGTGCTCGATCCGCATGAACCCGAAAACGCTCATTCACCAGCGGCATAATCTCCATGAAAAATTGATCGTAATAGGGATCTTCTTTCAAGCCCGGATTCATGTAAAAACCTGCAGCAGGGTGGCCCATTGGCATCACAACAAGCATCGGTTTACATTTTCCTGCGGCCAATAAATTATCCATGATAAAATTTGCCCGACCGGCCGTTGTCCAAGCCGCATCGTTATCCCCACCCCCATGTTGCAAATACAAGACAGGTAATTTTTGGGACATTTTCTCATAGCCTGGCGGCGTGTAAACATGGAAACGAGTCAGTTTCCCTGTAACCTTGGAATGAAACCAAACCTTCTCCAATTTTCCATGCGGCACCGGAAGAATCGAACAATAGGCCGACTCCGGACCTTTCACTTCTACGACATTGGAGAAACTCGTTTCCCCCTCTTTCAATTCCATGTTTTTAGGATCGAGCGTTCGGACGCCATCCACCGTAAATTCATAGGAATATAAATCCGGAACCAGGGCCTCGGGACTCGTATAGCTCCAAATCCCCAACGCATTTTTTTGCATCGCCTTCGGACCAAAAGTCTTCGAAAAATCACCCGATACGAACACCTGACTCGCCTTAGGAGCATAAATTCGAAAGACTAATTGTCCGCTTGCTAATACCTCCGTCGAACGCAAGGTATCATTCGGAGTAGGTGCCGGACGTGGAGGCTGCGCCCACGCCGAAAAACATAACAAAAGGCCAAGGCCTAGCATCCATTTTTTCATAGGTATGTCAAATTAAAATTTCATTTCCGGAATGTCTCCCGCCACAATCAGTTGGCCAGCCGTTGCCGCTTGAATCTGTTCTACGGATATCCCAGGCGCGCGCTCCAACAAACGGAATCCGCCATTAGGATCTATTTCCAATACAGCCAATTCGGTGACTATCTTTTGAACGCAAGCCAGCCCCGTCAAAGGCAATTGGCAGCTCGGTAATAATTTCGACTGCCCATCCTTGCTCACGTGTTGCATGGCTACAATGATTTTCTGCGCGGATGCAACCAAGTCCATCGCACCGCCCATGCCTTTCACCAACTTATTCGGAATTTTCCAATTCGCAATGTCACCTCTTTCTGACACTTCCATCGCACCCAAAATCGTTAAGTCCACATGGCCTCCTCGGATCATCGCAAAACTCTCCGCCGAATGAAACAAGGACGAACCCGGCAATACCGAAATCGTCTGCTTTCCCGCATTAATCAAATCCGCATCTACTTCCGACTCCAAGGGAAAAGGACCGATGCCCAACAAACCATTCTCCGATTGCAACACAACTCCTTTCGATGGATCAATGTAGTTCGCCACCAAAGTTGGGATCCCAATCCCCAAATTCACATAATCCCCCGCTTGTACCTCCTGGGCAATTCGCTGAGCAATTTGATGCTTACTTAAACCTTGGCCCGGCACAATCTGCTCCGACAAAGTCTCCGTTGACGCCGAGCGAACCGTCCGCTGCTCAATTCGTTTTTCATAGGCATCGCCCTGAAAAATCCGTTGTACATAAATACCTGGTGTGTGAATTGCATTCGGGTCCAATTGTCCCGCCGGAACCAATTCTTCCACTTCGGCAATGGTAATCCGGCCAGCAGCCGCCATCAGCGGATTGAAGTTGCGTGCGGTTCCGCGGTAAATTAAATTACCCTCCGTATCTCCTTTCCAGGCTTTCACCAAGGCAAAATCCCCTCGAATACCTGCTTCCAACAAATACTTTTTCCCATCAAATTCCCGAACTTCCTTGCCTTCCGCCACTTCCGTCCCCACGCCTGCCGGCGTAAAAAATGCCGGAATTCCGGCGCCACCAGCCCGTATCCGTTCTGCCAAAGTTCCCTGGGGAATGAGTTCGACTTGCAATTCGCCCGACAATAATTGCCGTTCAAATTCCTTGTTTTCCCCCACATAGGAGGCCATCATTTTTTTGATTTGTTTCTGTTGCAACCACAATCCCAAACCCGCATCATCTACCCCCGCATTGTTGGAAACACAACATAATTCATTGATTCCCTTGGCTGCGATTGCCGCAATGCTGAACTCGGGAATGCCACAGAGTCCAAATCCACCGATTAATAGCATCGAACCCGATGGAATATCCGCGACCGCTTGGGTGGCGTTGGGGTAAACCTTATTCATAAGACAAATTTTCAATCAACATCGCACTAGCACCGCCACCGCCATTACAAATAGCCGCGACACCATAACGCTTCTTGCGCTCCTTCAAACTGTGAACTAAACTAACCAAAATCCGTGACCCCGAGCTTCCCAAGGCATGACCCAAAGCAACCGCTCCCCCTTTCACATTCATTTTGCCCGGATCAATGCCCAATTCTCGTTCAGCATGCAAGGCCACCAAGGCAAAGGCCTCATTCACCTCGAATAAATCGATATCCGAAATTTGCAAGTGGGCTCTTTCCAAGAGGAGCTTGATTGCGGTAACGGGCGCCGTCGTGAACCACTCGGGTTCATGTTCTGCTTCTGCGTATTGGATTATTTTAGCGAGCGGTTTCAACTGATTTGCCTCGACAAAAGTAGATCCTGCCATTACCAAGGCACTCGCCCCATCACTCATCGAACTCGCATTGGCCGCCGTCACTGTTCCTCGCGCTTGAAAGGCAGGACGCAAGGCCCGCATTTTCTCAAAATTCACTTTGGCCAAGGCCTCATCCTGGGATACGGCCACGTTTTGTCGGCCCACCGTCCGCTCCACCGGAACTAACTCCGCCGAGAAATCCGCGGCCAACGCTTTTTCAAAGGATTTTTGGGCAAAATCATCTTGCGCCTCGCGACTCATTTGGTAGCGCTCTGCGGTTGCGTCGCCACAAATACCCATCGAATGGCCCGAAAACGCATCAATCAAACCATCTTTTTCCAGACCATCAATCAAGGTTCTTGCTCCAAAACCCATTCCGCGTCTTCCGCCTTCAATGTAATGTGGTGCATTGGACATGCTTTCCATGCCTCCTGCAACCCCGACTTGAACCTGTCCAACGCGAATATCATTCGCCAAAACTTGAACGGCCTTCAATCCCGAGGCACAAATTTTATTCACATTTGTCGCGCAAGTACCCGTTGCCAAACCCGCTTGCAAAGCCACCTGGCGTGCTGGATTTTGCCCCGAATTCGCCGATACAACTTGCCCCATAACAATCGATTCGATTTGGTTAACGCCGACCCCACTGGTCTCTTGTGCCGCCTGAACCGCGATGGCTCCCAAATCCACCGCACGCAACGGAGAAAGACCTCCCCCATAAGCCCCGGTAGGAGTTCGTTTGGCCGACAAAATGAGCACTTCTTCCATTATTTATTATTTTTTGTGTAACTTTTATGCCATTATTGTATCTTGTTGCTACAATAAAACAAACCTATCGAATTTATGAAAAACTTCCTAATTCTTGGACTAATCCTTGGGAGCTTCGGATTTAGCTGGGGACAAAACACGGGGCGTGTGGAACGTTTTGTGTTGAATAGTCCCGCCTTACAAAATAATGGAGGCGAAAACCCCGAAAGACATGTATCGGTTTATTTGCCGCCCAACTACGATACGGGTTCTCAGCGCTATCCTGTCATCTATTATTTACACGGATTTCTGAATAATGACGTGATTCAGCCAGGGATGAAATCCATTCTCGATCAAGGTATTCAATCGGGGAAAATACGCCCCTTTATTTTAGTCATTCCGGATCATCAAACAATCTTTGATGGTAGTTTTTATACGAACTCAAGCCTAACTGGGAATTGGGCGGATTTTACCGGCAACGAATTGGTTTCCTACATTGACCAACATTACAAGAGTATCGCCAATCGGGAAAGCCGTGGGATCGCAGGACACTCCATGGGTGGTTATGGCGCGATTCAAATGGCCATGCAATTCCCCCAGGTATTCAGCAGTTTATATGCCCTAAGTCCGGGTTTATTAGCCATGGTGAAGGAGTTTGGGGCTGGGAGTACATCCTTCAAGGAAGTCCAACAAATCAAAAGCCAGGACGAGTTACGCAAGACGTATTACCCACGTGTGCTTGTTGCCGTGGGGCGCGCTTGGTCGCCCAATCCAGCCAAAGCCCCCTTTTTCTGCGACATGCCGTTTACCTATGAAGGTAATCAATTGATCACGCATCCAGCGGTTATCGCACTTTGGGAGAAAAACATGCCGGCCTATTTACGGCCTGAACAAGCAGATGCTTTACGCCAAATGCGCGCCATTAAGTTGGACTGGGGACGCAATGATGCCCAACGATTTCCATTGCAAATCGGTATGTTTAGCCAGCGCCTCGAAAACCTGGGCATCAAGCACTTTGCAGAAGAATACATCGGAGACCATGTGAATAAAATTTGGTCTACCGACGGCCGCGTATTAAACGATCTATTACCTTTTTTCAATGACCATTTAACATTTTAAATATGGCGTGGATTGGCTTTGGTATCATCGCGGTTTTTTTAATTTTAATCATCAGCAAGCGTTTGTCGGTCATCACCGGCCTCGTGCTCATCCCCATTTTGGGCGCGATGCTCGCGGGAATTGCCTGGAATGATTTGGGCAAAATGATGCTTGACGGATTGAAGCAAGTTGCCCCCACGGGCATCATGCTCAGTTTTGCGGTACTCTATTTTGCGACGATGCTGGATGTCGGATTATTCAATCCCCTGACTCGATGGATACTTCGCCATGTGCAAGGCGATCCGGTGAAAATCTTGTTGGGCACCGCAGTACTAACCATGCTCGTACACTTGGATGGGGATGGAACGGCGACTTTCATGATCGTGATCTCCGCCTTTTTAGCGCTCTACAAACAAGTGGGAATTCGAATGCGCTACCTGGCGGGTATCGTCGCCCTGAGTGTAGGTCCCGTTCACCTCGTACCTTGGTCGGGAACTTCCGCGAGGGCCATTTCCACCTTCAAGACCGAGGCCAATGTATTATTTAATCCCAACTTGCCCGCCTTGTTCGCAGGACTTCTTTGGGTCTTATGCGTGGCTTATTTCTGGGGCCAAAAAGAACGAAAACGCCTAGGCGCACAAGCCATCACTGCACCTGAGGCAGAATTAAGCCAACAAACCAATCCTTTGTTTTGGATCAATGCCCTGCTGACCATTAGCCTCATCACGGGCTTAATGCTTCATGTGTTGCCGGCACCGGTGTTATTTGTGCTGGGAAGCTGCTTGGCGATGTTGATTAATTTTCCGCGTTTGGCCGACCAACAAGCTTTGATGAAACGACATGGAAGCAATATCTTTTTTGTGTCCAGCATGATATTCGCGGCCGGGATATTTTCCGGCATTTTAACGGGAAGTGGTATGATTGATGCGATGTCGGAACAAATGCTCGCTTGGATTCCAAGTGGAAAAGGAAATTGGTTGCCTGTCTTGACTGCCATCACGAGTATGCCCGCCAGCATGCTATTCCCGCCGGATGCCTATTATTTCGGGGTATTACCCGTGATCGCCAATTCAGCGAGCCACCTGGGAATCGAATCGATGGAAATAGGCCGGGCGGCATTATTAGGTCAAATGACGGTGGGCTTCCCACTTTCGCCACTGACGGCATCCACATTTCTGTTGATCCAATTAACGGATATTGATTTAGGAGAACACCAAAAAACGACTTTTTTCTGGGCTTGGGGAACGAGCATCGTTATGACACTTGTCGCAATATTAAGTGGATCGATTCACATATGACGCATCAAACACACATTCGGATTGGATCGGGTGCCGGTTTCTCAGGAGACCGCATCGAACCCGCAATTACCCTGGTTGAGGCCGGAAATTTAGATTACTTGGTATTGGAATGTTTGGCGGAGCGAACCATCGCACTTGCCCAACAACGCAAGTTAGCCAATCCACAACTCGGCTACGATCCCCTACTGGTTCGTCGGATCGAACCACTACTCCCGATACTGAAAAAACATCAAACCAAACTCATTACCAACATGGGCGCCGCCAATCCCTTGGCTGCCGCTCAAAAAATCCAAGCAATTGCACGCGACCAGGGTATTTCCATTCGGATAGCTGCGGTGATGGGAGATGATGTGTTGGAACAAGTACGTGCCCAACAAGCTTCGTTGACCGTCATGGAAAATGGGAAAAACTTAGCTGCATATACCCCCATTTCGGCGAATGCCTACTTAGGCGTTCCGGGAATATTGGAGGCCTTGGAACAGGGTGCCGACTTGATTATCACAGGACGCGTAGCAGACCCCTCGTTATTCTTAGCGCCGATGATGTTTGCGTTCGGATGGACGGAAGATGACTATGCGCACTTAGGAGCAGGCACCGTCGTGGGGCATTTGCTGGAATGTGCGGGGCAATTAACAGGTGGCTATTTTGCGGATTTGCATCAGAAAAAAATGCCCGATTTGGCGAATTTGGGATTCCCCTTTGCCGATGTGTTTTCGGACGGTCGGGCGGTACTGGGGAAGGTAGAAGGAACGGGCGGTCAAATTAGCTTGGCGACTGTGAAGGAACAATTACTCTATGAGGTGATTGATCCGAATGCCTACCTCACGCCGGATGTTTCGGCGGATTTTATGGGCGTTCGTTTGGGAGAAAAGGGTCCAAATCAGATTCAGGTAACGGGCGGGAAAGGGAACGAAAAACCGAAAAACTACAAGGTCAGCGTGGGCTATCATGCCGGTTTCGTGGGCGAAGGGGAAATCTCCTATGCGGGCTCGGACGCGTTGGAAAGAGCCCAATGGGCCGCCGAAATCATTCGGGAGCGGGTGAAGGACTATGTCGAGGAAATTCGAACAGATTTGATTGGTTGGGATTCCGTACACCGGAAAAATTTTCAGCCTGAACGAGTTCCTTATGAAGTTCGCTTGCGGGTAGCTGCCAAAACCAAAACCTTGGAATTAGCCCAGCGAATCGGGGAGGAAGTCGAGGCCTTGTACACCAATGGCCCCGCGGGAGGTGGAGGCGTTCGGAAATATGCCCAAGAACAAATTGGAATCATTTCGGTCTTGCTCCCACGGGAAAACTGTCCACATCACATCCACATCTTAGAGGCATGAAACTATTCGAATTAGCACACAGTCGGGCGGGTGACAAAGGAAATATATCCACGCTTTCCCTCATTCCTTACCAGGAGAAAGATTACGAAAAATTATGTCGGGAGGTAACAGCAGATCGCGTGCAAAAACACCTGGAAGGCATCGTAAAGGGCAGCATCAAACGCTACGAATTAGACCAGCTTCCCGCCTTACTTTTTGTCTGCACGGATGCATTGGAAACGGGAGTTACCACTTCGCTAGCGATGGATGCCCATGGGAAGAGTTTAAGTTCGGCCCTCTTGGAAATGGAGATTTAGTCTTTCTTTCTTCCCCACCAATTCGCTAAAATCGAAGCCGTAATATTCTGCATCGAACCAAAGATCCCTGGTACCAAACCCATCGTGGCAATCATGCCCATTTTGGATGCAATGCCTGACGCCAATCCCGCATTCTGCAAACCCACCTCGAAGGCGATCGTCCGCGAATCTTGTTCGTTGATCCCCATCCATTTGCTGATTCGATAACCGAAAAAATAGCCCGCCAAATTGTGAACCAAGACCATCAGAATCAACAACCAACCGATGGATAAAAGGGTGTTATGTCCCGCGGATACGGTCAAGGCGACAATGAAAATGATGGAGGCCATGGACAAAATGGGCAAGAGTTCATCCAGCCATTTCTGCTTCCCATAGGCATATTGATTATACACCAAACCCGCTAACACGGGAAAGATCACGATTTCCATGATGTGCCAAAACATGTCCCAGAAATGTATGGGGACCAGTTGGTTGGCCAAAACCTGCATCAACAAGGGCGTCACCAGGGGAGCAAGCAATGTCGATATCGTAGTAACGGTCACCGAAAGTGCTAAATTTCCACCGGAAATAAAGGCCATGACATTGGAGGCAACGCCACTGGGGGAACAGCCGACCAAAACGATTCCGGCCGCAATTTCTGGGGGCAAATCCGTCGAGAGCGCTAAGGCCACACCAATTCCCGGCATGATTAAATAGTGGCAAAAAATGCCGGCCAGAATGGGTTTCGGGGATTTGACGATTTCCACGAATCGTGATAAATTCATGTGAATACCCATGCCAAACATCGTAATCACTAAAAGTGGCGTGACTAATTTCTTCAAGGGAAAACCGTTGAATTCGACCAAATTTTGAGGGTAATGCAAGGCATAAGTCGAGGCCGCAAAGATGAACAAGGTATATGAAAATCCTTTTAGGAGAGGATAACCCTGAAAGCCCAAAGCCAACAACGTAAAACTTGCCATCAGGCAAATCGCAGCACCATTGATCGCGAAGAAAAAACACCCTACGGCGAGGATGGCAGCCAAGATGCCCAGGCCTAGACAGGCCCGACAAAAAATCAGTTTCATAGGTAAGGGTTTAGCGTTGGCTAAAAATAAGTAAAATAAATTAGTTGGCTCCAAGGGCATCCACTAACTTTAAGAAAATAAGCCTTTAGCTATGTCATCCCCTTTAAAAGTTGCCATTGTGACTGGTGCCGCACGCGGCATTGGATTCGCAACGGCCCAATTATTTCTTTCACACGGCTATCGGGTCGCCTTTGTCGACCGTGATTCAGCTGAATTAACGAAGGTCACCCAAGAACTTCCGAATGCCTTGCCAATCAGTTGTGACATCTCAGACCCCGACAGCGTTCAGAGGATGATACAAACCGTATTGAGTCATTTCGGTCGCATCGATGCGCTGGTGAATAATGCCGGCGTGGCGGAATTTAAACCTTTGGAAGAAACCGACTATGCTTGTTGGCGCAAAATCATGTCCACCAACCTCGATGGCGTTTTTCTATGCATTCAGGCGGCCATTCCGGCCTTAAAGGAGAGTCGGGGAGCGGTGGTCAACATCGGTTCCATTTCCGCAGTTCGCGCGAGTACTTTGCGCGTGGCTTACGGAACTTCGAAGGCGGCGGTGGTGCACCTAACTAAACAATTTGCAGTTGAACTGGGGGATTTTGGGGTGCGGGTGAATTGTGTTTCGCCGGGTCCGGTGAAGACGCAATTAGCGGCGGCAGTGCATTCGCCAGAGATTATTACGGCCTATTACAATGGGATCCCTTTGAATCGTTCGGCGACTGTAGATGACATTGCGGAGACTGTCTATTTTTTATGCTCGGAAAAGGCAGGTTATGTGACGGGTCAAATGATCGCCGTGGATGGGGGTTTTGATGCGGCGGGCGTGGGTTTACCGGCATTGCGTGCGAAGCGAGGGCAATAAAAAAAGCCTCACCAAACAGGATGAGGCTTTCTGAGATAACCCTAAATTAAAGGTCTTTGCGGCAGCGAACAGAGAACCCATGTAGTCCACCCTCCAAAGCATCGGGATAAACGCCGACCTCCGTAGACTCTGCATTAAAATAGATGTAATATCGAAGATCCGCACCTGCTGGGGCTTTTGTCCAAAAATAGGACTCTGTCATCACCTTAGATAATTCAAATTGCCCCCGAATGATTCCTCCTGCAGGATAAGCTGAAAAGCCTAGAGAATTCGTAGAAGCCATAGGTGTTTTCCAGCTCGTCGTCACTTTGAGTTTGCCAGCACCGGAAGGGCCTGCAGCCGTAATCGTCTCTAACCACTCTAATTTGGTTGGGATATGCCAGCCAACCGGCGCTAGACCACGCGGATCATCTACAGCAAATTTATTATACAATTTACCCCAAACAGTTGTTGTTCCGTCGTTCTTCACGAAGTTATAATAACACCACGCACCTGTCGTAGCCGCATTCCAATCCGCTAGATTCTTAATCTCCGGAATCACGTCACCATTTCGGTAGGTTGTTACGTCGAGATTGTTCAGCATCCACGTCTTGCCACTTATCGTTACCTCCGCGTAAGCAGCTTGTTTTTCCGTACGCGAAGCGGCCGAAGTCCCCACGGGACCATTACCATTATTATTGTAACGATACACTTGGTAGGTATATTCCGTATCAGGAGTCAAACCCTTGTCGACATAAAATCGAGCCGTGTCACTCAACGAAGCAATCTGTGTATAGGTCGTTTCAGCTCCCGTTTTACGGAATACTTTTGTTCCCGTTACTGGAATAGCTGCTGAACTCGCCGCATTATTCAACCAACTCACGGTAATGGAAGTTGCGGTAAAATTACCTGTTACGACAGCACCCGGTGAGCTAGGGAGCGGGAGTGCTGAAGTGGTAATAGAAGAACTTTTAGTACCTGATTTACCGAAAAAAGTCCAACGCTGAATTTTATATGTATATTCGGTATTGGGACTTAGTAAACTGTCCGTATAACTCGTATTAGTCGCTGGCAAATTGATAATTTCTTTAAAATCTGGATCGGTTGATGATTTCCGAAAGATATATACTCCTCCACTTTCGCTATCATACATTTCATCACCATAACATTCTTCTCCTCCCCATTCTATTTTAATCTTAGATGGAGATATGACTTTCAAATTAATTGTCTTAACTCCACAAGGAGCTGCAGTACCACCTCCATCTTTTGTACATGCCATGAACAACAAGGCACAAGCGAAACATGCAATCAGGTTAATTTTAAACATAATGAGTAATATTGAGTTAAAATACGAACTCAAAATTATTCAAGGTGAAATGAGAGGACAACCATTGGGTGTCGACGCCTAAAGTAGGCTGTCTCAATTTCAGAGACAATTCACTATCAATGACTTAAGGAATTAATCAAATCGATGGGGGTGCCTCCATGAAACTTCTTGAAGGGTTTGTAAAGCGCCGTACGGGAGTTGAAACCCGATTCTTTGGCCAATGCTTCAATCGAATAGTGTGAATACTTCGGATTTTTAGCCAAGGCCACAAAGTATTCAATCCGCTTCTGATTCACCAGGTGGCTGAAGCTCATTTGGTAGCGCTGTATGATTTGCTCGTTAAATTGATCAAATTCCACAATACCATTTTGCTTACAAAAATGTTCAATCGTCGCTTGAGAATTCAAGAAGTAAGCATCTTGAAAAAAGGGAACATAGAAGTTTTGGTCTGTCAACATCAAGTCCTGGGACCGCATGTAACGCTTAAAATCAAACTTGCTCACATTGTGATTATTCAAAAACTCCGGTCGGTAGATTACCAACACAAATGTCGACAGGCAAAAGAAGGCATAGACCGACAGGCTAAACTCGTAGAAATAAGGTGTACGATAGAAACTCAATCCAATGATGTTATTGCTGACGATAACTACTAAAATCACGCCGATAAAAATCCCTAACCAATTTTTTAAGCGAGACCAATACAAATTTCGTTCGGCCTTTACTGCGGCTATGACGCGATAAAGCTTGACTATGGAGACCAACAAAATAATGCGTTGTGCATAACGGACACATTGAACTAAGGTAAACGAATCATCCAATCGCAGCATAAAAATGGCTCTACGGTCCATCGAGCTAGCATCTAAATGGGACAACATAAAATAATTGTACACATTCAGCATAAATATCAAGGCGCTCGAAAACCAAACCCAGCGTGAAATGCGACCTACTGTTAAAATTGATAAGGTAAACAGACCCGTTACCCAAATACCAAAGTTGATCAAGGGAGACCAAGCAACCAAGGATTGAAAGGAAACTTCCATCCAAAGCATTGAGTCTAATAGTAAAAGGGAAAATAAAAATAACGCGAAGGAAATCTTAAAATGCCTGGGACGTTTGAAGCGAATGAGAAAGTCAATTAATGCTACAACACCCAGCACAATGGACACAAAATTAAATAGGGAAATCATCTCGCTCCAGGATAGCTGGATCAGATTCAAAATCATACTCAATTATTTTTAGAAACTAGTTTTTACAAATAAACAAAAAAGCGCCCTTTCGGGCGCTCTTTCTCTATTTTAATTTCATCGCCAGCGGATCCCACTGAATGATTTTTTTACTGAAATAACTCTCGTTGCAGGCCAAAGCCGGCGCCGCCGCGCGGAAACCAAAGGTCGCATCCTCCACCACTTGTTTACCCGTACGGATCGAATCAAAGAAGTTTGTAAAGTGATCCACGTGCTCATCGTAACCTACCGGTGCCCTGAAAATCACATCTTCTTTCACCGGACGCTTACGCTGTGCCTCCGTCCATTTGGCATTGTAGTCCTTCGTCATTTCCTCCTGCATACTTTTCGAGAAGGTAAATACCGAATCATAACCACCAAAACCCGGAGCCTCCGGCATAATGCTATGCTTCACCGAAATCGTATTTCCCTTCACATCCATCACACCTTCGGATCCAATTAAGCGAATCACCTCTTGACCACCTGTACCCGAAACAAAGTTCACTTGAAGGGTCAATTGGAACGCGGGGTGTTCAGCCGTTTGGCCATATTGCATGACGCCCGACATCACATCCGGTAAATTCCGACCGTCCTTCCAATGACTAAATTGACCCGTTGAGAAGATTGTTTCCGGACCTTTGGAGTTTGTCATAAAATGCGTACCACTCAGCAAGTGGATGAATAAATCACCCGCCACGCCGGTTCCCACTTCTTTAAATGCACGCCACCAGAAGAATTTTTTTGCATCAAATTCCATCTTCGCAGTTGCCTCGATGAAGCGATTCCAATCACAGGTGGATGCATTCGCATCTTTGGGAATCGTATACTCCCATGCACCAATCGAACTTTGACGATCGTACACGGCATTGACCATATTCAACTTCCCAATTTCGCCGTTGGCCAACATCTCTTTGGCCTTTGCCAAACCTATGCTACTTACCCGCTGCGAACCCACTTGTAGCACTTTGTTGTATTTTTTCTGTGCCTGAATCACGCGTTGCCCCTCGTCAATTTTATAGACCATGGGTTTTTCCACATACACGTGCTTACCCTTCGCGAGCGCATCGATTGTGATACGTGCATGCCAAACGTCATGCGTCGCAATAATCACCGCATCGATATCCGGACGATCTAATAATTCTTGGTAGTTACGCGTGGTATATAAATCCTTGCCGTATAGCTCTTTGGCATTTTCAATGCGACCCGTATATAGATCACAAATACCCGCTAATTCCACACCCGGAACCTTCAAGGCCGAAGCCAAATCAAAGTGTCCTTGGACACCAAAACCAATAACGCCCAAACGGATTTTTTCGCCCGCCGAAATCGGTTTTTCGTACAATAAAATGCGCTCCTCTGCTTTTTGTTGAGCCGCGAAAGATTGTAGCGGGGCCGCTGCAGCCACCATACTCGTTGCACCAATTTGCTGCAGGAATCGTCTGCGTGATGCGGAACTGTTATTTTTCATAGTCGGTTTATAAATTAAGATTTCAATTTACAAATCTTCCCGTGTAAATCGCATACTCTCCCAAAATTCCTATCCTGAAAACAGCAGGCACATGAACCCATGTACGGAATAAGAAAGCAGCTTATTTAAATGAAAAAAGCAAAGGGAAAACGAAGCCGACTAGGGCTGCCCAAAGCGCATAAATAGGCAAGAATTGCGTCATGCTCGCCTCCACGTCCCGCAATGCTGCGCGGCCTCGCAGCCATGGAATCAATTGCTTGACAACGGCAATCAAATTTAAAAGAATCAGCACATTGCTGCCCAATACGGCTAGGCGGTTTGGCGTAAACCCAAATTCCAGGAGACGAAAGGCGATGGCCGACAAGGCAATGAGGTTATCAACCAAGGCAAGCACGGCCAAAGCCACTAAAAAATAGCGCTGAATTCCGTGTGTAGAAGCTTTGGTCGACTCGCTCGTCGAGAAAAGTAACAAGGCCATTACCCCAATCAATACGGCATTGAAAATCAACAAAAACTCCCGGTCGTTGTAAGGGTCCTTTCCAGAAAATAGAATTGCCCCTAAAAATATCAGCAACATGAGGGCCACAAGCGGCGTAAATAGGCGTGCGATGAGTGGCGAAATTTTATTGACTAAATTGGGGTTCTCACGCACGATAAAAGTGGCAAATAGGGGTACCGAAGGCAACACCGATAAAATCACATAACGTGAATAGTAATCCTCTATTGGTAAACCAATCAAGCCAAACAGATTTATTGTCAGGGCTGAAAAAAGTCCCCCAGCCAAGGCAATCACGGCTGTCATGACCAACAAATCGCCATGAAAGCGCAAAAATGAGATTCGCTTCTCGAGCAAATCTGCTCCTGAAGGAAATAAACCTCCCACGATAAACCACAAAAGAAGCGGCACGTGAATGCAGGACAAAATCAAGGTGTCGCTGTTTTGATTGGGCAATAAATTCAAATAAGTGACGGAAAAAACCAAGGCTAATAAGGCTGGCCACACCCGTTTCCACGCATAGTCAGTCTTGCTTGCAAAATAGATGGCAAGCCCTGGGATAATAAAGAAAGACATGTTCCTTGGAAAATAGAAATCATGCGAAATCCCCAACCAATCTGGTAATTGCATGCATATCGCAGCGATGCCTGCCAATACTAGCAACAGACCCCAATCTTTGGGGCTTCCCCAAGAAACGCTTTCCTTTGAACTTTGCAAACGTTCATGCCAAGTTTGCGCGACGATGTCAGATGAAATCGAGGGGTATAACTCTAGAAAGGCTTCCTGAAAAGCCGCAGGGTTCGTGCGGTATAAATTTTCCAAAGCCGCGGGCTTCGATAAATTTTCGTGAATTTGATTTTTCATGTTACGATTGCATTTGTTTGATAAGTTGTTCCAGACTCGCTAGGTGCTGCGCAAAGGCCTGCT
>JACCDG011978539.1_pt1 | contig 21778 bp, 24 predicted proteins | sample 7442471 | NCBI WGS metagenome assembly JACCDG01 (sample SAMN15323444, study PRJNA562643) | freshwater metagenome | isolation source: river surface water | place: USA:Blue River Watershed | collected 2017-08-17 | reverse complement strand
CAATAGCATTACCAAGTCGAGCTGCATAATCAATAACTCCCTGAAGAGTTGTGAGCGTCTGAGCATGAGCAAATGAAGGAACTGCTGCAAGGACACCGAGAACAATGGCACTAAGTGATGTTTTCATTATAGGGATAGACTAGGAGTTGATTTGCTGATCACCCGAATCAAGTGGTCCAGTCGCAGGTGGTGTATAATCCACTCCACCTTGCACTCCACCTGAGCCTTGTCCAGAAGTACCACCACCTGAACCTTGTCCGGGAGTACCACCGCCTGAGCCTTGTCCGGTTACAGGATTAATAGTTGAGCCGTTTGGAAGTGGTGCCACATAATTTGAACTCCCTGACCCTACACCGGAAGTACCCCCACCAGAACCAACTCCAGATGTTCCACCGCCTGAACCAACCCCAGGAGTACCCGATCTAAACTGTAATGACTGAATAACTGGGATACTTGGTGCAGTATTATCAAGATCAAGTGTATTCTTAATAATATTTACCAAGCCCCAGAATGACAACATGAGAAAGAAGCCAATAGTACCGTACAGAACATAATTCATTGCTTCACCCCTATCAGCATCGGGCTTAAGGTAATAATTATAAATTCCCCAAACGAATGTTAAAACAGCAAAAGCCATAATAAGATATATGGCTTGTTGCATATACGAACCCAAAAGAGATGTAAGATCGCTCAGTGTTTTATTTGCGGCAAAACTTACCGAAGGAATAAATGCTACTACACCAGCAAAAATTGTAAAAATATACCGAGGGAAAATTAAAGTTTTCATGTATATATTATGCCACATATACATGTATAATTTTATTAACTATCCACAACCTCTCTATGGTGCTTTAACGGCCTCAATAGTTACCTGTATAATTTTTACCAAACCGCTTGCTCCAAATATAAGCGCAACTCCAATAATCGTATTCCAGAAAACTGTTTTAGCATGAGTGATTTCATCATCACTTCCCTGCGCTTTAACAAACAGAAAGCCTGAGTACATTATTGCAAGGACTGCAACAATGAAAGCTGCGCGTAAAGCAAGGCCGATAACCAAATCAACAACACCTGCAATTGATTTAACTTTAAGCGGATTACCCAATGTAGGCAATTTTGCACCCGATTGACTAGCGCCACCAGTTGTAGCTGGCCCTTGATTATCTGTTGGGGTCTGAGCAAAAGCTTGCTCAACATGAGCACTCTGAATAAGTAGAGGTGCTGAAAAGATACATAGAGTACACCACACTGCACACACTGCTCCAAAAATTTTATTTTTCATATTATTTTCCAAAAAAGGTTGTAACGATTGATAGATATTCTGGCTTTACAACAAATTCAAGTATTGTCTTTACAAATAGCCAAGCTGTAGCAACAATACCAATACCAAGGGCGGTATTGGTAAATATTTGGTGAGCCTTTTCTATATTACTTGGATTATTTGAAAGGTATAAAACACCACCATACATAAAGAGTAATGCTGCAAGTGAGCCTGATATTCCAAAAAACCAACTAATGAGGGCCTGTACGATGGACACAATAGCGGCCAAATTACACTCAGTATAATTACCCGGAAGTTCTTTATTATTCGCATCTTTAATAAAACCATCGCACTTTACAAGACCACTGTAGTCTCTGTTTTGCCCTGTTTGTACAGCGCCGCCCGTTTGAGCTGGCTGAGCAAGTGCTTGCTGAGGCACAACAGAAATCACAGCAAATAACACAGCGACACTTACCCACAAGGAATTGATAATTTTATAAATCATATTTATTGATTAACATTAATTCTTTGTGATAAAACGAGCATTTCATCATGAGCTCTTGTAATGGCATTGATCTTTGTTTCTCTACCTGAAATAACTGATTCTACAAGACCTTGAAATGCTCGATCGGTACCTTGTGAACTTGGCTCAATCCAGCCCCGTGAAATAAGTGCACCATCATAGAAAATCGTAAGATAAGGGTCAATTGTGCCTTCTGCAATAAGATCACGTCGCACAGGTGGTAGTTTTGTTTGCGCAGACCACTCTTTTTGAGCGGCATAGTCTGCAAGTTGTATCATAACCGTGAAAGCAGCCGTTGGATTACGTGAGCTGCGAGCAATAGAAAGACCGTAGATCTGGCCGTAGGTCATACGTAAACCCGAACCAGCAATTTGTGGCATTGGTGCAACATCAAAGTTCAAATTAAAGTTTTTTGTTCTAATGTCACTAACCTCAGATGAATATCCAAAATAAAGACCGAGGTTTCCTGCTATAAAAGCACTCTTCGACTGAGGTGACGTACGATTCCACGAATAGGTAGAGCTTACAGGGTTTGCAAACTGAACAAAATAGCTAATTACATCTTCTGCAATGTCTTTGAGTTCTTGTGTAAAACCAAGAAAACTCATAACCTCACCAGAACGCAATGAGTATACGGGATTACCTGCTTGCATAAAAAGCAAACCAAGTAATTCTCGAGAGTGGGTTACATTGCGGTATTCACCGAGTGAAACAAGGCTTTTTCGCAAATTCTTATTAGCATCAGTCACCAAAAAACGTGGAGCCAGTGTTTGAATCTCGCCCCAGGTACGTGGATATGTTGCCAAACCGGCATTAGTAAATGTATCGCGATTCCAATACATAACCATAGGATCAACAGCAAACGGCACTGCTAAAATTCCTGAGGGGCGAGCATATTGCTCGGCAAGTGGAATAAAGACATCTCGCAGTGTGCGCAAAGTAAGACTTTGAGCAGGAATTGGCAAAATCTTTTGTTCATTCTGGAATACAAGATCACTTGGCAATAAAAGAATATCGGGACCAGTATCAAGGGCTAAGGCTTCGGTATATTCAGAGCTAATTGTTGCTTCAGACTTTTGAATATACGTAATGGGAAGCTGTTGCGGTAATGTCGCATTATATACCTGAAAAAAGCTTCCGAATGTATCGCTCGGTATTGTTCCCCAAATAGTTATTGGTGGCAGTGCTGTCGAACTCGAACTCCCCTTATATGTCGCAAATGCTATAAGGCCACCAACAAGAAAAAGGACGAAAGCGCCAATAAGACCAATTTGAAACTTAGATATTTGATTCATATTCTTTGTGCAATTATACCGTAATGATGGTCGCCGGCATTAAAACTTTGCTCAAGCACAAAACCTGTATTTTTAAGGTGGGCAAGAATTGTATCTTTAGGCACAAATTCGGATAAATTCAAAGAAGATGCTTCGGACCAGTCGATAATTAAAAGCTTACCTCCCTTTTTAAGAATACGCTTAATTTCAAGTAAATATGTATCAATCTTTTCGAGCTGAAAAAGAATGTTTGAAGAAATAGCTCTATCAATAGAAGCTTCACGCAAGCGTGTGCCGCCAATTTCTTCGGCATTTGCCCATATTACTTCTACATTTACGAGCTTTTTATGAGCAGCTTCGCTTTTAATCTTATCGAGCAAATTTTGCATAAGATCAATAGCATAAACTTTGCCCGTAGTAAGTTCTGCTGCTTTAAGTGCATAGTGACCACTACCCGCACCAATATCAGCCACCGTCATTCCTTCGGTAATTCCAAATTGGAGTAAGTTATCTGTAGGATTAGAAAACATACCTACAGTATACTGTCTATATGGTAATCAGAGAAGCCAAGGAATCCCCATCTCGGAGTTTCATTACGCGAACGCCTTGTGTTCCGCGTCCAAGTGTAGGAATTTCACTTAAATCAACACGCACAACCTGACTCTTCTTTGACATAGCTACGACTTCTGTATGTTCTGGAGTAACAACCTTGGCCGAAATAACTGCACCTGTCTTTGCCGTAACATTCATAGTAAGAATACCACTGCCTCCTCGGCCTTGCACTTTGTATTCATCGAGTGATGTTTGCTTTCCGTAGCCATTTGCAGACATAACGAAGAGCATTGGTTTTTCATCATTCTTTGATACTGCATCTGCGCTAATAACAGCATCACCTTTTCCGAGTTTTACCACACGAACACCAGCTGCTCCGCGACCCATTTCGCGAACATCATCTTCGGTAAAGCGAATTGATTGGCCTTCTGAAGTAACAATAACAACATCATCACCCTTAGTTACAAACTGTACTGACATAAGCTCATCACCATCATCAAGTGTAATTGCAATGAGGCCAGATCGACGAACTTCTTTAAATTGTGAAGCCCCAGTCTTTTTACCTGTTCCCTGTCGTGTCACCATAAAGAGAGCTAGGTTTTCGGCTGTCTTTTTATCCTTTGGCATTGGCAAAATCGATGTTACCTTTTCGCCATCTGAAAGAGAAAGGAAGTTCATGATTGATTTACCACGAGTTGCGCGCTTACCCTCGGGAATATCATACATTTTAATTTGATATGCTTTACCCTTATCAGAGAAAAAGAGCAAATCACTATGCGTTGTAGCATTTACAAGGTGAGTTATGAAGTCATCATCTTTTGTATCAAGATCAACAACCCCTACACCACCACGCTTTTGTTTGCGGTATTCATCAGGACTTGTTCGCTTAATATAGCCGCCCTTAGTTAGGACAAGAACACTTTCTTCATCGGGAATAAGATCCTCGGCAGAGAATTCTTTAACACCGTGGCGAACAATTTTTGTTCGACGCTCATCACCGTATCGTGCAGAAATTTCAGTGAGTTCTGCTTTGATAATGCTACGCATTTTCTTTTCGCTACCCAAAATAGATTTGAGTTCAACAATGAGCTCTTGAACTTGTGCCAATTCATCAAGAACCTTTTTGCGCTCAAGGCCGGCAAGCTTTTGCAAACGCATTTCAAGAATAGCGGTTGCTTGTCGCTCTGAAAACTTGAACTTTTTCATCAAATTAGCATGTGCAGCAACAGCATCTTTTGACTCACGAATCAAAGTAATAATTTCATCAATATGATCAAGAGCCTTTTTGAGACCTAAAAGGATATGTTCGCGATCTTCGGCTTTAGTTAAGTCAAATTGAGTTCGACGACGAATAACCTCGAGTCTATGACTTATGAACTCTTCAATAAATGTTTTAAGAGAAACTGTTTGTGGTACGCCGTTAACAAGAGCCACCATGTTTACATGGAAAGTATCTTCGAGCTGGGTGTGCTTATACAAAAGGTTAAGAGTCTTTTCTGGGTGAGCTCCTTGTTTGAGTTCAATAACAATGCGAGTCTCTTTATCAGATTCATCGCGGAGTGTGCGAATACCTTCGATAACTTTATCGCGAACTAAATCAGCCATCTTCATAATAAGATCTGATTTATTAACGCGGTATGGAATCGATGAAATGATGATTTGATACTGGCCTTTTTTGTCTTCGATAATTTCGGCCTCGCCGCGCACCACAATACCACCACGGCCTGTTGAATATGCATGGTGAATATCTTTTTCGCCATACATTATTGCTCCTGTAGGAAAATCTGGACCCTTAACGATTTTAAGTAAATCTTCGTTTGTTGCATCAGGATTATCCACAAAATAATTTGTTGCTTCTACTACTTCGCGCAAATTGTGAGGGGCAATGTTTGTTGCCATACCCACAGCAATACCCAGAGTACCGTTTAAAAGAAGGTTTGGTACAGCTGTTGGCAATACTGTTGGCTCATTACGAGTACCGTCATAGTTTGGTCTAAAATCGACGGTAGCTTTTTCAATATCACGGAGCAATTCAGCAGCTACTTTTGACATGCGGGCTTCGGTATATCGCATAGCAGCAGCAGAGTCACCGTCAACACTACCAAAGTTACCCTGTCCCTGCACCAGTGGATAGCGCATTTTAAAGTCTTGCGCCATTTGCACCATAGATTCATACACGGCAACGTCGCCGTGTGGGTGATAGTTACCGAGCACGTCTCCGACCACTACGGAAGACTTACGAAACTTTGCAGACGCAGTAAGGCCTTTTTCAAACATTGCAAAAAGAATACGGCGGTGCACCGGCTTAAGGCCGTCGCGAATATCAGGCAAAGCACGCGAAGTAATAACTGACATAGCATAGTCAAGATATGCTTCACGCATTTCTGTAGTAATACTACGAGGTACGATACTGAGTCGCTCTTCGGGAGCTGCAACTATTTCTTCTTTTTTCTTTGAATTATCTTTTGCCATAGTGGTATCGGTTATTAAGTATTACTTTGCAATGACTTCAACATATTGCGGTGGTGCTGTATATGTTTCTGCTTTACCAAAAGCACTTTCAACATACTGGGTTATACCCCTAACGCTTTCAAAAGCATTTGCCATATTTGCTGTAGCAGTTTGCCAAGGAGTTTTGAGAGTCTCAACTTTTTGTTGCTGTACCTTTTGTACAGCAAATTGATTTACCGGCTTTTGTGAAAAATCTGACAAACTTGAAAACCAAACAGCAAAAAGTGCAATGGTGCAGACACCTGAAACTGTATACGCTATGATGTGGCGTACATGTTCTGGTTGCTGTCGAATTTTTTCAATATGGTGGCGCATATTATTCTTTTGATGATTCAAGAACGATAACGTCACCCTCTTTGCCTTCAAGATCTTTCTTTTTAAGGGTGAGCTTAGGGAGTGGGTCAGGATTTACACCAGCTTCTTTAAGAAAGGCTTTAAGAGCTTGTGAATCACCGATATCACCGAAATGATTTGGAATAATAATTTTAGGGGCAAGAGAAACAGCTAATTTATATGCCTTTGCAGCATCAAGTACACCCTGCCCACCGATAGGTAAGAATAGAATGTCGATTTCGCCGAGTTCTTCGGTAACTTCGGGTTTAATTTCTGGGTTTACAATACCGCCCAAAAAACAAAGGTTCATGCCTTCGAGCTCGACTTTGTATATGGTATTAATGAGTTCAGAACCACCATACATGGATTCAGAAGCAAAGCCTTTAATGAAGACCTCTTTAACTTCGTACTCGCCAGGGCCGTTAATTGAAAAAGGTACTCTTTCGCCATGAGTAACCATATCGACACCATTCATATCAACATGATGGAGTGAAGAAAGTACGATATCGGCACCAAATCGTGATTGGGGTAATTTTGACTCTTTTGATACAGGGTTTACTGCAAGAGTGATGTCACCGAATTGAATGCGGAAAAATTCTGCGCCTTGGTACGTAATAATCATGAGTCAATTATACCAAACATGCCAAACTCATGCTACTGTACAGGTATGAAGAATAGTGATGCATGGGAGCAAGAATACAAAAAAGGATCCCTCGTAACCCTCAGTTACGAACCTCAGGTAAGTGTTAAAGACTTTATTCGCTGGATTCGTCGCGATCAAGGTTTTAATCTTGAAAATTGCAGCCTTATCGATATCGGTTGTGGCAATGGAAAGAACAGTTTTTACGCAATTGAACACGGAATTCAATCATGCTTTGGTTTTGATATATCAAAAACAGCAATTTCTTATGCACAAGCCGAGCAAGAACGTCGCGGTATTCCCTCTCCACAGCTCACCTTTAAAATTGATACCTGTATACCAAGTCCAAAGCTACCTTATAAAGATGCTTCTTTTGATATAGCTCTTGATGTTACAACAACAAATTCATTAACGACCCCCGAAAGAACAGCTTTTCTCAATGAGCTCTATAGAATCCTTAAGCCAGAAGCTCGAATCCTTGTGCGCACCCTTTCAAAAGATGGCGATGAACACGCAAAAAAGCTCTTAACATTATCCCCAGGGCCGGAAAAAGATATGTATATATTGCCCGAGACTCGCCATGCAGAGCGAGTATTTAGCAAAAAAGATCTTGAGACGACTTATTTAGAGGCTGGTTTTACATGTGTACACCTTGATTCCGAAACTCATTATACAAAGGTGCATGACCGCCGTTATAAGCGTAAATATTGGGTAGCATATTTTGCCAAAAACCCTTTACATACGCCCATAAATAAGCTAATGTAGGGCTACGGCTTTGCCGTGTGTGTATTTGTGCTCTATTAATATCCCAAGGAACCCCGCACTGGCGCACATTATGTGTATTTATTAACTAAAAAGCGGGTCTTGCGGACATAACAAATGCTTAAAAAAATCAAAGATGCTCTTGCTGGAGCTGTAGAAAAGGTAGAGGAAACTCTTGAAACTACAGCAACTGCAAAGCCAGCTAAGGCTAAAAAGGCCGCTGCTCCAATTGTTGAGGATGAAAAATCTCTCTCAAAGAAGAACAGCATCATGAATAAGTTTATTGAGGACTCAAAAAACCCTCCAATTGTTGGTGATGTTGTTGAAGGACCAGTTATTGGTATCGACAAGTCAGCAGTATACGTAGACTTGGCACCATTCGGAACAGGTATCATTTACGGTCGTGAATACATTACTGCTCGTGATATCGTTAAAAAACTTAATGCTGGCGACGCTATTGCAGCAAAAGTAACTGATCTTAACAATAAAGAAGGCTATATCGAACTTTCTCTTAAAGAAGCTCGACAAGCTCTTATTTGGAACGAAGCCGAAGAAGCAATTAAATCTAAGGCTATTCTTGAACTTCCAGTTCTTGAAGCAAATAAAGGTGGTCTTATTATCGGTTGGCAAGGAATTTCAGGATTCCTTCCTGCTTCACAGCTTAAGGTAGAACACTATCCTCGAGTTGCTGATGGCGATAAAGACAAAATTCTTGAAGAACTTCGAAAGCTTGTAGGTCAAAAGATTTCTGTCACAATTATTTCTGCTAATCCTAAAGAAGGAAAGCTCATTTTCTCTGAAAAGAGCCCAACTGATAAGGATAAAGATAAAATTATCGGCAAATACAAGGTTGATGATGAAGTAGAAGGAACAGTTACAGGTATCGTAGACTTCGGTGTCTTCATTAAGATCGAAGACGGCCTTGAAGGACTTGTTCACATTTCAGAAATTGACTGGTCACTCGTTGAAGATCCTCGCCTTCTCTTTAAGGTAGGACAAAAGATCAAGGTTAAGGTTATTGAAATCAAAGAAGGTAAAATCTCTCTTTCTATCAAGGCTCTTAAGGAAAACCCTTGGAATAGCGCAACAGCTAAGTACAAAAAAGATAAAATCGTTGAAGGTGTTATCATTAAGTACAATAAGCATGGTGCTCTTGCTTCAGTAGAAGAAGGAATTGCCGGTCTTGTGCACATTTCAGAATTTGGTAATGAAGAAAAGCTTCGAGCTAAGCTTGAACTTGGTAAAAAATACCAGTTTAAGATCACTCTCTTTGATCCTAAGGAACAAAAGATGGCTCTCTCTTTCGTAGAGAAAACAAAGTAAACAAAAAAGCGCCCGAGGGCGCTTTTTTGTTATCACTATGAGTTACAAACCATGGTTGCTTTTTCACGCCCCTCAGCGACAAAGACCTCAAGAACTTCGTTTACCTTCTTTGAAAGCTTATTAATTTTTTCTAATTCTTCTTTTTTAAAGCCACCGAGGATAAACTTTTCCACTTCTTCTGCCCCTTTGAGCACCTTAACCGCACCACTTGCTTTTGTTGCCCCAATGCCAATGCGTATGCGTACAAAAGCTTCGGTTTTAAGGGCTTTAATGATTGATTCAACACCATTGTGACCGCCAGAACTACGGTTAAAGGCCATGCGGGTTGTGCCAAGAGGCAATTGAAAATCGTCGTAGATAACAACAAGCTTTTCTGCTGCTTTAAGGCTTTTAATGAGAGGGGCAACTGCTTTACCCGATTTATTCATAAAAGTGTCGGGGAGAATGCATTTTACGTTTTCTCCGGCAATTTCTACAGTTGCCATTTGTGAATAAATTTTTGATGAATATGAAAATTCCCCACCAAGCTTATCAACAATTTTTTGTACGAGCATGCGCCCTGTATTGTGACGTGTTTGCGTGTATTCTTGTCCAGGATTTCCTAAACCGACGATTATATATGCCATATACAAAGTGTGACATGGAGCGTTCTCTTGTGTCAACGTGCATATACCGAGTACAATAGTATTATGAACGACATTGACACATCACCACAACCAGGAATTTCTGCCGAACAAAAACCGAGCAGTAGCTTTTGGAAAGAATTTTTAAAGTTTATCGTAACAGCAGCAATTATTGTTTTGCCTATACGAATGTTTGTTATACATCCATTCGTTGTAAATGGTGCATCAATGGATCCAACATTTAGAACTGGGCAATACCTTATTGTCGATCAATTGTCATATCGTTTTGGTGAACCTGACCGTGGTGATGTCGTTATTCTTAAATACCCTCGCGAGCCTCGCACATTCTTTATTAAAAGAATCATCGGTCTTCCTGGTGAAACTATTGAAATTAAAAATGGAAATGTGACCATAAAATCACCCGAAAACCCTGCGGGTTTCGCTCTCCCTGAATCATATGTCTTTGCAGACAATAAGGGCGATGACTCTTTTGAATCAACACTCAATAAAGACGAGTACTTTGTGATGGGTGATAATCGCATTCAAAGTTCAGACTCTCGTGCTTGGGGCGCTTTACCTCGAGATCTAATCGTTGGCAGGCCACTTGTGCGTCTTTTCCCTCTTGGTTCGCTATCGCTTTTCCCTGGAACAGATTCTATTGAATAAATTATTTAGGACCCAGTACTAATACATTAACGTATGACACCTCAAAAAAATAAAGCGTCTCAGTTTAAGAAAGAGAAGAATCCTTCAATACTAGAGTGGAAAAATCTCGATAAAATCGGTGAAATACCTTTGTACTACGGTTTTGTGCCACACGCCACACCAACCGTTACTAAAGATGACATTAAAACCTCAGAAGAATTTGCCGAGGGTGATTTTGTTGGAACAACTGAACATGATGAAATTAAATTACCCCTCCATGTTGAAGAAAAAGTAGCCCTACTCCGTATGTATGATGAAGAGGATATGTACAGCCAGTCTCAGCCTCTTATGCTGTATTTTGCAGAGCCAATTAAAGCAAGCGCTCAGCACATACAACGCGAATCAAGTAAAAAAGGTTCATATCCACGATATGCAGACCTCGAAATTATCGGTAGCACACGCAGTGTTGCAGAAGCAACCTTGATTCAAACTGCTCGTATGATGCTTGCCGAAGAAGGTTATGCCAATATAGGTGTCGAAATCAACAGTGTTGGAGACAAGGATTCGCTCGCTCGTTTCACTCGCGAACTCACCAACTACTACCGCAAACACATCAATAGCATGACTCCCGAAGCGCGCCAGATTTTTAAACGTGACCCTTTCGAGCTTGTCACAAGCACTGCTTCGTACTGCAAAGAAATCAATTCCCTTGCTCCTAAATCAATGTCATTTTTGTCTGAAGCGAGTCGCAACCATTTCCGCGAAGTGCTCGAATTCCTTGAAACACTCGGTATACCGTATAAAATTAACAATGCACTCATTGGTAACCGAAAATATTGTTCAGAAACAATATTCGAAATCGTCGACCTTGATTACGACACTAAGAAATCTAAAGGCAATAGAACACTTGCAGTTGGGGTTCGCTACGATGGCCTTTCTAAAAAAGTTGGGGCCAAAAAAGATATACCCGGCGTTGGTCTATCGCTCCTTATTAAAGGTTCAGACCCAGTCCTACGAAAACCACTCCTTAAAACTAAGAAACCTTGGGTATACTTTATTCAGCTCGGCTTCGAAGCAAAACTCCTTTCTTTGCATGTAATTGAAATCTTGCGAAATGCAAAAATACCGCTCTACCAATCACTCCCTAAGGATAAGCTTGGTGCACAGGTATCTCACGCAGAAAAGCTCGATCTTCCTTATACAATTATCATGGGCAAGAAAGAAGCCGTAGAAAAGTCAGTCTTGGTGCGAGACTCAAAAACTCGCTCACAAGAGGCCGTTCTTTTTGACAATTTAACGGCATATATGAAAAAACTCGGAGAATCCTTGCGAAATAATTAGCCGTGTGGTAACATACATCCCATGATAAACGTAGAAGTATCACGAAATTCACACGAGAACGCAACGAGCCTCATCCGCCGTTTTACTAAGAAAGTTCAAGGTTCTGGAGTGCTCCCACGAGTACGCGGCATTCGATATGCAGAGCGTCAGTTGTCACACTACAAAACTAAGCAAAAAACTCTTAAGTCACTCCGCCGAAAAGCTGAAATTGCAGAGCTCATCAAGCTTGGTAAAATGACAGATAAGCGAGCTCGCTAATCTACTCTATAATGGATAATGATTCATTCAGAATCCATAACGAAACAAAAGCCACGCTTCCCCGCGTGGCTTTTGCCGACATTAAAGATGCTGCTCTTGGCGAAAACTACGACCTTTCTTTAGTTATTGTTGATAAACAAAGAATTCATGATCTTAATAAAGCATACCGCGGTAAAGATGAGCCCACAGACATTTTGAGTTTTCCCATTTCTGAATCTGCCGGAGAAATCTACATCAACCCCGAACTCGCCGAGAAAGAAGCTCATAAATTTGACCGCCCTTACGATAATTTCTTTGCCTTTTTGTTTATCCACGGTTGTGTCCATTTGAAGGGATTCGATCATGGTAGTACAATGGAGAGTATTGAAGCTGAATTACGCACTCGTTTTGGTATATAAGTGTCGAATACGACATTTATATCTGCATGCATTCGGCTTTAGCTCATATGGCTCGACACATCGTTACAGGTATTGATATTGGAACTCACCATGTAAAAGTGGTTGTAGCAGAAGAACAACAGCGCTCTTCTGCTTTACCTACTATTCTTGCAAGTGTTGCTGTTGAGTCTCGAGGAGTACGACACGGTTATATACAAAATCCAGAAGAAACTGTTCGTTCGGTCCGCATTGCCCTTCGCGAAGCAGAAAAACGCATTGATAGAAAAATTTCACGAGCATATGTTTCGGTAGGCGGAGTTGGCCTAACGTCTTTTACTGCAACTGGAGCCGCAATTATTTCTCGAGCTGATAGCGAAATAACAGCCCTCGATATAGAAAAGTCACACGAAGCTTGCGAACAAGCTATTCCTTCTGCCCTATCGCTTAATCATAAAATTCTTCATAGCATACCCCTTTCGTACACACTCGACGGCAAACAAGCCCTCGGAAAGATTGAGGGAATGAAAACTCATCGACTCGAAGTCAAAATGCTCTATATAGCATGCCTCGAAGCACATGTAAATGAAATTATTTCTGTCATTGAGGGCGCTGGTGTTGAAGTTATTGATGTTATGGCAGCACCACTTGCTTCAAGCTTTATTACGCTTTCAAAAACACAAAAGATTGCAGGGTGTGTTCTTGCAAATATTGGCGCCGAAACGACTTCTATTGCTGTTTTTGAAAATAATATACCCGTATCACTCGAAGTTTTTGCTCTTGGTTCAACCGATATTACTAACGATATTGCTCTTGGCCTTAAAGTTTCACTCGAAGAAGCTGAGCACATTAAAATCGGCACAATTACAAGCACTGCTTATCCGCGCAAAAAGCTCGAAGATATTATTCAAGCTCGCGCAGGCGACATTTTTGACGCTATTGAAAATCACCTCAAAAAACTTCATCGTAATGGCTTATTACCCGCAGGAATTGTCCTTATTGGTGGCGGCTCATACATTAACGGCATTGAAGAAATGGCGCGTACAACACTTAAACTACCTGCTCGCCGTGGCGAAATGCCCCTTTCGCGCGAAACTCGCGAAATTGAGCACGATACAACATGGGCAGTAGCTTACGGGCTCTGTATTCTTGGTCTTAATGCAGAACAAGGACCTTCGCTTTCTACAGGTCTTATTACGGCTCGTAAGTTTAAAAATAACCTCATTGCTTGGATCAAACAATTTTTGCCATAATACCAGAACACAGAGTGCTCGTGTGTGGCATTGCGTTCACCTCATTGTATTTGGTAGAATTATGAATATCTTATTACCCACATGCCAAACATCATCCCCGAAATTGAAGCATTTGCCCGAATAAAAGTTATTGGTTGCGGAGGTTCAGGCCGAAACGCAGTTAATCATATGATCAGCTCTAAGGTTAAAGGCGTTGATTTTATCGTAATCAACACTGACGCTCAGGATCTTCATAATTCTCTTGCAAAAAAGAAAATTCACATTGGTAAAAATCTTACCCGTGGTCTTGGCACAGGAATGAATCCTGATATGGGCCGCCGCGCTATCGAAGAAACTCGTGATGAAGTTCAAGAAGCCATTAAAGGTTCTGACATGGTATTTATTGCTGGTGGTTTGGGTGGTGGTACCTGCAGTGGAGCAAGTCCTGTTGTTGCCCGTACTGCAAAAGAGCTCGGGGCTCTTACTGTTGCTGTTGTAACTAAGCCTTTCTTTTTCGAGGGTCCCCAGCGCTCACGAATTGCCGAAAACGCTCTCGAAGAACTCCGCAAAGAAGTTGATGCCATTATCGTTATCTCTAACGACCGCCTTCTTTCTACAATCGACAAAACAACTACTTCAAAAAATGCTTTTGCTATGTGTAATGAAGTACTTCGCCAAGCTGTCGAGGGTATTTCTGACCTTATTACAACACCAGGTATCATTAACATTGACTTTGCTGACATTCGAGCAGTTCTTGAAAACTCTGGCCCAGCTCTTATGGGTGTTGGTCATGCTTCGGGCGAAAACCGCGCTATTGAAGCTGCTAAAATGGCAATTAACTCACCCCTACTCGGCCTATCAATTACAGGGGCAAAGGGTGTTCTCTTCTCTATTGCTGGTGGCGAAGATTTGACCATGTTCGAAATCCAAGATGCCGCTAAGGTTATTACCGAATCAATTGATCCTCAAGCTAAGGTTATCTTTGGTACTTCTCGTGATGAAAAACTCAAAAAGAATGAGATTCGCATAACAGTTATTGCTTCTGGTTTCCCCGAAGGTCAGCAGCCAACAGGTGGACCAACTCCCCCACTTCAAGCAACTATTTTACAGCGCAAGCCACAACCACTTTCTGAAAATCGTTCTGATGTTCGTAGTGATTTGCGTGAACCACGTATTGAAGATCGCCGTGCTCCAGAACAAGCTCCCAAGGTAGAAGAAAAACCACGCGGCCGAATCTTTAATTCCCTTTCAAATTCAGCGCCTTCGATGCCACAAGCGCCAAAGTCTGACGATATTAAGCCTGTTACAGCTCCAGTTAAGGATGATAGGGATTCTTCTGATAACGATGACGATGAATGGGGTGCAGTTCCCGCTTTTCTTCGACGTTCAAAGATTAAGTAATTATCATAAGCGATACATTCGCAGAACACACAATTATGTATGATTTAACAATTATTGGTGGTGGTCCTGCGGGTGTTGCAGCCGGAGTCTATGCTTCGCGAAAAAAACTTCGTACACTTTTTATTACCAAAGACTTTCTTGGTCAAAGTTCAGTTTCTGATGGTGTTGAAAACTGGATTGGTACGGTAAAAATTAGTGGTACTGATCTATCAAAATCTCTTGAATCACATTTGCGCGCATATGCGGGCACAACTGTCGATATTCATACGGGTGAATCATGCTCAACTGTAGCCAAAAATGCAGATGGGACTTTTACTGTAACTACCTCTAAAGGCTCTGAAAAGCTCGTATACACTACAAAAACTGTTTTAGTGACTACAGGTAGCTCACGCCGCAAACTTGAGGTTCCTGGAGCAGATAAACTTGAACACAAAGGCCTTACATATTGTGCAACATGCGACGGTCCCCTCTTTGCTGATCAAGATGTTGTAGTAGTTGGTGGTGGAAACGCCGCTTTTGAAAGCGCCGCTCAACTTTTAGCATATTGTAAAAGTGTAACCCTCCTTAATCGCAGTACAGCATTTAAGGCCGATCCAGTTACTGTAGAAAAGCTTTCTCAAAACCCAAAACTTACAGTTATTACCAATGCAATTCCTCACGAAGTACACGGTTCAAGTTTTGTTGAAGGAATTTCATATAAAAACGCAGAATCTGGCAAAATCGTACATATACCAACAACAGGAATCTTTATCGAAATCGGTGCTTTACCTGTAACTTATTTTGTCAAAGATCTTGTAGAACTTACACCTGTAGGAACTATTGTTGTTAACCCTCGCACGCAAGCCACATCATGCAAAGGAATCTGGGCAGCTGGCGATTGTACTGACGGACTCTATCATCAAAACAACATTGCAGCAGGTGACGCTGTAAAAGCACTCGAAGATATATACGTTCACATTGCAACACAGTAAATCCTGATACTCGTGGGACACAAAAAGCCTTTACTTCGCTCATATTTTATGATATTATTATATATCATATGAGCACTCAGAAATTCCTCTCACCTACCTATATTACCCTCGACTTTCTTAAGGGTCTTAAAGAAATTGTTGTGCAAGAATTGGCTCAACATTCTGATATTAAAGTTCTCGATGCTTCGGGCGAAGAAAGCATAACTGTTGATTGTTCTTCAACATTCAGTACACTCAGAAACCTTAAAAGTGTTGCTCGTATACGCTTAATGCGCCGAGGTACACATCTTAACCCCTACTATCTTTCAAATCACAAATCGCTTCTTGGTGATCTTATTTTTACCGTTCTCCATGAATCATCACAACCAAGAGAATTTGCAACCTATAAAATTAGCTGTGCTGGTTCAGATTCAAAGGCGGTAACTGCGCTTAAAAAGTATATTGAAAGCACCTATAAGCTCACCGAGGCAGAAGAAGCTGATCTTAAAATTGTAATTGCTCGACCAGGGTACGATTGGGAGCTTTCAGTGCAAATGACCCCTCGACCGCTTTCTGTGCGTGGATATAAAACAAACCATAGCGAAGGCAGCCTTAACCCTACAATTGCTTATGCAATTAACAGTCTTTGCGGATTATTTAAAGCAAAATCATATTTGAATATATTTTCTGGCAGCGGAACACTCCTTATTGAAGCCGCTCAAATTAACCCTCGCTTAAACTATGTTGGCTTTGACCATTCAAATGAAGCTGCTACACGAGCAATACGCAATATTCAGAATGCTGGCTTCATTAAGAATATAACAATTAAAGTTGCTGATATTTTTGCTCGCCCTGATTTTGGAAACTTTGATATTATTACGTCCGACCTACCTTTTGGTATGAAGATTGCTAAGGGAATCAACCTTACAAAACTTTATACAGAATTTATTGCATATGCCGAACAGCATTTAAACACTGGCGGTAAACTTATTGCCTATACAAGTGAACTCGCAACATTTAAGCTTGCTCTTGAATCATCACAATTCACTATTATTGCCACTTACCCTATTACTATCACCACATCGGCTGATTCTCGTTTGGTAACTTACATTATTATTTGTTCTCGAAAGGGCTAGTCGTGCTTTGTGTATCAAAACAGGTCCGACCTGTTGTATATGCTTCGATATAGTGCGTTAAAGCACGGTAATGAGGTTGTGGTATAGCATCGATATCACACCATATCCAGTCATGTGTTCTGTCGGGCTCAAGTACCTGCGGTTCACCACGAAGCCAGGTCGCACGCATACAAATTGCCACATAATGACGAGGTGCATATGCCGTTAAGTTAATAGTGCACATATGCTCAATATCGGTAATTTCTATACCAGTTTCTTCGAGCACTTCTCTGCGAGCGCAGTCAGCAAATGATTCCATGTATTCAAGGTGGCCGCCCGGAAGGGAGTATTCGCCATCACCATGGCTACTTTTTCGTTTTCCGACAAGAACTTTTCCGTCTTTAACAATAAAGACACCGAGGCCTACTTTGGGGCGTAATTGTTCAGCTTGCTGCTGTTGTGATTGCTCTTGTGACATTGTTGTATGTAGAACTAGTATATCAAAAGTTAATTCTTGGGCACATATGCGTTTGCTGCATCAACATATGAACACCTTCATATATTATGAGGCTAGTGACGCACAACATGCTGTATACTATTTGTATGAAAATAGCTATTACAGGAGGTTCCGGTTTTAAGTTTTCAAAGCCAGCCATACGCGTCGCTCTTGATATTACAAAATAGTATGCAAACAAAAGCTTTTATTGTGTTCCCGCACCAGCTCTTTAAAGACATTGCGCCTTTGGCACATGCTGATATTGTTTTTATTGTCGAAGATCCACTCTTCTTTTCGGAGTTTAAGTTTCATAAGCAAAAACTTATACTCCATCGAGCAAGCATGCGTGCATACTTTGATTATTTAGTGAATAACAACATTAATGTTTGCTATATTGAATATACCCAAAAAATACCTTTTACAGAAAAATCAGTGAACCACGTTACATGGTACGATCCAACTGATAATTGGCTCAATAAGCGAACTATTGAAAAGCTTAATTCCCTTTCAATTCCATTTAATGTTCTTGAAAGCCCCATGTTCATTACGCCCGAGCAAGAGTTTAAAAACTTTTTTGCAGAGCGAAATCATTTGCGTCGAAAATATAGCATGCAGGACTTTTATATTTGGCAGCGAAAGCGACTCAATATTTTAGTTACGCAAGATAAACCTTTAGGAGGTTCTTGGAGCTATGATGCTGATAACAGAAAAAAGTTGCCACGCGACCATACAATTCCACAGACTTTTGTGCGACAGACATCGCCCTATATCAATGAAGCTCGAGACTATGTCGAAAAAAACTTTGCACAAAACTTTGGCGAGACCGAAGAATTTTGGTGCCCCATTACACATGCAGATGCATACAAGCATATGTGTAGCTTTGTTGAGTATAGACTCCATGACTTTGGCCCCTATGAAGATGCAATGACGACTAGTTCTCCCACAGTTTTTCATAGTACGATATCACCACTCCTTAATTGTGGACTCATTACTCCCCACCAGGTTATTGAATACACTCTGGCATATTGCTCTCAGGCTTCAATACCATTAGCATCGCTTGAAGGTTTTATTCGCCAGATTATTGGCTGGAGAGAATATATACGAGCCCTCTATGTGCTTGAAGGCAACACTCTTCGCTCAGGAAATTATTTTAATGCACACAATAATTTACCCAAATCTTTGTGGTCAGGAACAACACATATCGAGCCTATCGATCATCACGTACATATACTTTCTAAATTTGCATACACTCACCATATACCCCGACTCATGATATTCGGAAACTTTATGAATCTTTGTGGAATAGAGCCCCACCAGGCATATCACTGGTTTATGGAAATGTACATTGATGCATACGATTGGGTAATGGTGGCAAATGTATATAGTATGGCACTCTATGCGGATGGTGGCCTTATTACAACAAAACCATATATAGCAGGATCAAATTATATTCTTAAAATGAGCTACTTTAAACGGGGCGAATGGTGCACCACCATCGACACCCTCTTTTGGAACTTTATTGATACTCATCATACAAAACTAGCAACCGAGGGTCGCTTAGGCTTTATTGAAGCAAATTATAAGAAGATTCCCCACGAGCGACTTGTCGAACTGCGAAAATCTGCGCACACTATTCTTAAAGGCCTTGAGTGTTTACCTTTGTGAGTACTTAACGATCCACTGTGTATGTTCATTCTTTGACTTTGCCCAGGTGCGTAAAATTTTATGCGCAGCTTGAGGATTAACCTTTATCCAGTCGCGCATATGATTGGCAACTGACTTTTTCACAAATTTAATACTGTCACCTTTAAGTAGTTCGAGAATTTCAAATACTGGTTTTGGATTATCGTTCCATACATCAAGTTTTGTTGCCCAAGGCAGTTTTGGTCGTAACCCTTCAGAAGCAAGTCTGCGTAAATGAAAATTATCACTCTGCGCCCATGAAACACACACAGCAAGTATTTTACTTGGATACTTGCGGGCATATGGCCGAATGGCATATTCACCCGTATTTCTTTTGGTAATTTCTTCAATCAGTTTGATTGAAAGCTCAAAGTATTCGAGTCCATACTTTTCAACAAATTTACCGACGGGCATGAGCCAATAGAAATGTGTAAACATACCCGTTTCTTGTGTATTTTCTGGGCCAAGTATTTGCGAAAGAATTGAAACGGCTTCTTCGTACTGATCTGGTAAATACTTTTTTAAATTGTCTGCAATGATTTCAACACGTTGAGTATAGCTCTTACCGACAACTTGATGCCCCACGCTTGTACAAAATGCTTTGGTTGGAAAGTCTTTATACACAGAAACAATTTTATTCGACAAGAGCACTGCCAGCTCTTTGCCGAACATGTCAGTAATTGATATTCTTCCGGTTTGTGGGTTTATTGGAGTTTTCATGGAGATGTTTACCAAATTAGACTTTGCCGTTCAGAAAATTTTTACAGAATTTTAGCTCGAAATTTCTTAATCACTTCTGCAATTTCTTTTCTAAATATTTGTTCTTTAGGAAGCTCTTTATCATTCTCGTCTTTATACCAGTGGTGTCTTGTCTCATATCTTACTACTTTTGAAGACCCTGGGCAGATGTAGCATTCATATTGACCCATGCTACCATCCTGCTTTTTTCCATACTCCTTACAAAAAGAGTCTATACTTTTATGTTGACTGACATTTTTTTTAGAACCACCTGAGTAATAAACAGCCTCTCCGGTTACTCTATTGTACGCAATAAAATCTTGTTTAATTTCTGGCTTTGGATTTTTATTTTTATTTTTATTTTTATTTTTATTTTTCAAGTTATCAATTACGTTCTGCTTTACAATAACAAAACGGCCATAAATACTTACGTTAGAGTGCGTTTGTGGCTGCGAAACAATACCAAGCCTAACAGGAATAAACTCTCTTTTATTACAAAACTTTGCAATTTTTTCAATTGAAGGATTGTCCTTTATTATTTCAGAAATATTTGGCAGGTTTTCAGGTAGATATTTTTCCATAATTGATGGGTACATTATACCAATTCTACATACACTAAAGAGGAGGATTTGGTCACGAGCCTTGCGCTGGTGCATTCGCCCGCGGCCCCGCCTCGCGCTGTCGCGCTCCGGCTTTCGAATCTCACCTTCTCGTATTTAACACCTACTCCCGCTGAGACGTGCTCGATTCGAGCAGTTGTTGCAGGCCATGTGGTTTAAGCACCAAATTTCTTAATCTTTGTAAGATTATCTTAGCATGTTTAAACTATCCAATATGAGGCACGTGGATCAAGATTATTATTTGTTCAAAATTCTTTTTTATATAAACAATAACCATATGATACAAAAGTATCTAGCCCAAGAGTTGTAATCTCTATAAATTTTTTGTCGACAGTATTGTAGGACATTTTGAATAAAAATCCCTTTGGATCTATAGGTTGAATATTTTTATACTCACCCGAATCATTAAAAACTGACTTATAGGTATCACACCCGTTAGCATCACAACGAGAAACAATAAGATTCTCTCTATTACCACTAATTAAATTAAAAACTTTAGGATCAGTACTTTCGCAAGAACTAGCATCGCAGTGAAATTTTTTAACAGGTATACAAAGAGTATGATGTGAGATGGTTTTATCCGATTTATTATAGATATCCTCTAGCGCAAGATTCTTTTCAAAGGGCTTATTCCAATCAATACCGCCGACTTGAGTTAGATTTGCATTAACAGAGTTTTGTGTATTTTGAAATATGAAGTACCCAACAAAACAAAGTGCCAATGCTTGAACGGTAATAATTATATTCTTGTTCATAGGTTCATTATAGCCTAGGTCACTATATTTAAGTATTCGGGTCAGACTGCCTACATAAGCACACAGGTAAACTCTGATACTTTATTGTCACGGCGGAGAGAGGGAGATTCGGTCACAGGTCCTCACCTACTGGTTCGGCCTGCGACCCCGCCTCGCGCCGTCGCGCTCCGGCTTTCGAATCTCACTTTCTCGCGCGTTAATGCTCAGCTCAGACGGCATTAAGCCGTCTTCTCTGATCATTGCGGTGTGTATTGGACGAAGTTCGAATGTATTTCGGGCAAAATCCGCAGGATTTTGACGAATGATACTTGCGCCTCGGCCGCGCTCGACAAGCTCGCGCGGGGCAAAACCCAAAAATTTCCTATCAT
>JACCDG011756350.1_pt1 | contig 21789 bp, 16 predicted proteins | sample 7442471 | NCBI WGS metagenome assembly JACCDG01 (sample SAMN15323444, study PRJNA562643) | freshwater metagenome | isolation source: river surface water | place: USA:Blue River Watershed | collected 2017-08-17 | reverse complement strand
TATCCCATACGGCGGCTTTGTGTTTTTCCATAAGCTGGAATACGGCCTCCTGAACTAATGCACTTTTTTTATTCGGTGTTTTCCGGCGGATATAATTATCGCTGATAGAAGTGAAAATAATGGCACAGTTGGGAGATACGTTGCGAATAATGTTTACCAGTGAGTCGTAATTGAGTTTGAAGGTATCTGCTGAAAAGCCTTTGCTATGCACATCATTAACGCCCAGTGAAAAAATAACCAGGTCGGGTTTCTGGCTGTTTAACTGCTGCCCGAACAATTCGCAACGCAGATAAGAATCGGTAGCCGCACCATTTACGCCCATGCCGGCATAATAAAAACCGGGAGCATCGTTTTCGAGACTGAATCCGTAAAGCACAAAGTAGCGTTGCAGTGTATCCACGCGGGTAAAGTAAAAACAAACCGAATCGAGAGGTTGTTTAAACTCAAAAAGCGTGTAGCCGGCATTGACTGAATCGCTCTGCACATAATCGGCTGCATGCGACGAGAAACTGAAACGGAAGCTGGGATTAAAATTGTGGTAAACTTTAATGCGGGTAAAATTTTTTATGTGGTTGTTTGGATCGAGCTTTAAACCAAAATTACCCGCACTGTCGTTGTTTACCACTGCAATACCCGCCATACCCAGGGGTACTTGTTTTTCGTGGTTGACACAGCGGTTGCGTTTCCATTTAACGGACGAAAAACAATGGTAAAAGGGAGGATTATTGGCTTTGGCTAATTTAAACGGAAAGGCAAAGTTGCCACCTCCATCATAATTGTTCAGCGCCTGAAAACGGTTATTCATTTCCTCCGTCCAGAAACCGGCCTGAATATGGGAACCACCATAATGCATAATGGTAACTTTAGACCGTTTACCATCGCGGAGGTCGTCTAATTTTTTATAAAAGCCCAGCATCAGGCTGCTGTCGGAAGCGAGGTGCAATTTGTTTTTGTTGTATTGTATAAAAGGGTATTTCTGTTCCTGCGAACAGCCAACTGCACTATACAGCAGAATAAGAGCAATCAGGTATAATCTTAGTGAGACAATGTACATCAGGGATTGGCTTGTTTGGTTTCTATATACTTGTTGTAGTCGTTCATAATAGAGTTGTACAGCAGGGTGGCAATTTTGCGTGCTCCTCCCGAGCTGAAATGGATATAATCTTTAGCTGCAATTCCGGCTTCTACCCAACTGAGCATGCTGTTGCGCCCGCCCATGCAATCATACATATCGAAGAAAGCGGAATTGGTATGAAAAGCGGCCCGGCGTATGGCATCGCGCAGGTTTTCGAGTTGGGGGTGGGTGACGTAATTTTCGCCCTCTTTTACACTCATATCGGCCGGACCAATAACCAATACACTGGCGCCGGGCGCTAATTTACGCAGGGTGTTAATCTGCGATTGCAGGTAACGCCCGTAATTCGCAGCCTGCACACTGTCTTTAATGGCGGGTAAGGCATTACCTCCAAATTGCATGATGATGAGTTTTACATTCAGGTAATTGTAAAACTCCTGGAGTTGCACAAGGTTCATCTGATTAAAAAAGGTACCCGAACTTCCTCGCAGGGCAAAATTATCTACCTGTACTCCGCCTTCACCTTCCAGCGATAAACCGTACACATCCGGGCTGTCCTTTCCCTTGAAACGAATTTCGAAGTTTTCCGGCGATTGCTTCAGTTTAAATTCTTTTACATTAAAGGTTCCGCCAATCAGTAAACTATCAATGTCGCGAAGTATACCATTCTCATAAAAGTCTATGGCTGTTTTACGTTGTTCATCGCCATAAAACAATTTTACTTTGGTGTAAGAGGCTAATTTGTCTCCGCCATTTTTATTGGTGCTCACTTTTAACCAGGCACTGTGGTAATTGCTTGTATCGGAAATGGTGCGATAAGGCAGAAAACGGCAGAAACCCGCAGCAACACCATAATTGAGATGCTTAACCCGTTTGTCTTTCATAGTAAACATGGTGTAGCGATCCCAGCCCTCGCTCCAGCTTTGTTTAATGCCCACACTGGCGGTAACCGGCATAGCCGGAATAAAACCAGGGCCAGAGCCACCGAACTGCTGTTGTAGTTTCATGCGCAGGTAATCGCTGATGCGGTCGCCTTCTATCTGGGAGTCGCCATAATGTAAAATACGTATAGTGCTGTTATCCTGACTAAGATTTTGCAGGGCATCAAAGAAGAATTGAAGGGGAATATCTTCTTTACTCCGTGTTTGTACACTGGTATTTAATTGAATAGCAGTATCGGATTTGATCTGCTCCACTTTTTTCTTGGCAGCAGTATCTGCTTTGTTTACCTGTACTTCTTCCTCGGCGTCGGCCAGGGCAATAATTTTAGAGATGTCGGGTTTTTTTGGCTCTTCTTTTTTCAATAGGCTTTTTGGATCAGGAAAACGAAGGGTAAGTTGTTCGCTCAGTACAATGCCTTCTTTAGGAAATACGTAACCCAGCAGACCCAGTAAAGCCAGGTTGGCCAGGAGAAATAAAAGGATATGAGAGGGCTTTACTTCTTGCATGCCTAATATTAATCATTACCAGAAGATGAGTGGCTTTTGTGTTAAGGGACTTTTACACAGGAGAGTATTGAAAAGATACAGCCTTGTTTAATACATAGCTACTTGCAATAAAGTTTTACATGCGAAAAGTTGCTGTAGGAAATCTCCTGTTTGTGTTGCCAAACGTATCAAAATTAGCTATTATTGCATTATCATTTGAGTTTTAGCAGCAAGTGAGTGTGCCTTTGATGTTAAAAAAGTGGTCTTTACTCTTTTTTGTTAATAGGAAAAAATCATGAAATATATTTTGTCGATTTTATCAACCCTTCTGTGTCTTGTATTTATTTGTTCCTGCGCTACTATTTTTAATTCAAAATATACTACTGTTAACATACATAGCAATATACCTTGTAAAGTAATCATTAAGGAAGATACAAGTAAAATAAGTGATACCTGCCATGTTAATTTGGTGAATCGGGATAGCAAGCCTTTAAAAATAACTTTATTTAATGATTCCGTCAGTAAAACCATACTGGTTGATTCAAAACTATCTTTTTTATTCTACTTCGATCTTATTAATCCCTGTTATATCGTAGCTGTTCCAACAGATTTAATAACTAAACGTTGTTTTTTTTACCCAGAATATATTGATCTGGATTTAACTAATAACGATAGCTCATGTTTGTTTAAAGCATACACAGATAAGAAAACATGGGTGAATTCAAAGCTGCCTCTACAAATGCCTGCAAATACTATTGATAGTAGTTTTATATCTAAAAGGCATATACTAAAATTTACAGCCCTTAAAACCATTTCAATTTACAATACCGGACTTGAGCTTTGTTATGAGAAACGGATCAATAAACGCTTTGGTGCACAGCTTATGGCTGGCTATTTATTTCACAGAGCAATTTGGAATATAGATTCACCAAGAAATGATGCTAAAGGATTTCGTGTTGCACTCGAAGGAAAATATTACATTAAAAAAACTACTCCGGCAGGAAAATACTATGGTATTGAATTAAACTATTTAAACACAGCGTATACGGATGTTTTGCGATTTTCCAGCTCAAGAAGTGCGCATTATAACACCTATAGTGATACTGTTCATTTAAAAAAACAAACTTTAAGTTTAAATTTTAAAAAAGGGAATCAGTATATGAGAAAAAATTTTGTTGCAGATTATTATTTAGGTTTGGGTATACGTTGTAAAAATACTATTCACGAAAACCGTTTTCATCCGAAGGATGTTTTATATTATTATGATACATTTAACTATACGGCAGAGCATGCACATGCAGAAGGTAAATACCTTACACTAAGTGCAAGTTTGAATATAAGGGTTGGGTGGTGTTTTTAAGATAAAATTTCTAAAAGTACGAGAAATGGTTAAAGCCATTTTCTAAACTCAGTCTGCATTACATTTGGTAAATACCTCGGGCATATACAATTACTTCTTCCTGAACAACAATACTATCGGCACTCCCGAAAAATCAAACTCTTCGCGCAGCTTGTTTTCCAGAAAACGTTTGTAGTTTTCGTTGAGGTATTACTTATGCACAGGAGGGTTTTAATAAGGTGAATGCTTAGTATTACATTTCCCCTATTCTGGTTTGAAAAATGTTTCGGTAAGAAAGAATACAGTATCAATAAATTGCAATACACCTTCGCTGGTTAATACATTTTCATCATGCAGGTCTTCTAGTATTATACCAAGGTGAGGATGAAAGTAATCATTCCCCTTTTTGTTTATAAAGCCGTTTGCCGACAGGAAATCCCGGACATTATCAAGGTTTGTTATTTCCGTAGACTTAACAAATGGCTGTTTAACCACGGCATAAAGTTCATTCTGAGGTTTATAAAAGCCAAGTAGGTCATAGGCCAAATGTGGGAAAAAATAGTTGTGAATAAGAAGGTTATTTAAATAATCCTCCCATTTTTCATAAAAAATGCCATCATTTAATTTGATGACAAAGCCTGGATCGTGAAACTCGTATATTTTCTGTTCAGCTCCTTCTCCAATGTATTTCGACTCATCTACACCTACAAACCATAACTTGTAGGTTTCAATAAATTCAATCAGGATTTGCGTTTCCTGAACTTTGAAGAGCTTTGTTTTTTCAGAATCTGGAATTGTTTTCTTTTTTCCTCTAAGGAAAGTGGTGATTGACTGGATAATTTTTCCATGCCTAACTGATCCATTTCCTGAAATGATACCTTGTAATTCATGTTTTACGGACATATAACGCTTTAGTAAAGGTACTTTTTTTACCGGAAAATTACAAGCACATTACATTGGGTTGAATGAATAGAAAATAATTGGCCGGAATGCACCGAACCTACTTCTTCCTGAACAACAATACTACCGGCACTCCCGAAAAATCAAACTCTTCGCGCAGCTTGTTTTCCAGAAAACGTTTGTAGTTTTCGTTGAGGTATTGAGGAAGATTACAGAAAAAGACAATGGCTGTTGTGCGTATTTTAAGCTGGGTAACGTATTTTATTTTCACAAATTTTCCTTTAATGGCCGGAGGAGGGTAATTCTCAATGAGCGGAAGGAAAAAATCATTTAGCTTGCTGGTAGTAATTTTCTGAGTTTTGTTTTTGTACACCTGCATGGCGGTTTCTACGGCTTTCAGTATACGTTGTTTGCTAAGAGCCGAAATGAACACAATGGGTACATCGCGAAAAGGGGCAATGCGCTCCCGGATATTTTCCTCGTATTTTTTGGTGCTGTTGGTGTCTTTCTCCACCAGATCCCATTTGTTTACCAGAATAACAAGACCTTTGTTATTTTTTTCAGCCAGACTGAAAATAGCCAGATCCTGAGCTTCTATCCCCTGCGTGGCGTCAAGCATAAGCATCACCACATCACAGCTTTCAATGGCGTTAATAGAACGCATTACCGAATAAAACTCCAGGTCTTCATTAACTTTCGATTTTTTACGGATACCAGCAGTATCGATCAGCCAGAAATCATGCCCGTATGCCTTGTACCTTGTATTAATCGTATCGCGGGTAGTACCTGCCACAGGAGTTACAATATTGCGTTCTTCGCCCAGCAGGGCATTGGTTAATGAAGACTTCCCCACATTAGGCCTTCCCACAATGGCAATTTTAGGCACTTCGTCTTCCTCCTGCTGTGGTTCTTCAGGAAGCAGTTTTACCAGCTCATCCAGCAAATCGCCGGTACCGCTGCCGTTAATGGCAGATATATTGTGTACTTCGCCAAGTCCGAGGGCATAAAATTCACCGGAATAGGCGTGGCGCTCACTGTTGTCTACTTTATTGGCTATGAGCAGTACTTTTTTTCGGCTTTTACGAATCAGGTCGGCCACATCCTTATCAAATTCTGTAACACCCTCCGTAACATCCACTACAAATAACACTACCGCAGCTTCATTCATGGCAATCTGCACCTGCTTGCGGATGGCTGCTTCAAATACATCTTCGCTTCCGTGAATATAACCACCGGTATCAATAAGAGTAAACTCCCTGCCGTTCCACTCCACTCGGCCATAATGCCGGTCGCGGGTAACCCCGGCCACAGGATCTACTATGGCTTTACGCGACTCGGTAAGTCGGTTGAAAAGGGTAGATTTTCCTACGTTCGGACGACCGATAATGGCTGCTATGTTCGACATGAATGCTGGTATTTTGGCTAACCAGGCGCGAAGATACAATTTTTACAGGATTTCCATGTTTTTTAGCCACTGCTGCCCACAACTCTGCGTTTATGTTTATCTTTAAAGCCTCAAAAAAAAATAGTATGCAGCGAATTTCTTTAGCACTGAATGCTCTCTTGCTGATTGCAGTTGGAATATTGTTTTACCTCTACACCACATTGAATGCGAAAATTTCAGGTGTACAACCCGAAAATACAAAAGAAGTGAAGGCAGAAGCACCAAAAGTATTTACCGATCCATCAAAAATGCCGGATGCAAAAATTGCTTACGTGAATATTGATTCGCTGGATAGTAAATACAAATACATCAGCGACTATTCTAAGTCAATTCGCATAAGGCAAGCTTCATTGGAGTCTTCTCTGAATAATATGGCAGCAGCATTTCAACAAGAATATGAAGCTTTTCAGCAATCGGTTAAGGCCGGAATAAAAACTGAAGCAGAATTGAAGCGTCAACAAGCTGATCTGGAACAGCAGCAATACAATATTGCCAATAAGGAAAGGGAATTGCAGGGTATAGCAGATGAAGTTGCTGCTCATCAGCGCGAAATGCTAAAAAATGTTTCTTCCTTTGTTGCAAAATATAATAATGACAAATACGATTATATCCTGGCCTATTCATCCAACATTGGTTCGGTATTATATGCAAAACCAGGTTATGAAATAACTAAAGAAATTATTGACGGCCTGAATCAGGAGTATGAAGCCGGTAAGAAACAAGTAAAAAAATAGCTAATGGAAAAGAAGCCGCTTTTGTCGAAAATAATGAGTGTACATGAGTTCCATGAAGTCTTTCAGATAGGCAACGGAGCCAGACCCTCGCTTATTACCGAAAAGGACTATGAGCTCCGCTTTAATCTATTGAAAGAAGAAAATGAAGAATACATGGAGGCCTGCAAGCGTGGCGATCTGGTGGAAATTGCCGATGCCCTCGGCGACCAACTCTACATCCTTTTCGGCACTATACTCAAACACGGACTTCAGCATAAAATAGAAGAAGTGTTTGACGAAATTCACAAGAGCAATATGAGTAAACTTGACGAACAGGGCAAACCCATTTTCAGGGAAGATGGTAAGGTTCTGAAAAGCACATTGTACTTTCGCCCTGACATCAAAAAAGTACTGGACCAGACCTGATTCACCACTTATCCGTTTTTGTATACCATTGGTCGTTTTGAAGCCCTTTATTTCAAGGTATTTTGCTTTCTCTTATTAAACTAAATTCTTTATATTAGTGAGCAATATGCTGTTAAAACAGGGTGGTTATACTGACATATGCCGCACTGTCTAAAACAGAAACAGACAACTACCCCTGATTGTTGCGTAAAATGAATTGCCTAAATAAATCAATGGTTCAATAAATATGCATTTTTCTAAACAAAGTTTAAGGATGAAAAGAATTTACTTATTATATTTTCTTACTGTTTTTCTTTCTGCCATTAAGCTTCATGCCCAGGCACCTCTGGGTATCAATTACCAGGCGGTAGCCCGCAATTTTGCAAACAATTCTGTTATAGCTGGTAAAAATATTGATGTTAAGTTTGAAATAACCAGTGGCTTTAACGGTACAGTAGATTATGCCGAAACATTCCCACTTACTACCAATTATTTCGGATTATATACTGCTACTATCGGAACCGGTAATGTGCTCCAGGGAAATTTCACGAATATTCAGTGGGTCAGTGGCGATAAATGGTTAAATGTATATGTTGATACAGCAGCTACAGGCATCTACGGTTCACCCATCAGCCAAACCCGTTTTTTTACTGTTCCATACGCCTTTTTTTCCTCCAGGGCTGCATCTTCCGGAAAACTACTTATGCCGGCTTCCGACCAGCAAACACTTTTTTATAATGGCGCTACTTCCGTTTGGGATGCCACCAATGCCCTCAAAATTAATAACGGTACACAAACGGTTAGCATTGGCGGTACAGCCGAAATACAAACCCTGCGAATAAATAATAATTATACCCTGCCCTTAACTGCAGGCACTTCCGGCGATGTGCTAACCTATAGTACCGGCGGTGCTACCTCCTGGTCTCCTCTTAATGCTACTACAAGCTGCTGGGGATTAAAAGGCAATTCCGGAACCACACCGGGCACTGCCAGCGGGCAGAACTTTATGGGTACCACCGATGCGACCGGACTGGTTTTGGCTACAAACAATGCAGAACGTATGCGCATTTCTGCTGCCGGTAAAGTAGGTATAGGTAACAGTACCCCTCAAAGTATGTTGGACATTGTATCCACCGAATCCAATATTCTAACATTAAGCAGTAGTAACTTAAGTTCATTAATAAAAATAAAAAACAACTCTGTTGCAGGTAGCGGAGTAATGTTTATGCATAATAATACCGACAGTAGTGTTATCGGATACCATCCCAACTATAAACATTTATTTTTGAACAACACCAACATTGTACACGGACGTATACAGCTAAATACCCGTGAAAGAATTGATTTTTTAGCTGATACCCTGAAAATCGAACCCAGCTCAATAACTGGAGCATCTACGGCTACACATACTAAAGTATTTCTTAAGGGGCTACTTGTTACGGATTCTTTAAAAATAAGGGGTGTCAATGCTTCCAATGCAGGATGGATACTGAGTAATAATGGCAGTGGCGTGGCCGTATGGACTAATCCGGGTCTGCTCTCCGGCGATCATCTGGGTAACCACACCCTTACACAAAACCTTAAAACAAGTGGTTTTTGGTTATCTGATGATGGTGATCCGGAAGGTGTGCTGGTGCAGCCTAACGGAAGCGTTGGAATAGGCGAATCGAACCCCAAAGCGCTGTTATCTGTAAATGGCAATGTCTGCATATCCAACGGAAAACTTTTTCTGGGTGATGTAGAGGCGGTAAACAATGGTCATACCGGTATGTATGCTGACAACAATGACCTGGTACTGGCCGTATACAAGTCGGTTGGTGGTACAACCCCATTTGGTACTAAAACCATTGATGGATTGAGAGTTAAGAGTAATACAGGCTACGTTGGTATAGGAACTGCAAATCCCACATCGCCACTTACCGTAAATGGCGATGTAGAAGTACCGGTTAGCAGTAATTATAAATTTTCGACACCGAAAACCCATTATTACAGTATTGATCCTACCGCTTTTGTAGAAACCAATGTAGCACCCAATACCTCCAGCATTCAATACAATGGTGCCACCGGCGATGCTGTGTTTTTCCCGGGAGGAACTTCCGGAACCCAGGTATGGGCGGCGGCTCCGCTTAACCTGCCCGATGGTGCTGTTATAACCAGTATAGTAATGAACTGCGTGGATGCACACGCTACTTATGACCTTAGCCTGGATTTATTCCAGAATAATACATCTGTGGCCAATGTTAAAACAAATGGAGCCACTGCAATAGGTCTAAGCCAGACAATAACCGCTACACCGGGTTCAACACTAATCATAGACAATCAAACCAATACCTATAAAATAGGGCTGAAGTTTGATTCGCGTAATTTGGGTCTGGGTCAAATGAGTGTATCTAAAGTTCGTATTACCTATACGGTTACCAATACCGATTAAATAAAAGTAAATCCTCATACATGAGTTTACCAAACTTCCGGAAATACGTTTATATTATTTGTTGCCTGTGTCTGCAGTCTCTGTTGATAAAAGCACAAGTGCCTCCACAGGGCATACAGTATCAGGCTGTAGCCCGTGATAATAATGGCGACGCTTTGCCGAATGCAGCTATTACACTGGGGTTTATTATACACAACGGAAGCGCCGGAGGAGCATCTGTATACAGCGAATCGCACTCGATCACTACTAATCAGTTCGGCTTGTTTACTGCTGTAATAGGCACCGGAACGGTTAGTGGTTCGGGTACACTGGCCGGGGTTAACTGGGGCAGCGGATCTAAGTTTCTCGAAGTAATTATTAATGGCACAAGCATTGGCACTACACAATTACAATCCGTTCCTTACGCTTTATATGCAAATAGCGCCGGAGGAGCTATTCTGCAAAGCGGAACAGGTTTGCCGGCTGGTGGCGGAAATAATGGCGATTTTTATATTGACATTGGCACATATACTCTCTACGGCCCTTATTCATCGGGTGGCGGCTGGGGCAGTGGCACATTGCTTAAAGGAAATAATGGCAATACGATACTGAATGGAACTACAGCACCCACGCCTGGTCAGGGTACTATTGGCGATTTTTATATTGATACACAAAATAATATGATGTACGGTCCAAAAACAACAGGAGGCTGGCCATCAGCAGGTGTTAGCCTGGTTGGCCCTGCCGGCTCTATTAGCCTGGATGGCCTTAATGCACAAACCATTTATTATAATGGTATTGCCGCTAAATGGGATACAACAAGCACACTTATGGTCAATAGTAATTCGCATGCTGTTGGTATCGATACTTATCCAACTTTTCTTTCTGCGCTCACCATCAAAAACAGGCCACTACGGGCTGAAATTTTCTTTTCAGGTATTGATACAACCAATATTGTTTCGTTAGGTTTCATGCATATTGGGAGCAGCGATGCCATAGCTTACCAGGCAAAAAAAGCGCATGCTTTTCTTGTCGGATCTTCTACTACTCCCAAAGCAATTATTGATTCCTCAGCCAATATTTTGCTTGGAAGTGTTAATACTTTAACTATAGGAAGCGGGTTGAATCTGGGGCAATCGAAGGGGATTGATTTTGAGGGTGCAACACCGGATGGGAATAAAACCCGGCTGCAAGCCACAGACCCTACGGCCAGCAACCTGCTCCAACTTCCTGATGCATCAGGAACACTCATGATTGATCCCACCACTGCAAGCGGCGATTTGATATACAGAGGGGCTACAGGCATAACACGCCTTGGTGCCGGTTCACCGGGAAGTGTTCTGGCACTTGATTTTTCAGGTATTCCTGCCTGGCAGTCTTCTTTATCGCTTGGCCTTATATCTGGGACAAATTCACAAACCCTCTATAATGATGCCGGTATCTGGAAAGCTACGGGTAATTTGAACCACGATGGTAGTAAAGTGGGTATTGGTGTAAGTTCCCCTACCCAAACACTGGGAATAGGTACAGGTTCGGTTGAAAAACTCAACATTAAGGGGAGCGATGGCAGCATCACCTTTACGGATGTTCAGGGCTCGATTACATTCCCAACTGTTGCCAGTACCACAAATGCAAAACCCATGATACATCTGTTTGCAAGTGGAAACACCAATGGCTCCCGTATGGTTTTAGCCCACAGCCCAAACCTGGCTACAACCGGATTAGAATTTAATGATCAGGCTGATGTATTTTCTTTCCGTTCCGTCAGCGATACTATATTTAGTGTGGGGCTTACCAACAAAACCATTCGTTATAAAGATGGGAATGAAGGTAATGGGAAAGTTCTGGTAGCTGATCCCGCTGGTGTGGCACACTGGAAAGCGGCATCAAAAACAACCCTGCTAACCTGCACGGGAATTGGTGGTGGGGGCAATCCATCTACGGTGGCTCTTCAGCTTACCAACAACGTTTCATTTACTAAAAGCGACGCAGCAACTGAACTCGAAATCACTTTTCAGGGTATACTTTTTCTTCAATCCATGGGCAGCGGCGGAAGTTATGTTTATTTTGAAATAAGGGTGGACGGGAATCCTCCTGGCAATAATTCGGGTAGGGCTTTGTTATCTAAAGATGTGGCGAGTGTAAGTATGTACACCACTTTTACCGGTATTTTTAATAACATTGCTGCGGGTAGCCATACGGTCAATATATATGTATATACCGATAGTGGCAATGCTTCCGGTGTCTCCATTAATAAGTCAAATATGTCGGGCGGATCAGTTTACATTGTAAAAGAACATTATTAAATGAAAAAGTTATTGCTCATAGGTTGTCTTATTGATGGTTCTGGTTTATTTGCACAACTCGGACTAAGCCCTTATGTAATTAATTCCGCAGCGGGTCAGGGTACTTCCGGCAACTATAGTTTTTCATTTAGTATTGGTGAGCCTGTGGTTGTTACTGGCAATAATGGCAATAATAATTATTACACCCAGGGTTTTCTCCAGCCGGAATACAATGGCACTTCCGGCGCATTAAATGTTCAGGGGCATTCCACCAATATTACCTGTCCGGGAAAAGCAGATGGATCTATTGTATTAAACATTAGCGGCGGTCACGGAAACCTGGGCTTTGAATGGCAGCATACCAATGCCGATACGAGTATAATGACCAATCTTCCGGCTGGCAATTATTCCGTAAAGATATACGATACACTGCCCAATGGGAATGTGATTCCTTACAATAATGGCTTAGCGCTTGACTTCATCATTAATGATGCTACCGAACCTTGTCCTGTTACAATTTATCACGCTTTTAGCCCGAACAACGATGGTAAGAATGAGATTTTTTATATTGGAGATATTGACAAATATCCTGACAATTCCGTTTATATTTTCAACCGCTGGGGAGTATTGCTCTGGAGTGGAAAAAAATACGACAACATCACCGTGTTCTGGGATGGCCGCGACAGTAAGAGCAGTCTTGTTCCGGAAGGCACTTATTTTTACATCATTAATCTGAAAGAGAATAAAGTAGAAAAGGGTTGGATACAAGTAACCAAATAACCAAACATGACTAAGCACCTTATTATATCCCTGTTATGTTTTTTGTCCGGGTTGTCGCTAAATACCCTGGCGCAACAAGATGCGCAATACAGTCAGTATATGTTTAACCAAATGGTTATTAATCCAGCATATACGGGCAGTAAGGAAGCCTTAACTATAGGTTTATCCAATCGTGCCCAGTGGATTGCTATGCCTGGCGCTCCTAAAACAGTTTCGGTATTTATACACGGTCCGTTAAAGAGCAAAAAATATGGTTTAGGAGCTTATCTTTTTCAGGAATCTATTGGTCCCGTAAAATCAAGCGGACTTTATGCCGATTTTTCTTACCGTGTCAACCTGCGCGAAGGCAAGTTGGCTTTTGGGCTTTCAGGAGGTTTGCTGGGTTATGCCATGGATTTCTCGAAAATGAATTATAAGGATGAAAGTGAAGCCATACTTACTGGTCCCAATGGTTTCGGTAATCTTGATTTTAATACCGGTGTGTATTATCATAATCAGTCGTTTTATATGGGACTCTCCCTTACACACCTAAATCGCCCCTCCTTTTTTGTTCATAACGATGTAGCGGCCTTTCAACTAAAGAGACATATTTTCTTTTATTTGGGAAAAGCCTGGGAGTTGAATGAAAACCTGGTGTTCAATCCTTCATTAATGATTAAAACATTGGGCACCGGCAGTTCTTCTTCTTTCGATATTAATGCTAATTTTCTAATTAAACACAAATTATGGCTAGGGCTTTCTGCCCGACATAAATATGGGCTGGTCTTTATTGCACAGTACCTGGTAAATGATAAATTCAAAATCGGTTACAGCTACGACAGAGGTTTTAACCGTATTGGTACATTTGGCAAGGCTACAAACGAAATCATGCTCAGTTATGATTTTAATGTGTATAAACCAAAAATGGTTTCGCCGAGGTACCTGTAACACGTTAATGGTTTATGAAATTTGTAAAGTATTTAATAGCCCATATTCTTCTTTTAAACCTGTTGGTTCCAGCGGCCAGGGCTCAGTATAAACAGGGGCTGAAACACTATAACCGCGGAGAATACTACAGAGCTGTTCACTTACTGCAAAAAGCTGCCCGTAAAAGTAATGAGCATACTACCGATGCCGCATTAAAATTGGCCGATTGCTATCGGATGCTTAGAGAGTATAAACAATCCGAAATCTATTACAAGAAGGCTCTGGATGGCGGAAATACCGATCCATTAACTCATTTTTATTACGGAAGTGTATTGAAATGTAACAATCATTATGAGGAAGCGCTAAAAGAATTTAAAATTTACCTGAAAGATCATACAGAAGAGAGTCGTGTTAAAAATGCCATTATTTCCTGCAACGAAATTAGAATATGGCTCAACAACCCGAAGGAGTACGAACTTACGCCGCTATCCGACATTAATACCCAAAAGTCTGAGTTCGGTGCAGTAGTAAATGGACAGAACCTGGTTTACGTTTCGGAGCAGGCGCATGATCTGGTGAATTATCAGGAATGCGACTATAACGGGCATCCTTACCTGAATGTGTTTTATGTTCCACTTAACAACACTTCGGTAGATAAAGTAAGGAACTTTGGAAAAAACATTAATACCCCTTACCACGACGGCCCGGTATGTTTTAGTGCCGATTCTTCTACCATGTACATTACCCGTGTAGGATATACCAGCGGAGAAGATCGCAGTTTTGTAAACCACTCCAAGATTTATATACTGACAAAAAAGCATGGGCATTGGGAACATCCTATTCCCTTTGACTATAACAGCAATGCTTATTCCGTAGCACATCCTGCTCTTTCTGCCGACGGACAAATGCTCTTCTTTTCGAGCGACATGCCGGGCGGCTACGGCGGGAAGGATATTTATATGTGCCATCGCGATGGCGATAGCTGGGATTTGCCGGTAAATCTGGGTTCTTCCGTAAACAGTAGCGGCGATGAAGTTTTTCCTTTTATAAGAAAAGATAAAGTATTGTTCTTCTCTTCCGACGGACACCCCGGCTTTGGTGGATTGGATGTATTCAGTGCCAGAGAGAAAAACCGCAAATGGGTACTCAGCAGAAACGAAGGGCTCGGTATCAACAGTTTTACCGACGACTTTAGTGTGTTTTTTACCAGCGACAGCACCGGTTATATTTCTTCCGACCGCGACGGCGGAATGGGAGGTGACGACATCTACCGGTTTACGTTTTCCAACAAATACACATCCGTAGATGGTATTGTGCTGAACAGCGATGATATAGAGGACGTATCGCCTGGCACACGCTTGTTGTTGTTTGATGACAAAGGAAGTCTCATCACCACGCAGTATACCGACGAAAAAGGCTATTTCTCCTTTAAAAACCTCCCCGCCGATAAAAAGTACCTCGTAAAAATTGATGAAGAAGACCCGGGTTATCACGGACAAAAAAGATTCTACTATGCCAATCAAATCAGTAAACAAATCATGCAGGTTTCTGTAACCAACGATCAGGGTGATAAATTTACATTCCGGAACCTGCCACTCGATGCCAATGCTCTGCCAGAGCTGGATACCCCGGACGATATTAGTTTGGGAGGAATCCTGATGTCGGGAACGCCACCTGTGCCCATTGCAAACACTGTGCTGCTGGTGAAGAATGAAAAAGGGCATGTTGTGCAACAGACTAAAACCAATGCCTTTGGCTCTTTTGTGTTCCATCAGCTATTGCCCGACGATGGGTACTATATGGAACTGGCAGATAATACCGCCCCCGTTGCTCCTGGTTCAAAAATTATTCTGAAAAACTCAACGGGCACTGAAGTGAGAACACTGATTGCCGACGAGCAGGGGAAATTCAGGTTTAAATTGTTGGATAAGGAAAGTAGCCTGATGAAAGATCTGGAGGTGAAAGACGAAGACTTATTAATGAACATTGGAGGTAAAGTACTTGACCAGGAAAAGAAAAAAGTGGCCGGAGTAAAAGTGTTTCTAACGGATGAAAACGGTATAGTTATCGATTCGGTATATACAGATGAAGAAAGTGCATTTGAGTTTAAAAAACTGAAAGCCGATGATAATTACACCTTGAATATCGACAGTAAAAATGAGAAACTACGCGGTATGAATAAAATATACGTGGTAAGCAATAATGGTGATGTGGAGAAAGAAGTACTCCGGGACAAAAATGGCGAATTTAAATTGCGTATTCTTAAAACAGACAAAGCCGACTTTAAGGAACTGTACGTAGAAGACCCCTGGCTGGATGTATTGGATTTAAAAAACAATAAGGGCGGCAGGGAAATTATTATCACCGAAAATGTGTATTATGCTTCCGGCGATTACCGGGTGCATGAAAGTGGATATGTGGTACTCGATAAAATTGCCAAAATTATGAAAGACAACCCTGATTTAAAAATAGAGATTATTTCACATACCGACTCTAAAGCCAACGACGAGTTCAATATGAAACTATCGCAAAAACGAGCAAAAACGGCGGTAGAATACATTGTTTCAAAGGGCATCAGTAAAAGTCGCCTGAGCGCCACCGGACTGGGAGAAAGCAAGCTGATTAACCAATGTGGTAATTTCGCCCAATGTACCGAAGAAGAACACGCTAAAAATCGCCGCACCGAATTTAAAGTAATCCATAGTAAGAGCTAAATATCCTCAAGGAATAAGCTAAAAGTCAGAAGTAAAAAAAGCCATTATACAATCACGAATCAATAATCCATAATGCAAGCACAAGTAGGTATCATCATGGGTAGCGCATCAGACCTTCCGGTAATGAAGGAAGCTGCTGAATTTTTAAAAAAAATTGGCGTTACTTACGAAATCAGTATTGTTTCGGCACACCGTACCCCGGAGCGTATGGTAGCATATTCCAAAGAAGCCGTAGACAAAGGGCTCAAAGTAATTATTGCCGGTGCGGGCGGAGCCGCCCACTTACCCGGAATGGTAGCTTCTCTTACACCCCTGCCGGTTATTGGAGTCCCGGTAAAAAGCAGCAATAGTATTGATGGCTGGGATTCCCTGCTTTCCATCGTTCAAATGCCCAATGGTGTTCCGGTAGCCACAGTAGCAGTTAATGCTGCACAAAATGCCGGAATTCTTGCTGCACAAATTCTGGCCACTGGCGATAACCTGCTTTTGAATAAATTAAAGGCGTTTAAAGAAGAACTTAAAGAGAAGGTACTGAAAAGCCAGGCGGAGTTAGAATTATAGCCCTGCTTTTATCTTTTTTTTGCAATGCCCAGTAGTCCCAGATATGTAATGATGCCATTTATCAGTATAAGTTCGTTTCCAATCTCATACCCCCCCAGCCAGGCTTTAGAATTGGCACTAAACCAGGCGCTAAGCAATGGGGCTACTACACAAACCAGTGGTACCATGCTGTCGTTCACTTTTTTCTTACTAAAAAGGCCAAAAGCAAATAGTCCGAGCAGTGGTCCATAGGTATAACCTGCAATCATTAAAATGGCATCTACCACAGCCTTCTCATTAAGTTTATCAAAATATAGAATAACCAACCACAATACTATGGCAAAACCAATGTGTATCCCATGGCGGTATCGGGTTCTGTTTTGTTCGCTCAGGTTTTTCTTTTTTTCCAGTTCGAAAATATCCACATAAGTAGAGGTAGTAAGAGTAGTCAATACAGAATCGGCACTACTAAATGTGGCTGCTGTAAGTCCTATAATGAATACAAGTCCCGCAAAAACACCAAGGTGATTCAACGCCAGATTGGGGAACACCCTGTCGGTAAGTATTTTTTCGCCAATCGCAGGAAGGGCTATATGCTCCTGGCCATAGTACAGATACAATAAAGCGCCAAGCGATAAAAAGAAAATGTTCACAATTACCATCACAATGCTGAACCAGAAAATATTTTTTTGTGCCTCACCAAGGTTTTTGCATCTCAGGTTCTTCTGCATCATATTCTGATCGAGGCCAGTCATAGCCACGGCAATAAATACCCCGCCAATAAACTGTTTTGGAAAGAATCCTGTTTTGCGCCAATCCCAGAAAAAGGTTTGTGTATACTCCGAGTGGATAACTTTAGCTATAGCCTCTCCGGGACTCCAGCCCGAACCTGAAATGATGGCTACTATAGAAAGTACCACCCCCAGTATAAGAAACAATGATTGAAAGGTATCCGTCCACACCAGGGTTTTAATACCACCCTTGTATGTATAAAGCAACATCAGGGCAATAATAACCGAAACACTGAGTGCAAAAGGAATATGCAGACCTTCGATACGATCAAATACAAAAAACTGTATAACTCCAGCGGCCAGGTAGAGGCGACCAGCTGCACCGAGAGTACGTGACAGTATAAAATAAAAAGAACCTGTTTTCTGAGTAATTCGCCCGAAACGCTGTTCGAGATATGAATAGATAGAAACCACATTGAGCCGGTAATACAGTGGTAAAAGTAATCGGGATATAATAAGGTAACCTACAAAATAACCCAGTACCAATTGTAGATAAGAAAATTTGGCTGCCCCAACTGCGCCGGGTACCGAGATATAGGTAACTCCCGACAGTGAATCACCAATCATACCAAAAGCTACTGCATACCAGGGCGAGGATTTGTTGCCCATAAAATAGCTATCGTTACTGCTATTGCGTGAAGTATACCAGGCAATGAGTAACAGAAATCCAAAATAGGCCAAAATACAGGAAATAATGAGCAATGGCGACATGTTCATAAAGTTGATTAAAAACCCCGCTGTTAAATGTTATGAGCCGGCATATTTGTTCACAGGCTGCTGTTTAATAAATTGGAATAAAACCAGTTCTGAAACGATGCCAGAGAGCCACCAATAGCGTAAATTTACGCCATGGAGTTTTCATCGAGGCTGATAGAAGAAGCAGTAAACGAATTTTCACAACTGCCCGGTGTGGGCAAAAAAACCGCCCTGCGTTTTGTACTTCACCTGCTAAAAAAAGAGCAAAGTGCCGCCGAATCTTTTTCAAAAAGTATTTTACGCCTGCGTACCGAAATCTGCTTTTGCAAAGATTGTCATAATATTTCCGACCGTGAAATATGTGAGATTTGTGCCAATCCTCACCGCGATGCTTCTTTGGTATGCGTGGTACAGGATATACGTGATGTTATGGCTATTGAAAACACAGGACTCTATCGCGGACGTTATCATGTACTGGGGGGCATTATTTCTCCTATGGACGGTGTGGGGCCTGCCAATCTCAACATCGACAGTCTGGTGAAAAAGGCAGAAAGCGGAAGTATTAAAGAAATTATTATGGCTCTTAGCTCCACAATGGAAGGAGAAACAACTAACTTTTACATTTATAAAAAGTTAGCGGACTTCAACCTTCAGATAAGCACAATAGCCAGGGGCATACCCATTGGCGACGAACTGGAATATGCCGATGAAATAACTCTTGGCAGGTCTATACAGCAGCGCATTCCATATACCAGCCAGTTAGTTAATCGTTAGCTTTCGCCACAATAAAATAATAACTTTGACGTTATTGCTATTTGCGCGTGAAGCTTTCAGTCATTATAGTCAACTACAACGTAAAGCACTTTGTGGAGCAATGCCTCTACTCGGTGCTGAATGCCTCCCGGAATATATCCTGCGAGGTTTTTGTGGTGGACAATAATTCCGTAGATGGTTCAGTACAACTCATTCGCGAAAAATTTCCGCAGGTACAACTCATTGAAAACAAGAAAAATAGCGGTTTTTCAGTCGCAAATAACCAGGCTATTCGCCTCAGCAAAGGAGAATATGTACTACTGCTGAATCCTGATACAGTAGTACAGGAAGATACCTTTGAAAAGGTGCTGAGTTTTATGGATGCCCACCCAGATGCTGGTGGACTTGGTGTTAAAATGCTCGACGGAAAAGGGAATTTCCTGCCCGAATCGAAAAGGGGACTGCCTACACCTGCGGTTGCTTTCTATAAGATATTTGGCTTATCGGCTCTATTGCCCTACTCCCGAAAGTTCGGACAATACCACCTCAGCTTTCTTGATAAAGACAAAATCCATGAAATTGATGTATTGAGCGGAGCTTTTATGCTGATGCGCAAAACAACACTCGACAAAGTAGGTTTACTTGATGAGGATTATTTCATGTATGGCGAGGATATTGACCTTTCTTACCGCATCAAACTGGGCGGTTATAAAAACTACTATTTCCCCGATACACGGATTATTCATTATAAAGGAGAGAGTACAAAGAAAAGTAGTGTAAACTATGTATTTGTCTTTTATAAAGCCATGGTTATTTTTGCCCGAAAACATTTTTCACAACGCCACGCAAGGCTATTTTCTTTTCTTATTCATTTAGCTATTTACCTTCGTGCGGGTCTGGCCATTGCCATGCGTTTTGCTCGCAGCATCAGCATACCCCTACTCGATTTTGGGTTAATTATTGCCGGGCTCAGCCTGATTAAAGCCTATTACGAAAAGCATGTTATTTTCAGAGATGGCGGAACTTATGCGCCCGAACTTGTAGCCATTGCCTTTACGGCTTACACCCTTATCTGGCAATTTCTGGTTTACCTCAGCGGTGGTTACGATAAACCACTCAAACTATACCGTATTGCACGCGGCGTGTTGGTTGGTACAGGCATTATTCTTATCCTTTACTCCCTCCTTCCTGAGAGTTACCGTTTTTCCCGTGCACTTATCTTACTGGGCGCAATATGGAGCATCAGTGCCTATACCCTGCTCCGTATTGCATTACACTTATTCAAAGTTAAACACTATACACTTTTTCAGTCAGACGTAAAGCGCATTGCCATTATTGGTGAAGAAGAAGAATACATAAGGGTGAATGGATTGCTTAAACAAACTTCGGTTACTCCTGCTTTTTCCGGCTTCGTGAGCATTAACAATACCGGAAGTAAGAATCCTGCCTATATTGGTGAAATTGAACAGATACACGAGGTATTGGAAATAAATCACATTAACGAAGTTATTTTCTGTGCCCGTGATATTTCGTCACAGGAAATTATTAACTACATGCTTACCCTTGTGTCTGCAAATGTTGATTTTAAAATTGCGCCACCCGAAAGCCTTTCCATTATTGGAAGTAACTCTATTGATACAGCCGGCGACCTTTACATGATTGATGTTAACTCCATTAGTAAGCCACACAATAAGCGCAATAAACGCCTGTTCGATCTGTCGGCATCAGCTTTATTCCTTTTATTTTCACCAGTATTAATGGTGATACAGAAAAACAAAATTGGTTTCGCAAAAAATCTGGTTCTGGTGTTTTTCGGTTACAAATCATGGGTGGGTTATGGAAAAAACCTGGCCGAAGAACTGCCGCGTATTAAACCATCAGTGCTATCGCCGGCTGACACCCTGAAAATCAAATCTATCGACAGCAATACAAAAAAACGTCTCAACCTGAATTATTCTAAAAACTACAGGATAGAGAACGACCTTAGCATTGTACTGAAAAATATGACAAAACTCGGGGGGAGTTAACAATATGAATGGTTTTATCCGTCCATACACTGATCATGATAAGAAAGAACTGCTTCGTATTTTTCAGTTAAACATTCCCCATTATTTCGACCAGAAAGAAATCGTCCATTTTGAAGATTATCTGACTAAACTCCCGAATACTTACCTGATTATTGAATATCATGGCAAAATTGCTGGATGTGCGGGGTATCTGGTAAACGAAGAAGACCGTTCAGGGCGAATAAACTGGATTTTCTTTCATCCTGATTTTCATGGATTGGGGCTGGGTCGGCAATTAAGCCTTTATTGTATTCACTGCTTAAAAGCACAGGCAGATATAGACAAACTGGTAGTAGGTACCTCCCAATTAGTTTACCGCTTTTTTGAAAAGCTGGGTTACACCCTCCTATATACCGAAGAAAACTATTGGGCTCCCGGCCTGCACCTTTACCTGATGGAACAACAGGTGGATTAAATAATACCGTTTGCATTAATATAATGGTCCAATTCCGTTTCACTACTTTGCACCATAACATTAATAGCAACGGCATTTACCACTGTAAATATTTTATTTGGATTGGACCAAATAAAATATAACATTGGTA
>JACCDG011544140.1_pt1 | contig 21795 bp, 9 predicted proteins | sample 7442471 | NCBI WGS metagenome assembly JACCDG01 (sample SAMN15323444, study PRJNA562643) | freshwater metagenome | isolation source: river surface water | place: USA:Blue River Watershed | collected 2017-08-17 | reverse complement strand
TACCGTTTGCATTAATATAATGGTCCAATTCCGTTTCACTACATTGCACCATAACATTAATAGCAACGGCATTTACCACTGTAAATATTTTATTTGGATTGAACCAAATAAAATATAACATTGGTATAAAACGCTAAATTACTCCGCTCAATTTTCCTTTTATTTACCTTTACTTTATGATTAGCTTACACTTTGATTAATTAATCATTAAGAAAACACCCAATTTGTTAACCTTCGGATAACATAAAAGCCATGCTCAATTAAGCATGGCTTTTATAATCTGTCGAAAAAAAGCAGTTTACCCCGATTTGAAATATGTATTAGTCCAATTCTCCTTTCAATCTATCGGCCTAAACATATTTCTCAATCGGCATTTACCAATGTAATCCCCGCTGAACCTGGAAAAGTTTTGGACTATTACTCGCTAACATTGGTATTATTTATTATTAATGATCAGTTTAGCTGTTTTTACTTCATGGCCGCTTTGAAACTGAATAAAATAAATCCCATTCGTATAAGCGGAAGTATTTACATTAATTACATACTCTCCGTTCACTTTTACATTATTGGCAAGTACTGCGGCAAGTTCTCCCGTAACATTATACATCATCACGGTACAGTTTGTTTCTTTTACCATATTTAACACCACCTTCGTATTGTCGTTGGCCGGATTCGGAAATAATCTGAATGCTGCCTGATTTAAATCCGGTTTATTTATCCCGATTACTAAACCTGTAAATTTAGGGTCGGTAAACGAAGCGCCTCCTGAAACGACCGATGAGGCCTGTAAACGGAAATCGTGAGCATCACTATGATTAGCCGGGAAGGCATTCACAAAGGCCACCTGATTTACTGTTTTGGTGCTATCATTGCCATCGTTTGAATAAATGGTACTGTAAAAAGGGGCAGTGGCATTGGAGGCCGCATCTATCACAAATTTCGCGGCAACATCTGCGCTAATCAGGTTATTTCCGAAAACGGCAGTATCGTTAGTGGTAAAATTATCGGCAGTAACAGCATCTTTTACATGAAGACCCTTTTCCCATCCAACAATAACAGAGTTGAACACCGACAATGCTGAATTTCTGCGAATATAAACACCCCGCTCAAATTTTTCGCCTGCAGGCAAAGCGACAGTACCATCACCTTTAGGGCCGATAGAGGTAACATTGGAGAAAATGGCGGAGGTAAGCGGACGGCTCAAATAAGGTGCTGTGCCTTCATTATCGGATTCAAAACCGTTAGAATCACCAGCTGCATCGCTCATGTCTTTATCCCTTACCATTAAACCAAACTGCACATATCCTTTGTAAGCAAAATCGGTATCAAAATCATCGTCGAGTGAACGGAAAGAAATCAGGTATTTGGCTCGTGCTGCTCCACCAAACCATTCAAATGCGTCATCGCCCGAGAAAGAAACCTGAATATGGTCTAGTTTTGTTCTTGAACCCACTGCTCCCAGTGTTAAACCATTAATTTCTTTATTTGGCTGCAAGGGAATACCTGGAAATTCTATACGCACATAAGAAAACACGCCCGAACTGTCAGCATCATCATTTCCTCCGTATTGTGTATCAGCAGATGGCGTAATGCCTTCTATGTTAGCAATGCCGCCAGGCTGGTTCACTATGCCATTACCCAATATCACTACTCCACCCCAGTCACCTTCAGCACGATTGCCTACAGCATTGTTGGATGTAAAAATTATCGGATTAGTTGAGGTTCCCTGTGCAACAATTTTAGCACCCCTTGTAACTACTAATGCACCTTGTGTGGCATAATCTCCGCGAACTATTACTCCGGGTTGAATGGTGAGTGTTGCACCACTCTTAACATATACTTTATTTTGCAATAACACCACTTGCCCGGTTGTCCAGGTAGTATTGGTGGTTATATCGCTGCTTACAGTAACTGTTGTAGAAGGATAAACCGCATTTTCAGGATCCCAGTTCGTCCATCCCGCAGTCCAATCATTTGAACTAATTCCGGTATTACCATCCGTAACCGGAAAAGCGCCCCGGTAATTAACCGGGCTAAAGAAAGCTGTTTGCGACTTAAGCGCCAGTCCAGCTGATAATGCAGTTGCCAACAAATAAATTTTTTTCATTTTCGTCTTTTATTTTTTTCGTTAAACATTTAATGAAGTCTGCACAAAATTATTCGGTCAGTGTACATTTATGCTTAAGCAATTCTTAACATTAACTTACCATTATATTAATTAAATGTTATGTAATTGCATGATTTATGTTGCATTAAGTTAACATTTGATTAAAATTTTAAACTTAAGTTAACAGAGAAGCTTGGGCCATACTTAATAGTCCAGGTATAATCGTCCGTTGCTTTATCCGCTTTCCTGTTGTTATTTATATCCTGATAGAAAATCTGCTGCTGGGCAAGAATATCGCGGGCATTAAACTTCAGTTCCAGTTTTTGATTATAAAAGGTTTTCACTAATTGCAGGTCAATTACATTTCTTTGTTTCTCCCATACATCAGGCTCCTGGCTGTTGCCTACCACAAATATTCTCGGACCAACTACATTGTATGACACGTTGAAACCAAGTCCATTGGTAGGATGGGTATATTGTATACCTGCATTAACAATATAAGGCGATTGTCCCTGTAGCGGGCGCTCAACAGCACCTATAATTCCTTTATTATCTATTTGCGACTTTATAAGTGTAAGGTTGGTAAACAGAGTTGTGTTCGGCCAAATTATACTGGAATCGTTCTTTGTCAGAAAGTCAAGTTTTATTCTGTATTCCAGCTCGGTTCCGTAATTTTCTGCTCTGCGTATATTGGTATAATACAGCTCAGGGTCGCCGGATACAGCAGCACGTTGTATGGACTCGATAGGATTAGTAAAGTGTTTGTAGAAACCGGTGACAGATACTACCTGAGAAGCTCCCGGAAACCACTCATAGCGAATGTCAAAATTTTCAACCAGAGCACGTTTAAGCTTGGGGTCTCCGGACCAGATGTTGAGTTGAATAAAATTATAAAACTGGAATGGTGCGAGCTCCCTGAACTCGGGTCTGGAAACTGTACGGTAGTAACTGGCGCGAAGGTTCATTTTTTCTGTCACATTAAAAATATAGTTTACAGAAGGCAGAATGTCCACCACTGTGGTATCTTCCGTTCTATCTATATTGCTTCCTTCCTCGGTGTAGTGAAACTGCTGACGATACGATTCGATACGTGCTCCCCACACCAAACGATGCTTTTCATGCACACGTGAGTCAACCATTAAATAACCTGCCTGCAGGTTTGATGCGGCGCTATAGCCATCTGAAACTTTCGTTATTTCTGTCAACTTAAATCCGCCATTATAGGGTCCTACGCTATCTTCCATCACTCCCATGTGTTCAACAGCGAATATCTGATTATCTGGTAGTTGCAGCAGATCGCCGTCAAATCTTACCTGAGAACCTTTTTTATAGGGAGTGAATTTAAAGCTTCTGGCGTTGAAATCTCTGTTTCGGTTTTGTAAATAAACTCCGGCTTTAAACTCGTGCTTTGTCTTTTTTATTGCAAAAGGCACACTGATGTCATACTTAATACTGGAAATGGCCTCTGTCATATTGGAGTAAAACATATTTCCGCCACCCCGTATATCGGTATTATCGGCAATTAAGCAGAGGTACTTTCCAAGGTTATAATCATACTGGTAAACGTTCCTCATCATGGCTGGAATATCACGTTCTACTTTGCTATAGCCACCCACCCATTTCATTCTTATTTTTGATTTAGGCAGCAGGTGATCGCCCATGAGCTGCGAGGAACTAAGCATGTTCTGGGTAAACCAGCGCACCGATGACTCTTCGGGGGTGGGCTGCGGATCGTTATAATTAGATGCGCCTTTTCTCACATTAACCCTGTCGTCGGAATTAATACTGAAAAGGTTTTTCATGCTCACCTGGTTATTGTCATTTAACTTATAAGAAAAGTTTATAAGAGCCGAAGAAAGAATATTTCTATTACAAACCGTGTCATTAAAATGCAATGTTTTGATTGCTCCTGTTGGAAAATCATCAAATTCAGAACGGGTTTGATAATTGGTGGTGGGGTTATTCTGATAGCTCAGCGCCACCAACACTCCTGCATCTCTTTTAAAGAGTGAGAAATTTCGTGCCAGTGAATATTGTGCACTTAATGCAGGCATGGCTTGTTTTCGGAATATCCACCAGTCGTATTTCATAGACTTGGCATATTCTGCCTTTAAGAAGTTGTCGGTTATTTGTTTATACTCCTCATTGGAAGGAATAGCTTTGGGTAGCGCACGGCGTCCGTCATCCAGTCCGATCCAGTCGTACTTGCCAGCACTATGGGTATAAAAAGGTTTAAAGGTGGTTAGTGTATTATAGGTGCTTGAAATAGAAAATTGCTGCTGGTTTTTATCGGGGATACTTTTGGTATTTATTTGAATTACACCACCGGCAAAATCTCCGGGAAGCTCGGGCGTAGCGGTTTTTAATATAACCAGGTTATCGAGCATGTTGGCCGGAAAAATATCGAAAGCAAAGGCTCTTCTGTCGCTTTCGGAACTGGGCAATGGTGCTCCGTTTATGTATGCGGCATTATACCTGTCGCTCAAACCCCTTATAACCACAAATTTATTATCCTGAATACTGGCTCCGGTTATACGTTTTACAGCATCGCCGGCAGTACGATCGGGTGTCTTTTTTATTATGTCCGACGAAAGCACATCGCTCACGCTGGCTTCTTTTTTCCGGAGGTTATCGGCAAATATCTGCCCTTCATGGTTATAAGTAGCGGTAATTTCCACTGTAACGAGGGTATCGCCAACAGGCTCCTGTAAGGAAATATTCACCTGGGTTACTTCATTTTCTTTTACCAGTACATTGGCTATTTTCTTATCAGCATACGAAACGTAGCGGCAAATGAGGGTATATGTCCCCGCCTGAAGGTGACTAATGGAGTAATTTCCATCCAGATCGGTAGCCGCTCCCTGTGTGGTACCTTCTATCAGTACGCTGGCGCCGGGTAGGGTTTCTCCTGTTTTGGCATCAATTACCTTCCCATTTATTTTCCCTGTTTGTGCGTATGCATGGCCCAACACTAAAATTAACACTGCGATAACATAGAATAGCTTTCTCTTTAATAGCATGGCTGAGTTTTTTCTGCAAATATCTTTACTCAAGGCTACCTTAACTTAAATGGATTGTTACGGATATGTTAAATCATCGTGCTAAAAAAGCCATATCCTTAACAAATTCTTAACTTTGAGGGAGGGCTAATCCATTATATTTGTCAGCGAAAACTCTTAAGTACATGAGCAATACCAATACAAAAATCCTTTTGGTGGACGATGAGCAGGATATTCTGGATTTTTTAAGCTATAATCTTAAGAAAGAAGGTTACCATGTGTTAACGGCCAATAATGGTAATGATGCCATAAGTATTGCCAGGCGTGAACTTCCCAATTTGATTATTCTGGATGTGATGATGCCCGATCTGGATGGCATGGAGACCTGCCGGGAACTGCGGGAAATTGAAAGTTTAAGAGACGTTGTTATTGCTTTCCTTACGGCACGTAATGAGGATTACTCGCAAATTGCTGGTTTTGATGTAGGAGCCGATGATTATATTACCAAACCGATTAAGCCACGTGTGCTCAGTAGCCGGATTAAAGCACTGTTAAGAAGAAATGCCACCGTTGATGTGCCCCAGGAGCAGGTAGACCTTGGTGGTATACAAATAGATCGCGATAAATACCTGGTGTTTAAAAACGGGGAAGAGATCAATCTACCGAAAAAGGAATTTAAGCTGCTGGCTTTACTGGCTGCCAAGCCCGGTAAGGTATTCACCCGCGAGTTTATTCTTCAGCAGGTTTGGGGCGACGAGGTAGTGGTGGGCGACCGTACAATTGATGTGCATGTGCGCAAGCTACGCGAAAAACTGGGAGAAGATTATATTAAAACCATAAAGGGCATCGGTTACAAATTCGAATTCTGACTCAACACTACCCGGGTGTTTTCTTGCCGGTAAACTCTTTTTTCTTAATTTTAAAAGATAAAGCCGGCATTTATGTGTAGGATACTTTTTTCATTCTTAACTTTAATAACCAGTCTCCTGTTTTTTTCCTGTACTAAAAAGCAGGCGGGCGAAAGCCCTGATGTGGGTAGTGATTATTTTCCGGTAAAGGTTGGCAATTATATTGAATACGATGTAGATTCTGTTGCATACACTCCCCTGCCCCTCGACACCATTGAAAAAAAATACCGGATAAAAGAAGTGATCGATAGCATTTATACCGATAACGAAGGTCGTCCGGCTATACGCCTGGTGCGCTATAAGAAAAATTATTCTCCCACAGTTCCATACAGTCAAATGAACTGGAACATACAGGATGTTTGGATGGCTAATAAAACAGCTTCTACAGTCGAAGTGGCAGAAGAAAATACGCGTTACATCAAACTTACTTTTCCGGTAAAAAGCGGGAATACCTGGAACGGGAATGCGCAAAACACCCTGGGTGAATGGAATTACAAATATGAAAATGTGGGTGAAGCGTTGAGTTTAAATGGGCTAAATTTTGAAAAGACTTTAAAGGTGAATCAGAAAAATTATGTAACGCTGATTAGCTATCAGAAGTACTTTGAGAAATATGCCCGGGGTGTTGGTTTGGTTTATAAGGAAATAACCGACGTAAAATCAAATACCATTACGAGTGCACCTATACTTAACCGCATTGAGGAAGGTGTTGTTTATAAAATGACCGTTGTGGCTTATCATGTTGAGTAATGGTATTGGGAGTTCAAAGCCCGGTAGCCCGGTGTCTTTAGATTCCATGTCCCGCCTTATATCTTATGTCTCGTGTCTACGCCCCAATCTGCTGCTTTTTCTTCAATCCGAATTCCAGTATTTTGTCTATAAACTCAAAGGGCTTGTAATTATTAAGTGCGGCCTGATGGAAGATGCAGGTGGCGGGGGTCATGCCTGGCAATGAATTTACTTCAATAAATACCACTTCGGTGCGACAATTTTCATACACCCTTACAAAGGCATCAATACGGCAATAACCATTTACACGGAGTACCTTAGCCGCTGCGCCCAGAGTTTGTTTTACCTGCTCCGATACTTTCAGGCGTTCCTGTTTATTCGTGGCGTATCGGGCGGGCGTAATGTTTTGTCCCTGACCGGCAAGGAACTTCTCTTCCAGGCTCAGCACATCGCCTTCGCTTAGGGCTTCACTGGCTTCAAATACTTCGTATTCAATTTCTCCCCTGCTGTTATAGCGGGTAAGCATACCTCCGGTTATTTCCAGGAAATGTTGTGCTCCCTTTTTTGTTATAAGCTCCTCTACCAGAATAACGTTCTTTTTCGGGAATTCTTCTTGGGGTTTAATGTGTAATATCTCTGCGGAAGCTTGATCCAGCTCTTCGCTGCTGCGGAATATAAGGCGGGCAAAGGCGTCGAACTCTTCCAGCGTTTTTATTTTTTTCACGGCAGAACTACAGCCATCGTCCACCGGTTTGGCAATAAAGGGCAATTTAATCCGATTTAACAATATTTCCTGAAGGCCGTTCCTGTTTTTCACCCAGTCATCCTGTGTAATAAGGAGGTGTTCAGCTATCAGAAAACCATGCTGGCGTAGTATTTCGTTGGTACGGTATTTATCAATGGTAATCTGTGAGCTCTCTTTTCCGGAACCGTTGTAAGGCAGACCTGCTGCTTCCAGTTTTTCCTGTATGGCTCCATCTTCGCCGGGCCGGCCATGCAGGGCTATAAATACTTCATTTACTTTTTTAGCCAGGTCGGCGTATGTAATTTTTTCGGGTTTGTTAAGGGGTGTATTAGCCGCATATTTAGCCGTAATGGCTTTGCATTGCTGCATGATTTCCTGCACTACCGGATGGATGGTATAGGTTTTTATTTTTTCGTAAATATCATCGGCATTGTCTTTTAGCAGCACATTCACGGGTATCTGATACAGCAGGTGTTCTTCATTACTCCCCGTCAGAAAAACCGGCATTGGCAGGTATTTTTCCGAGCTGGCTAATTTTTCATAAATATTCCTGCCACTTTCAACGGAAATATGCCGTTCACTGCTATAACCACCCAATATTACAGCTACTTTTATTTTATTCGTGCCAGCAGAATTATCCCGTGCAATGGCTTTATCCAACTGCAATAACAGTCGCTGCCAGGTATGCCGGCCTTTGGTGGCTTTATTACGTTTATCAAGAGAGGTACGGATGATATAGGTTAAAAACTGGGAGGGATTCAGTCCTATTTCTGCTGCCTGATGGAAGAAAAAAGAGGAAGGCATCATACCTGATGTGGTATTGGGGTCGTTCAGGAATACTTCTCCGTTTTTGGAAAGAAAACCATCGATACGGGCATATACATCAAAGTTAAGGGCGTAGAATAATTTTTCACATTCTTTTCTTATGGCATTGATCTGTTCTTTGCGTAAATCAATGGGCGTTATTTTGCGGGAAAGCCCGGGAAGGTATTTGCTGCGGTAATCGAATAATTCCTTCCCTTTTCGTATTTCTGTTGGAGGAAGGGCTATGGCCGTTCCGTTCTCATCTTCCAGCACAATGCAACTGAATTCTTTTCCTTCGATAAACCCTTCAATAAGCACATTGCTTTCGCCATCCAGGGCTTCCAGCACCAGTCCGTCGCTTTGTTGCAAATGCTCATCGAGGTAGCGCAGCAGATCCTGTGGCTGATAAATAATTGTTTCGCCTATACGCACCGGCATACCAATGCCTTCGCGTATATCGGCCAGGGTACGCACGTATTCGGTTTTATCCTGTGTATTTAGTTTTTTCCATTCGCCGGCATCCAGCCATTTAGTGAACAGGGCTTTTTCTACGGCTTCCATAAAGCGGTATTCGTCTTCCTGCTGCAGGATGCTAACGCCAATAGACGAACCCTGATTGGCCGGTTTTACCACCAGTGGAAATCCAATTTGCGATTTGGCCTTTTGCCAGGCTTCTTTACATTGCCCCTTTAACCAGGCTTCCCGCTCTATGGTAAAAAAAGCAGGACTGTTAAAGCCGGCATTAACCATTAATTTTTTTTGTACACTTTTATCAATACCGATGGCCGATGGCAATATTCCCGAGCCGGAATACGGAATATTCAGGTGTTCGAGCAATCCCTGAATTTTACCGTCTTCGCCAAAAGGGCCGTGCAAACACAAAAAAGCAAAATCTATTTTTGTTTGCAGTTCCTCCAGGCTCAATGGTTTTCCTAAGGCCGATGCCAGGTGGATCTGCTTTTCTTTATCCAGTTCTCCGAGGCTTTCGGCATAAAGCTGGAATCCATAAGTATCTTGCGGCAGAAATTCAACAGGCGGGTAAAAATCCCGTATAGAGCCTTTGTATATATATTCCCATTGCAGCTCTATAAAATTCCCAAAACTATCTACAAAAATGGGTACTGCCTCAAACAGGGATTTGTTCAGGTTATCGTACACTGTTCTTCCTCCGGCAAAGGATATCTCCCGTTCACGACTTTGTCCGCCAAAAAAAATTCCTGTTCTGAGTTTTGTCATACGAATTTAAATAGTTCCTGCCCTAAATTTCAGGCTTTTAGCATAAAAAACCCTGCCGGAGCAGGGGATTTAATTAACGGACTTATTAACTTTTGTAGTCGGAAGTTAAGGGTTGTTCCCATCTTCAAATTCTCAAATCAGCTAATCATCACACTTGTGCTGAACTGACCCGATGAACTTGCCTAAACCAAAGCCTCCTCTAATTTTCTGTTGGCAACAAGGAGTAATTCTTCCCGTAATACAGCATCTGTTCTATGAAATCGGTTGGGTATTCGAGTTTTACATCGGTTATTTTATCACCTTGTTTTATAGGCACTAATTTGGGCTGTATAAAGCCGGCATATGGTGCAATGTTCAATTTGTTATACCTGTCGAGCACTTCTTTATGTAATACGGCATCTACTTTTACTCCGTATGTTTCTACCAGGTGTCGTCCGGCTTTATAATCGCCTTCCGACTTAATACACTGTATTTCGCGCAGCAAATCGCCGAATAATTTTCTAAGTTTTTCATAATCGTTAACTACAAAATATGTCTTTCCATCTTCCTGCTTTTTCTCTATTACCTTATCTGCAGCTCCTTTTTCCATTACCCAGGCGGCTATCAGGTGGCGGTTGCGCATGTGTGCTTCTTCGAGGTTGGCGCCTAATTTCAGACGAGCCAACTGTACCATAAGTCCTTTGGTAATATAGGCATCGTATGCAGCTTTTCCGTAGTCGCTCGATTTCATTACGTCTATTTCTATCAGGTGCTTATCCATCAGGTAGTAAAGCGCAACCAGGTCGGCACGAGCCTCTTCCAGGGTTGAGGCATAATTTTTAAGCGTTTGAGCCGGTTGTCCCACATGCTTATTGAGTTGACCCGAAGCATGCCCGATGACTTCGTGCATATCGGTATGCAGTTTATCGGCATAAGGTGCCAGGTTGATGACGCGCTGCTGGACTTCCTTCCCGTGGAAAAATTCTTCCACCACATTTGTGCCTGCTGCCAGGGCATAGGCATCGGTAATATTGCCAAGATTCACCGATTTGGAGCCATAGGTTTCCCGTATCCACTCATTATTAGGGAGGTTAATGCCAATAGGAGTGGCCGGGGCTGCATCACCGCTTTCAACTACCACATTAATTACTTTGGCATTAATCCCGGTTACATTTTTCTTTTTATGAGCGTCCATAATGGGCGAATGATCTTCGAACCACTGAGCCTGAGCGCCAATGGTTTTAATACGCTTGCTCACCTCCACATCTTTAATCGAAACCGCCGACTCATAAGCGCCACGGTAACCCAGAGGGTCGTTATACACTTCAATAAAGCCATTTACTACGTCTACCATAGAGGCTGTATCTTTTACCCAGGCAATACTGTAAGCATCAAAATCTTTCAGATCACCGGTTTTATAGTATTTAATCAGTTTATCCAATGCATCTTTCTGTTGGGCATTTTCGGCTACAGTAGCTGCCTTCTCCAGCCAGTATACTATTTTTTCAATAGCCGCACTATACATACCTCCAAGCATCCATTTTTTCTCCACCACTTTTCCGTTTTCTTTCAGCAGTTTGCTGTTCAGTCCATACATTACCGGAGTACTATCTGATTTATTGATCAGTTTCTTGTAATAGGTCTGAACTTCTTTTTGGCTGAGTCCTTCATAAAAATTAACCGCCGATGTGGCCACCATATCGGTTTTTGGATCGAGGTTGGTTTTTTTAGCAGCCAGACTGGAATCGAAAATAAGCGGGGTAATACGGGCAATAAACGCATCGGTATTTTCGCCTTTCCGATAGGGAAAATTCGTTACGTCAGACTGCATGATCAGGTTAGCGAAATAGGCTGGTTTAAACGCAGGCATTATCTTATTACTGTTGTAATGATGATGTATCCCGTTATTGAACCATACCTGTTTGGTGTAGCTCAGCAGTTGCTGATAATCCGCCGATTTTTTATCCCCTTTATAAGAGGTCATAATGTTTTCGAGAGTCTTTCGGATGGTAAGGTTATACTTATAGTTTTGATCCCAATAGATATCACGTCCGCAAAGTGCTGCTTCATAAAGATAATAGAGTAATTCTTTCTGCTTAGAGCTTAATTCCTCAAAACCAGGCAGACGGTAACGCAGAATACGAACGTCGGCAAACTGATCAGTAAGGTATTGAAAATTTGCCAGGGAGTTTTTGGCAGTATCGGCCATCACAGGGGTATTTCCCTCTTCTTTTTGAGAATTATTCCGGCAGGAAGACCATGCCAGTCCGCAAAGACAGAAAACGCTGATGTATTTATTTAAATGCTTCATAATGATTAGATGAACGTAAAGAGATTTCCCTCGCAAGGATAATAAAATTATTGCAGATTTCTGATTGCCGGTTGCTGATTTATACCGATTGGAAATCATTGTTGTCCGAGATAAAATAAAAAGGGGTAGTGTGTAAATACTGTAAATCAGCTTAGTATAAGCAAAGCCACGTCGCAAAGCAAATATCCCGGGTCTTATTTTGGCTCGTTTATTTATATCGTACAGACCTTCCTATCAACAGAAGATTACATCATTCTGCCGGTTCCGGGCTTTATTCTTCCGCCCGCCCCTTTGGTCTTATAGTTTTCTCTTCTCCCAATCCCTTCGCAATAAGGAATAGATAACCGTATCCAGAAAACGGCCATTGTAGTATTCGTTTTCCCGGATATGTGCTTCCCTCACAAAACCATTCTTTTCCAGCACACGGGCGGAAGCGCCATTCATGGGGTCAATAATGGCTTCCAGCGAGTGCATTTGCATGTATTCAAAACCATAACGCACTACCAAAGCCAGAGCCTCTGTAGCAATACCTTTTCCGTTATATTCCGGTAAGAGCATATACCCTACTTCTGACCTAAAATGCTCCCATTTCACCCGATACTGACCAATAATCCCGATCAACTTCCCCTCCCCTTTCAGCGTTATGGCCCAATTAATTCCTTCCTTATCTTCTATCTTTTTCTGAATCATCTGAATATGCGCCAGCGCCTCATCACGGGTAGTTGTGAGTGGCCTGGGCACGTACTTCATCGTTTCCGGGTTGCTTCTGAGCCGGAAAACTTCTTCCACATCGGCTTCTTCCAGCCGGCGAAGTAATAATCTGGGGGATTCGAGATTTTGGAATGGAAGGAAGGAAATGGCTTGCACTGTATTAAGCGTTAAAATGACAGCGTAAAATTACTGAATGTTATTCAAGCCCAGCACACTATTTATTTTTTGAAAAGTTAAACTAAAGAAATCCTTATGAAATCGTTATATCCATGTTATTAAAATATCCAAAAAAACTTCCATTCGTGAACAAAAAATCATCTGGGATAAAATAATCGAGATAAAACAAACATTCATCTATTGCAAAACCCTTTTCAGCAGACTTTTGCATATCTATCTGGAAGTCAATTAATTATAAGACCCGGCTATGCTTGGATACGGAAAATTAACTAAATTTGTCCCAAATTTTTTCTCCCCGGAGAATGCGAAATTAAGTATACTAACTGAGATGATGGCTGCGCAGAGGATAATAATGTCTGGTTTTCTAATTACTTAAACAACACATCACTGACTCAAAACCAATTATGAAAAAATCACTTATTTATTTTACCCTACTATTTTCGTTAACGAAGACGTACTCACAAACATGGGTATCCTACGATATTTCAAATTCTCCAATAGCATCCAATGTCACTCAAAGAATAAATGTTGACCCCTTAAATTCAACAATCCATATTTCTACAAATGCTGGATTAAACGTTAAATCGCAAAATACCTGGGCACTGCACTCCGTAAATTCCGGGGCACTAAGTAGTAATTTAGCCCTTATAACACTTCGTGATGGTTCTAACCTATGGGTTACAACTGATGGTGGAGGAGTATCCCTATTTAACGGCACATCATGGACTAAGTATAACACTTCCAATTCGAATATTCCTGATGATCGGGTTTATGATGTAGTTAAATCCCCAACTGACGGTTTAATATGGTTTGGAACAAGAGACAATGGCCTGACTAAATTTAATGGGGGTACATTTACCACTATCTCAATAAGTGGGCATGTTTCAGCTAATTATAATCGTGCACATAGTCTTGCATTTGACAATAATGGGATTTTATGGATTGGAACGGCTGGTGGTGGTCTCGCAAAATATAATCCGACAACTAATTCATGGACACAATACACTACATACAACTCTACAATTCCACACAATGATGTTTATACCGTAAAGGTAGGGCCTGATGGGAAAATTTGGGCCGGAACTTTTGGTGGTTTAGCCCTATTCAATCCTCAAACCAATCAATTTACTAACGTTCTAACGTCTTCAAATTCCTTATTAGGATATAACTACATACGTGGAATTTGTTTCGACAATTCCGGAAGAGCCTACCTGGCCACAGGCTATGGAGGAGTTTCAAGAGTTGAGACCAACTATACAATAAATAAAACATGGAAAAGCTCAAACTCTACATTACCAACAGATACGGTTTGGCATATTGCTTATGGAGATGGTAAGGTTTGGGCTGCTACATTTACCGAAGGGGCGGCATACCTGGATGTACAGCAAAATACACCACAAAATGTTGTTCTTTCAGGTCCACAGGTATTATGTCAGGGTCAAAGCGGAAATATAAGCGTTTCAGGATATTTGTCAGGCTCAACATTTTTATGGTCAGCTTCATCACCTTCTGCTATAACAGGTTCCAACACCGGTAGCTCAATAACAGCCACTCCCTCTGCTAATACGACTTATAGTTGTATTATTACATCACCTAATGGCTACAGTCAAACTGAGACATTTGTTATTAACCTACTTTCATCTCCTATAATTGCGTCTATAAATTTTATTCAAAACATTGCCAATTATGGCGAAAGTACAGGTTCAGCCTCTATATCTGCTTCTGGTGGCGTACCTCCTTATTCCTATTCGTGGCTTCCTGATGGAGGACCTGCAAATAGCATTAATAATAAACCCGCCGGAACTTATACCTGTACTATTACAGATGCCAATGGCTGTTCAACTAATCAAACTGTAACTCTCACTCAACCTTATATTGATTTAACTAATTCTCCGAAATGTAGTTTATTACCAGGTTCATTATTGACTGATGGAGACGATGAAGAACATCTTTACCAATGGTTTGGTTCCAGTGATAAATACCGTGGTAAATTACTCTTCCGTAAAAGCCGTGACGGAGGGAGTTCCAACACTTTTCACAACCTCTGTGACAATAATGGCCCTACACTGGTGCTCATAAAAAATGCCACAACTAATGAGGTTTTTGGAGGATTTAATCCCTCCAGTTGGAATGCCGATGCTGGATGGACTGGAGGTGAAAATGGCTTTATTTTTAATTTAACACACAATTACAAACTTAACGCGGCTGGAAATACTGATCTTGCCAACAACGAATGGCGAATTGGTCCACGATTTGGAGACACTGATATTAACATCGGTATGAGTGACCTTTCGGAAGGATCAACCGAGGCTAGCTCAACCTATCAGAACCCACAAATAAAAGGATACGGCTTTTTATCCGGTCAGCGCAATTTCCCTGTTGCTGAAATAGAAGTATACAGCCTGGTGCCTTCCGAAATAATGGCCTCCGGCCCTACCACTTTTTGTTCTGGCGACTCTGTAACCCTTAGTGTGAAAGATGGTGACTCTTATCACTGGTCGAATGGAGCCAATACTCCGGCCATAAAAGTAAAAGAAAGTGGTAATTATTCTGTGACCCTTACTTTCCCCGGCCCGGGCTGCCCTTCACTTAGCTTCAATAAAGATGTATTGGTAGATCAGCCCTTTAACTTATCTGCAAGTTATTCAAATGCCAGTAGCCCTAACTCTAATGATGCCTCTGTCACCTTATCTCCCCAGGGAGGAACCCAACCCTATAGTTATCATAGTGATGCGTTAAGCTTTTCAGGTAATGAGATTGATCCCTTTCTATTTAGTTATTGGAGCGCAGATTATTATGACAATAAAGGCTTCTCGCTTCAAAATGGAGTGGTCAGCCAGAAAACTCTTTCTGAAGGAGTTAGCTTCTTCCAAACTAACCACACTTATAACCGACAGCCAGGAAAAGTATTCCAGGGGAAATTTTTATGCGAACCTTATATACAGGCCTATATTGGTTTTCAAAAAAAGTTTCTAAATAACATGGATGTATCCAATTCACTTCCGGAAGATCGTTTCGCCCATGCCCTGTGTGTTGGAAATGGTAAGATCAGAGTATCTGGATCAAACTCCTTTTTGTCATTATTGGATAATACCTGGTATGACTTTAGGATTGAATTAAAAAACCAAGGGGCTAATTATTTCTTTAAGAAGGAAACCGACTCAACCTGGATCCAACTTATATCTTCAGATTCTGGTTATGATAACAATTCCACCTCCAATCTATACTTTGGATTTACTACCATCAACTTAAGAGGGGAAGACCGATATGAAGAAAGATATTTTCACACCAAAAACTGGATCTGGACAGGGGATTCATTTAACCCTCCATTAACTGGCCTGAGCACAGGAACACATACTTTTACGATGCTTGATGCATTGGGATGCACAGCTACAACTCAGATAACAATTTCCGCTCTCTCTATAAGCGGAACTGATAATTTATGCCCTGGTCAAACCGGAAATATCAGCATTTCAGGATACGCACCTGGCTCAACATTCTCCTGGTCAGCCTCGTCCCCCTTTGCTATAACAGGCTCTGCTACCGGGAATTCAATTACAACTTCCCCCAGCGTTACTACTACTTACAGTTGTGTCATTACTTCATCCTCTGGAAATACTCAAACCGAAACATTTACCGTTACTGTTAATCCTTTACCTGTTATAACAGCATCAAATACTGGTACTTATTGTACAGGTCAAACAATCTCCCTATCCGCCAGCGGAGGTAATACCTATTCCTGGTTCGGACCTTCCGGCTTCTCTGCTTCTGTGCAAAATCCCACCCGCTCCGGCGCAACTACCGCTATGGGTGGTACCTACACTGTTACAGCCACAAATACAGCCGGCTGTTCCGCTTCGGCTACTACAATGGTTACCATTAATTCATTACTAACCGTTACCGCTTCCAACTCAGGCCCTATTTGTACAGGAACTACGATCAATCTTTCTTCATCGGGTGGGAACACATACAGTTGGACAGGCCCAAACAATTTTAGTTCCAGCTCTCAGAATCCTGTAATAACTAATGCTACTGGTTCAATGAGCGGAACATACACCGTTACGGCAACAAATACCCTTAGCGGTTGCTCTAACTCAACCACCACCAATGTTACTATATATCCGAATCCGACAGGCATCATTACCGGAACTTCTACAATATGTGAAGGTAGTTCCACACAATTATCTGCAACAGCAATTGGTGGTGCGGGGGCTGCCGTTAGTGGTTATCAATGGCAATTCAATAACGTTAACATTCCTGGCGCTACCAGTAGTTCATTTAATGCTACCCAAAATGGCTATTATAATGTAGTTGTTACAAATCCACAACATTGTAGTTCTACAATAAACGGCTTTAATCTAACTGTTATTCCCCGCCCCGTAGTGACAGCAACAAATACCGGCGCTTATTGTACAGGTCAAGCAATTTCCCTATCCGCCAGCGGAGGTAATACCTATTCCTGGTCCGGGCCTTCCGGCTTCTCTGCTTCTGTACAAAATCCCACCCGATCCGGCGCAACTACCGCTATGAGTGGCACATACACCGTTAAAGCTATTAATACATCTGGTTGTTCCGCTTCGGCTACTACAATGGTTATAGTAAATCCCCTTCCGCTTGTTACGGCTTCCGACTCTGGCAGCAGCTGCCCGGGTAATAATTTATACCTCTACTCATCTGGTGGAAATGCTTATTCCTGGACGGGTCCCTCATCGTTTAACTCCAATGAGCAAAATCCTGTGCTGACTAATGCAAGTGCAGCCAACTCCGGAACATACACTGTAACTGCAACCAACATGGCTACCGGCTGTTCTGCCTCCGCTTCCACCCTGGTGAGCATACTTGATACCCTGCCACCTGTAGCATTAACACAAAACATTACCCTATACTTAGACTCTGCTGGTCAGGCATCGATTAACCCTGAGCAAATTAACAATGGCAGCTCCGATAATTGTGGTATTGCACAAATGACCCTTGATGTTTCTTCTTTTGACTGCTCCTCTACAGGAATTAATACAGTTATACTTACTATTACAGACCTCAGCGGTAATATAGATACTGCTACCGCACAGGTAACCGTAAAAGATAATAGGGCTCCGGTTGTAATTACTCAAAACCTTAGCCTGAGTCTCGACCCTGGCGGAAATGCACACATCATTGCCCAACAGGTAAACAATGGCTCTTATGATAACTGCGGTATTGCTACCCTTTCCGCTCACCCGCTTCATTTCGACTGCAGCAACTTAGGCGACAATACGGTAGATGTTACAATAACTGACCTGAATGGCAATATAGCAACTGGCACCGCTGTTGTTACCATTACAGATAATATAAAACCAATGGTATTATGCAATAAAGGTTTGGAGTTAATTTTAAATGATACAGGTATTGCAGTCTTAACTGCTGTCCAGTTAAACGGGGCCAGCAGCGACAATTGCGGCATTGCTTCTTTAGCTATTGATAAACAACAATTCGATTGTTCCAATACAGGACCCAATATAGTTACACTTACTGTTACTGATTATAGTGGTAACAGTGCCACCTGTACTTCTAAAGTATTGGTTTATGATACCCTTCCTCCAACAGTAATTGCAAAGCCTGTAACTGTATATCTTGATTCTAATGGCCATGCTGCAATTACCACTGATCAGGTAAATAATGGTTCTTATGATGCCTGTGGTATTGATTCTTTGAGCCTGAGCGCTACAACATTCTCTTGTAACCAGACTGGCAACAATACTGTTGTGTTTAGTGTAACGGATATTAACGGAAATACAGCCAGTACTCCGGTTATAATCACGGTTATTGACAGTATAGCACCCGATTTTAATGTACACAATTTTGTTTTACCACTCGATGCCAATGGACAAGCCGTATTGGCTCCCGGCCAGCTCATTTCCGGTTATCCTGCAGATGCCTGCGGGATAGCTTCCATGGTGCTGAATAAGACTGATTTTTCTTGTGATGACATTGGAAATCAGCAGGTAGTATTGAATGTAATTGATAACAATGGCAATACACATAGTGCAACAGCTACCGTAAGTGTTCAGGATAATGTGGCGCCAACTGTACTTACTCAAAACATTATTGTTTATCTGGATGCCAGCGGACAAGCTGGTGTTAATGCTTCACAAATTGATAATGGAAGCTACGATGCCTGTGGAATTGCAAACATGGTACTGAACAAATCAGTATTCACTTGCAGCGATTTGGGCACCAATACTGTAATCCTTAGTGCTGTAGATAAAAATGGTAATGCTGCTTCTGCCCAGGCTACAATAACTGTAAAAGATAATATTGCTCCGCTGGCTCTTTGTAAGAATGAAAATATTTCATTAGTTAACGGAACAGCCAGTATCACTGCAGCTCAGGTAAACAATGGCAGCACCGATAATTGCGGCATTGCTTCGATCAGCGTTTCTCCTTCTGTTTTCAACTGTAGTAACATAGGCCCGAACATAGTGACTTTAACTGTTAAAGATAACAGTGGAAATATGTCCTCTTGTCAGGCTGTTGTAAACGTAAACGGAACAAGTAATACCGGCAGTTGTACTATTGCTTTATCCCATACCGGATGTAATAATTCAAATACTGGTGGTGATTTAACAAAACTATACCTGGGTTATGGACCGGAAAAAATAAAGTTAACCTGTAATTTTAGCGGAAATGGCAACTGGACTTACAACTGGTCTGGCTCTTCCTACCTATCTTCCGCTAATGGTAAGAATGTTAATTTTGAGCCCAAACAAGCGGGTACTTATACCATAACCTGTACTGCTTCTAAAAATAATGGTTGCCCGAGAAGCTGCTCTGTTGAAATCTGCGTGAAGGATGTGAGGGTGCCTGATAAATGTAATAAGGTATATCTCTGTCATGTTCCCAATGGTAACAACAGCAACCCACAAACTCTTATTGTTAATAAAGATGCTGTTTCCTCTCATCTTAATCACCATAACAATGATCAGCTCGGAACTTGTTCTATGATATGCGGAGCAAATGCCAAAATGGAGAATGCCGCTGAATTATTCGCTCAGGAAACCAGCCTCGGGGAAGTCAATCTGCTGGTGTTCCCTAATCCTTCATCCGGCAACTTCAATTTCCAATTAGAAACTGAAAGTGATGAGCTTGTTACTATCAGAATTTATGATATTTCCGGAAGACTTATTCTTACCCAAAACAATCTTCAGCCTTCAGGTATCATCTCACTTGGCGCTGAACTTGAAAATGGATTATTTATAGCAGAGGTGGTTCAAGGTGAGTTTATCAAATCTGTAAAACTGACAAAATTAGAATGACTTAGTTAGGATCTGCTGAAAAACGCTTCACCCCCTTGTTGCCAATCTGTTTAGCCCATTTTTGACAAAGAAGTGCAGGGAATTTTAAGATAATTAGCCACTATTGTCCGAGAAAAACATAAAAAAATTTTGCAAATAAAAAGGGCGGTTCGTAAGAACCACCCAACTTAGTTAAGTTTGAGTTCCGATACAAAAACTCTACTAATGAACAATAAAGATAAAAATTTTACCGGACAGCCGATACTAGTGTTATGGTAAGATTACTAAGACGTATAGAAATATCAATGAACTCATGGCTAACCACGATTTCAGCCTTTTGGCTTATGGCTTATGGCTTTTTACTTTTTACTTAACACTAGAATTTATGAAAAGGTTTTTTCCTTTAGTCCCCAGTTTACTTTTAGTTTGTAACTCGTTGTCCAGCCAAAATACTTCAATAAAATATAGTAATCAAACCGTTAAATCAGACTTTGATTACTTGTACGAATCATTGCAAAATACACACTACAATTTATTTACCTTCAGACCTAAACAACAATATGATTTGCATTTTGAAAATTTAAAGAAGAATATCAAAAAGGATAGTTTATCCTATTTAGAGACTGTTTCTTTATACCAAAATTTAGTAAATTTTTCCAACACAGGGCATTGTGAAATTAATTATCCGGTCAAATCCTACATTGAATATGCGTATGCCGGTGGTACGGTTTTTCCATTAGAATTAGCGTTTGAGGGTGAAAAAATATTCATTCGTAAAAATTTCTCTGTAAATAACAGCATTTCGACCGGGGATGAGCTAATTTCGATTGACGGAATTCCTCTTGTGGAAATACAAAATCAACTCTACAAATTTGTGTCAGCCGAAAGAGATTATTTCAAAAAAGCCAAAATTGAGTTTTGGTCTTTTCCTAGATTATATTTTCAATTACTCGGCAAAAAAGATAATTGGTTAATTAAAGTGAGAAACGAAAAACGCATTTTCGATACCATTATTAATGCTATTCCTGTGATAGAATATGAAACAAATAGAGATGGTGAAATTGTAAATTCCAAAAAGAACCTTAAGTTCTATGAAAATACAGCTTATTTAAGTCCAGGTGCTTTCGGTAGTAGTGAACCGAAAGGAGAAGAAGTATTCAAAAATTTTATTGACTCCGCATTTACTGAAATCGAAAGACACAAAGCAAGAAACTTAATAATTGATCTTCGAAATAACCCAGGAGGAGATAACGCTTTTAGTGATTACTTAATCTCTTATTTTGCAAACAAACCTTTTAGTTGGTATTCTGCATTTTCCGTAAAAACAAGTAAGATTTTAAAAGAGCAAATCAGACTCCAAACTGACACTACTGATAGCTACTCAAAAGCAATTCTAACTAACAAAGACGGAGTACAATTTAAGTATGAATTTCCATTGCAATTCCCTGTTAAAAAATCAAAACGCTTTAAAGGAAAAGTTTACGTATTAGTTAATAGACAAACTTATTCGATGGCTGTGGTTAGTGCGGCAATTGTTCAAGATTATAAATTAGGCAAAATAGTTGGGGAGGAAACAGGGGATGTTCCAACCATATATGCTTCAAGATTTACTTACACCTTACCAAAAACAGGTATTGATATCAATGTGCCTAAAAGCTACATTATTCGACCCAACGGAAATACAGACCTGGAGGGCGTAAAACCGGATATTTTTATTCAAGACCATTTATTAGATGATAAAGATGAAATATTGGAAGAGTTGTTGAATAGACTAAGAAAAACAACGAATCCCCAATGATTTAAAGGCCTGATGTTTAC